>Ga0207750_100011_pt1 | contig 295005 bp, 263 predicted proteins | sample CeladaPassaB1F13_FD_187489 | JGI IMG/M metagenome (GOLD analysis project Ga0207750, IMG submission 187489) | Cellulose-adapted microbial communities from the Joint BioEnergy Institute, USA - Passage B1F13 (SPAdes) (version 2) | ecosystem: Engineered > Bioreactor > Continuous culture >...
TGCCACTTTTGAGTACGAAAAGAATGCCGGTGAGAACGGCGCGATCGGGGATACGAGGCCTTCCGCCGCGGGGTTTGGGCGGCTCGGGAGGCAAGAGCGGTTCAATGACCGCCCAGAGTTCGTCGGACTACAAGAGGTTTCGCCATGTTGTGTGAACCCCGCTTACTCAATTAGGTTTTGTTAGAAGCTCTAAACCCGAGAAAACAGGCGGCAATTCGTGGCGAAGAGCGTATCTTTGCGCTGAAAAACGGAACGAACGTTTCCAGGGTAATGCGCAGGCAGCTGTTTCAATGCGATCCGGCCTTTGAATAGAGGGAGCCTTTCCAACCCGGCGCAGGTAAACACAGCAACGAGCCAGGCAGACAAAGGGGACGATATGCCTACCGCACTGGAATTGAGAGGAGAGGGATGGAGACCCTACTTGAGCGCAGCAAAGCGTCGGGTTGCAGAACGGCATGAAATACTGGCCGGGTGCGAAGAACGGGATGCGCTGATTGATCGGGCTCGGTCGGTAGCGCAGGCGTTGAAGGTGCGCTTTGGCGTTCGGCGTGTGGTACTTTTAGGCTCGCTGGCCCATGGTGCCTGGTTTGCACCGGATTCTGATGTGGACCTGGCGGTGGAAGGGTTGCATGCCGCAGATTACTGGGCAGCCTGGCGATTGGCCGAGGAGATGATTGCTGACAGGCCGGTCGATCTGATCGAAATGGAACGGGTCGGTAGCGCACTACGCCGAGCTATTGAACGCTATGGCATCGAGCTGTGAAGACGCGTTACATAGCACTGGCAGAGCGGATTCGGGGCGAGATCCCTGAGCTGGAGCAGGTGCTGGGTCGAGCCCGTCAGGCGTGGTTGCGATTGCTTCAGACCCCCGAGGAATGGGCTTATCTTGATGCTGTGGCTCTGAATCTGCATGGCTTTTATTCCGGCGTCGAGCGTCTTTTTGTCCTGATTGCTCGCAACGTAGATGAGCGGATTCCCACAGGCCAGACATGGCACCGCGACCTGTTGCGCTGGATGGCTGAAGACGTTCCGGAAATGCGACCCGCCGTTATTGGCCAGACCACCGCACATACCCTGGATGAATTCCGTCGTTTTCGCCATCTGGTGCGCAATGTGTATACCATGAACCTTACGCCGGAGAAAATAGAAAGCCTGATGGCTGTTCTACCGAAACTCTGGAGTACGCTACGTGAAGAACTGCTGGCTTTTGCTGAGTTTCTGGAAGTGCTGGCAAACGCGGCACCGGATGATGAATGAGGCAGGGCGTATCGGCCGGTTCATAAAAAAAATTTTTTCCACAGAGGTTATGAAGCTACCCTGCACGGTGTCTTTCTTATCGTAGGAGCAGGGAGTGTTTTGACCAGCTTTTCTCCGTTAGATGCCGGGGTGCGCGACAGGCGGTCATGCACTGCGCGGGCCGCAGATTCTGCGGTTGCAGCGGCTGCTGGAGTGGCTGCGCAGCGGTCGTCCACTGACCACCACGCGGGCGGCCCGGCACTTCGAGGTGTCCCGGCGCACGATCGCCAGCGACATCGAGTACCTGCGCCGATTAGGGGTGCCGGTGGCTTATGATCGTCGGCGCCAGACTTATTACTTAGAAGAACCCTTCACGGATAACCTTCCGCTGATTGCACTGGACCGCGCCGAGCTGGCGGCTTTTCTGGTAGCGCGGCTGGCCCTGGAAGCCTTTGGAGATACACCCGACGCAGTTCTGCTCGAAGCGGCTGTGGAACGGCTGGCAGCCCATTTACCGGAGCCTATCCATGTGGATCCCGAGACGCTCTCACGCACGCTGCGCTTTGAGATGGGACCGCGGCCGCGTGCGCCCTTGCGTTACCTGGACGTGCTGCGCCGGGCGGCGGTCGAGCAGCGCGTGGTGCACCTGCACTACTATGCCAACTATGCGGATGCGGTCACCGAACGGGAGGTGGAGCCGTACGCCATTGTGGCCTATCAGGGTCGATGGTACCTGGTGGCCTATTGCCGGCTGCGGCAGGCCATGCGCGACTTTCGCGTGGACCGCATCCGACATCTGGAGCTGCGCGAGGAGACCTTCGTGCGGCGGCCGGATTTCGACCTGGAGGCCTACCTGGGGCCGGCCTTCGGCATGCACCGGGACGAGCGCACCTACGCCGTCCACCTGCGCTTTTCGCCCTATCAGGCCCGCTGGATCCGGGAGGAGCAGTGGCATCCGAGCCAGGTGCTCGTGGAGCGTCCGGACGGATCGCTGGACGTGCACCTGCAGGTGACCGGTCTGGCCGACGTGGCGCGCTGGGTACTCAGCTACGGAGCCGAATGCGAGGTGATCGGCCCGCCCGTGCTGCGCCATCGCGTCGCCAGCGAGGCCCGGCGCATGGCCGAACGCTACGGCGTCGGGGTGTACGATCGACCTTCATCCATACGCGACGCGCAAACCCACTGAACGGAGAAGCCCATGCGTTTACGACTGCTGCTGACGCCGTCCTGTGAGCCGGTGCCGTTCACCTATCCCTACCGGCTGGCGGGCGTGCTGCACCGCTGGCTGGGACAGAACGACTGGCACGATAGCCTGAGTCTCTACAGCTTCGGCTGGCTGCAGGGGGGACGCATGGGGAGAGGCGGTCTGCACTTCCCGAAGGGAGCATTCTGGACGCTCAGCTTCTACGAGGGCGAGCCGGTGGAGCGGCTGGTGCGGGGAATTTTCCGGGACCCGACCGTGATTGCCGGGATGGCCGTGGCCAGCGTGCAGACGCTACCGGTACCTTCGTTCGGCCAGCGGGCCGTGTTTCGCGTGGAGAGTCCGGTCGTGGCGCGGCGCGTGCGCGCCGACGGCGGGCGGGACTACCTGACCTGGGAGGACGAGGCGGCCGACGAGGTGCTCACGCGCGTGCTGCGTCGCAAGCTGGTGGCGGCCGGGCTGGGCCAGCTGGCGCCGCAGGCCACCATGCGTTTCGATCGCCGCTACCACGGAGCTAAAACCAAGCTTGTGCGCATCAAGGGAATCGACCACCGGGGCAGCCTGTGTCCGGTGATCGTCGAAGGACCGCCCGAGGCCGTGCAGTTTGCCTGGCTGGTGGGCGCGGGCGAGCTCACCGGCTGCGGCTTTGGCGCCCTGGGCGAGCCGGTGTGCAGGGAAAGACCGAAACGGCGAGCCTTTCAACAAATGCAGGCCTGAAGCAGCATCATGACATACGAAACGACATTCATAGGACTCCGCTGGACCGGTCACGCGCTGATCGACATGGGCGTGGCCGCCGTCGTGCTGGCCACTGGCAACGACCGACCCGAAGACGTTACACAGGATCAGTGGGCACGGTGGATGGACGAGCTGGAGCAGGACTATCTGGACAGACTTCTTCAGAAGCCCTGTTCCATTCTGTTTACCTTGAATGCCTTTGACAATCCTTCGTGGTCTAAAAGGCCGGAAGAACGGGCGCAGAAGATCCAGCGCACGTTCGAAAGCGCCCGAAAAGCCGACCCCTTGCTTCCTGAACCCTGCACATTCTTCCCGGAGAGGCCCGCCGTAGTTCGGGCCGCCCGGGATCTTTTCCCGATGCTGATGGGGCAGCAGCAGCTCAACTTCTATCCAAACGGTCGCTCCGAACTTCCGCTTTCGGCACTGGCGCTGGGATGTGTGCTGTCGCTTCCGCGCGTCGCTCCGATCGTCAGTGGACGCGCCATGATCGTGGGCGCCGACGATCCGGAGTTGCTGCTCGATCTGTGCGAATACTGGAAAGAAACGCTGGACCGAGAGCTGGCCCTGCTGCGGGCGGGTGGCTCTTGGAAAGACCGTAAAGCGCCCCGTACGCGCCTGCTGGAAGCCCTGGAAGAGGTGTTCGGGCCAGCCGGAGCTCATCGTTTTGCTGCTGCGGATCGTCTCTCCGGGGTTACCCTGTACCATCTTTCCAACAGCGGCAATGGCCCATCTGTGGACATCTACACAGTGCGTCCGCTGGTCAATCGCTTTCTGGCCCGGGCCGAAGCGGCGGCACACCGTCCCCGATGGAAAGCACTGGTGCGGGCGTTCTGGCGTCGTCCCAGAGACGGTGCCTATGAGCAGGCGATCCCGCAGGGCAGGAAAAAGCAGGGCGCGCCGCTTTCCGATGATGAACGCCTGCAGGCCCGCAACGACGTGTACGAACTGTTGCCGGCGTTGCCGGACGAGGCCGCCGGTTTCATCCGACGCATCTTTCTGCGCTTTGCCCTGAACCGAACAGGGCAGCGCCAGGACTTTCGCACGGAAGACATCGACATCTGGCCACTGGTTGAACTGTTTTTAACCGAACTGATGCCTGCAATGACACCGGAACGCATCGAAACCATCCGCCGACTGGCCGACGAGCTGGCCCACGAGATTCAGGCGAACAACGATCGCCGGCTGTACCGGCAACTGATGGGGCTGGTCTCCGGAACCGACGCCTATGGCGCTTTTCGGGCGCTTTTGATCCGGGCAATCCGGGAGCGGCTGCGCCGGACCAACCAGCTGTTGCTCACCTTCGACGACTACCTGCTTCTGTTCGAGGAAGGCGAGGGCTTTCCGCGGACCGACTGGCGTCTGGTGCGCGATCTGGTTCGTATTCGCGTGCTGGAGCAGCTGCATCAGGCCGGGTTCTTTGCGGAAGCACCCGAGCTGCTGGAAGAGGAGATCCCTGACGAAGAAACAGAAGAAGCTTAACCAAAACAGGGGAAGTGCCATGGCATTCATTGCTGGGATCCAGGTGATTCATGCGCCGGCCTCGGCGCTGAACAACGCGGGCATGCAGCCCGGAAGCGCCACGGAAAATGCCGTGGTGGTCAAAGCGCTTCGCATCAATGGCCGGAGCTATCCGTACGTATCGGCTCAGGCCTACCGCTACTGGCTGCGGCGTACGCTGGAGCAACTGCAACCTGAGGGGTGGACCGTCGCGCCTATCTTCCGGGAGAAAAAGGTGGCCTACACGGACGCGAATCCCATCGAGTATGCCGATGACGACGTGTTCGGCTACATGCGTGCGCCGGGCAAAAGTGTGGAAGCCGCGGACAGTCGGGCGGCCTTCGTGGACGCCACCGAGACGAAAGAGACGGTGACGCGCGTTTCGCCCTTCCGGGTAGGGACGCTGGTGGCCATGAGCGATGGGCTCGTGCAGGATTTCGGGACCATGAGTCGTCATGAGGGTGATCCGGTTCCGCACGAACACCAGTTTTATCGTACGTCGCTCAAAGGCATGTTTTCCATCGACCTCGGCCGAATCGGCGTGTTTACCTATGAGAACCGCACCGGCTTTTTGAATCTGGACGAAGTGCGGCGCCAGCTGGCTGAAACGCGTGGCCTGGCGCACGATGAAGCCAACCGGGCCTATCGGCTTCCGGACGAGGTCCGTCTGCAGCGGATTCGCGCATTGCTTTCGGCCATGCCGGTGGTGGACGGAGGCGCCAAGCAGGCGTTGCACTACACGGATGTGAATCCGGTGGTGGTGGTCATGGCCGTCGTGCGGGGCGGTAACAATCCGTTCTACTACACGATCGACGGAGATCGCGAAGGTCTGGCGCGGCCTGTACTGGAAGCGTTCCAGGAAGTTGGCGAGGTCTGGGGCGACCAGATTCTGTCGCCGCTGTACATCGGCTGGGTGGAAGGGTATGCGCCGGAAGGGCGCCAGCAGCTGGAACAGAACCTGGAGACGCTACAGCAGGCCTATCCTCATGGCGTGGTACTGGGACATCCCCGCCGGGTTTTTGCGCGGCTTGCTGAAGAACTGGAACGTCATCCGGAATGGCTGGCATGAACGAAGCGCGTCTGGAAGCGGTCAAAGTTGAGCTGGCGGGCCCGGTCGCGTCGTTTCGCTATCCGCATTTTCTGATCGGCCGCCAGCCCACCTACCCCATGCCGCCGCCCTCTACGATCTACGGCCTGATCAGCGCGGCGCTGGGGCGTTTTCCGGATCCGGAGGCACTTCAGTTTGCCTACCGGTTTGAGTGCGCGCGTCATCGGGTGGACGATGTGGAGACAATCTGGTTTGTCCAACCCAACACGGCCACGCGTGGCGAAGCCGCCCGGAAGAATCTGGAGGCGACGAGCAACATTCTTCCGCGTGAGTGGCTGGTGCACCCTCGGCTTACACTGTATGTGACAGGGGACGAGCTGGAGGCACTTTACCGGGCATTTCGCAGCCCCTGCTATATCCTGACACTGGGCCGCTCGCAGGAGCTGGTCAGCGTGCGACGGGTCGAACGAGTGAGGCTGCACGCCGCGCGTAGAGGATGGCTGGTGCCCGGATTGCTGCCGGTAAGCTTTCGGGAAAAGGCACCGCTGGCTCCCGCTTTCTATATGCCGCGCTTCATTACCCCGAGAAGCCGGCATCAGGTGGCGTGGGACTGGTTTCTGGCACTGGATGCACCGGTCCATCTGGAGTCGGACGCGCCGGAACCGTGCTGGACAGAAGCGTCAGGTTCAAACGAACCGCATCTGCTCTATTTCCACGCGTTCCGTTAAGCTGTATGGAAGCGGAAGGCCTGCTGGCGAAAAGCGCAGCCCGGGGCGGGGAGTCGCTCCCAGCCCATACCCGGCAGGTGGTGGCGCGGTTGCGGCAGCTGCGCGAGCGCATGCCCGATCTGGAGGAGAAGCTGGAACTGCCCGGCCTCTGGGACGCGCTGTTTGCCGCCGCCTGGGTGCACGATTTCGGCAAGGCCGCCCGGGGATTCCAGGAAATGCTCCAGAGCGGAGAAAAATGGAACTACCGCCACGAGGTGCTCTCGCTGGCGTTTCTGGACTGGCTCTTGCCGGCAGACGACCCGCGCTATCCGCTGGCGGTGGCCGCCGTGGCCGCCCACCATCGGGATTACCCGGTGCTGGCCCGCCAGTACATCGAAGTGGAAGATCCGGCCGACAGCGGCATCGATGAGCGCTGGCAGGAAATGGATCAAAAAAGGTTGGAGGCGCTGGCCCATTGGACTGCTGAGGAATGGCCCGGGATAGTCTCGGCAGAGCGCCTGAACGTGCAGGCGCCGTCGCTTCACGTGCTGCTCAATGACGTGCCGGTGTTGCTGGGCGATGGGCCGGATCGTATTCGGAAGGCGCTCGCCTGTTATCGCCGGTACTTTGGGAGCCAGCGTCAGCCTGCACGCAGGGAGCGCCGGTACGCATGGCAGCGTCGGCGGCAGGCGCTGTTTGTACGCGGCCTCATGCTGCAGGCCGATCGCCTCGCCAGTGCGCAGGCACCTCCGTTGAAGGCGCCTGATCTGGACGGCGTTGCGAAGGCGTTGCCGTCCAGCCGATCCGGCTGGTACACGCATCAACAAACGGCCGCCGAGCATGTGGGCTCGCTGCTGCTGGCCGCGCCTACCGGAAGCGGGAAAACGGAAGCGGCCCTGCTCTGGGCGCGCCGTCAGCTTCAGGAAGGCCGCCGGGGAGCCGTATGCTATCTGCTGCCGTACCAGGCCAGCCTGAATGCCATGTATCGGCGTTTCGTCGAAAAATACGGCCTGGGCAGGGACGAGGTGGCGCTGCTGCACAGCCGGGCGGTCCAGGCGGTCTATCGGGAACTGGTTCGCGGCGAGGTGACCGAGCAGGTGGTGGCCTATCAGCAGGCGCAGCGGCTCAAGGCATTGGGGCGCCTCCATCAGCAGCCGGTCTTGCTCGCCACCCCTTATCAACTGTTACGAGCGGCTTTCCGGTTGCCGGGCTACGAAGGGCAGTGGGCCATGCTCCAGGGAGCCCATCTGATCGTCGATGAAATTCACGGCTACGAACCCTTTCGGCTCGGACTGCTACTGGGACTGTTTTCCATGTTGCAGCAGCATTTTGACGTGCGTCTGGCCGTAATGACGGCTACCATGCCTTCCTGGCTGCGCAATTTGCTGGAGCGGGAACTGGAGGTGGTCTGGCGGTCGGCCGACAGTCAGCTGTACGAGCGATTCTGTCGCCATCGTCTTTTTCTGAAAGAGGGAAAGCTGGACGAGGTGCACGTTCTGGATGAGATCGTTCAACGTGTGCAGCAGGGAGAGGCTGTCCTGGTCGTAACCAACCTGGTAGCCGCTGCGCAGCAGCTCGCCGAGGCGCTGGCTGTACGGTTGAACAGTCCGTGGCCACAACGTTGTGATCCCGAGCACGATCCGGTTTTGCTGGTGCATAGCCGATTTACGGCTGAAGATCGGCTACAGCGAGAAGCGGTCTTGCAGGCGCGGGTCGATCGACAGCCACGCCAGGGCGGCTTCGTGGTGGTGGCCACGCAGGTGGTGGAGGTGAGCCTGGATGTCGACTTCGATACGATCTACACCGATCCGGCCCCGCTGGAAGCGCTGGTACAGCGTTTCGGGCGGGTAAATCGCCGGCGGCGCTTCAAGGAGCGTCCCGTTTTTGTGATGAAAGAAGCCATGGACTGGACCTGGCCGTATCGCCAGGAAGCGCTGATGCGTCGCACGGTGGCGTACCTCGCGCGGTTTGATGGACAGATGATCGATGAAGCGATGATCGGTGCGTGGCTGGACGCGGTGTACGAGCCCGAAGTGCCGTCGCTTCAGCAGGAGGTGGCGCGGGGCCGTTCTTCCTACGAAGCGGTAGCCGGACCGGAACACCTGGTGGCTTTCGAGTCGGATCCGAACCTGGAGGATCAGTTCGATGCGCTGTTTGATGGCTACGAAGTGCTTCCGCTGCAGCTCCAGAAAGAGTTCTTCCGACGAGCCGAACGCGGGGAGTACGTCGAAGCTTACGGGCTGCTCGTGCCGATTTCGCAGGGACGCTTTCATGCCCTGCGTCAGCAAAATGCATTGACGCGGTTGCAGGAGTACCGGGTGTGGGTGGCCGACTGCAAGTACGATCCCTGCCTGGGGCTTCAGCCAGATATCAGAAATGATACTGCATCGTTTATGCTGTGAATCTGAACGGACGCCGGGGCAAGGAAGGGGCCATGCCTGAGCTTTCCATTACCGGCACGCTGGTGAACTACTACGTGCTCTGTCGGCGCAAGGCGTGGCTGGCCGTGCATGGACTCTGGATGGAGCAGGAGTCGGAAGCCGTGGCGCTGGGACGCCTGCTGGACGAGACCACCTATGCCGAGGAGCTGCAGCACGTGAACGTGGAAGCGAATGGTCCCGAAGGGCTCCGGCTGGCCGGACGCATCGACTGGGCCGAGCTGCGCGATGGCGTGCTCCACGAGACGAAACGGAGTCCCTCCGGCCTCGAAGCGCACCGCTGGCAGCTCCGCTTCTACCTGTGGCTGCTCAGGCTCCGGGGGGTGACGCGGGCGGACGGCCGGTCTTTCGAAGGCCAGCTCAACTTTCCCCGCCAGCGCCGCACCGAAACCGTCACGCTCACCGCAGACGACGAAGCCCGGTTGCGCACGCTCGTGCAGGAGCTGCATCAAACGGCCTCCCGGCCCACGCCACCACCTCGCCTCGAAAACCGCCGCTTTTGCAAAAAATGTGCGTACGAGGAGTTATGTTTTGGATGAAATGGTGTCTGTAACTATAAAGCAAGGATCCGATGTTGATTCTCAAACTTGAGACTGTAACTCCACTATTTTTAGCGGGTGCTGACCCCCGCGGAGCGCCGGAATTGCGGGCCGCCTCCGTACGAGGCGCCTTGCGATATTGGCTTCGGGCGCTCTTGGGCGGAGCCCTTGGAGATCAGAACTTGGATGCCTTGCGTGAGGCTGAGGCCGCTGTCTTTGGCAGTACCGATAACGCATCACCTGTGGTAGTGCGGATTCGGGATAGCTATCCTCAGATAGAAAGCTTTTCTGAACTTGCTGAAAAAAGACCTGGAATTTCATATCTCTTTTTTGCAGCGCGTGGGACAAGGAACGAACCTGAACGCAGCGCTATCAAGGCCGGGAGTTTGTTTGAGCTGGTTTTAAGCAAACGAGTTGGTTTAGAGGAGGCAGGAGATCAGGCGCTACATCGGGCCTACGCTGCGCTGTGGCTCTTGACTCACCTTGGCGGTTTAGGAGCGCGTTCACGGCGAGGCGCCGGAAATTTACAAGTGGCCCAGGTTAGTGGAAAGATACCGAATTCAGCGCTTCCTCCATTACAAGTTCAAGCAGACACACCAGAGAAACTTCAAACAGAATTGCAAGACGGACTGAAGAAGTTGAAAGAAATGTTAGAAGTAAATACTTCTGTAAGTTTTTCGTCTACGTCTACTTTTGATGTGCTTCATCCAGAAACATGTAAGATGTGGGTGGTAGATAAAACGTTTGACTCTTGGGACCAGGCATTAGATGCAATTGGTAAGCAGATGCAACGGTTTCGTAATCGACGCCCTCCAGATTATCAGAATGTAAAAGACGCTGTTCAAGGAAGACCTTTGACCCAACCGGTTAAGCGTGCCGCATTTGGACTTCCAATTGTATTCTATTATAGATCGCTTGGCGGAAGAAAAGGAACGCTGGAAGGCGAACGTCATTGCCGACGAGCTTCTCCTTTGATTATTCGGGTGATTCGTTTGGCAAACGGTAAGTATACCCTTGTACTTACTTTCTTCCGAGCGCAACTTCTGGATTCAAATGAGCAGCTTAAACTCAAACGACAAGGACCACCTGCCTTGGTATCTCCGCCCGATTTTTCTCTGATTGAAGAAGATTTTGTGCGAGAAGTTGGCAACCAAATTGCTCCCCTTCTGGAGGTAACCACATGGTAACTCGCTGGACCCGTAAAATTGTTGCTTTCCTGCATGATCCGCCGGGCAAGGCGCTGGTCTTGCGGTCGGTGCGTCATACCCCTCACGCGCAGCTCGCCGAGGCTTTGCAACAAATCGTCCTGGGCCGGCCGGCTGATACTCAAGAGAAAGGTCGGGCAACCCAAGCCGATCATATTGCCTCGGCGGCTGATCGGGTAAACTTTCCTGACGGGGCTACGGCCTACTGGGACCAGGTACAGCCTGAACTTACGCATCCGCTCGCAGCAAATGCGCGAACGCAGCCGGTACCTCTTTCTGCTGACGACCTGCCAGCTCTGGACGATGAGGTGCAGGAAAAAGCCGGGCAGCGTATTCTTCAGAGATGGGTTAACGATATATCTCCGTTGCCCGATAAGGAAAAACGCCTGTACTTCCACATCTGGCGGCTTCTGTATGAACGGCTGGCCCAACAAACGAGCATCAAGGGGTGGGTGCGTCTGCTTCCGGCCGATACCCGCCAGCCCGATCATCCATTAGAACAGCATCTCTCGATTTCGGCGGCGATTGCAGACGCCCTGCCGAATCCGGCATTTCTGGTTTTTTCCATCGGCCCGGTTCAGGAATTCATTGCGGCGGCCCGGCGCACGCAAGACCTCTGGATGGGAAGCTGGATTCTTTCCTATTTCTCGTGGAAGGCCATGGAGCGTCTGGCCGATGAGTTCGGGCCGGATGTGATTGTATTTCCTTCGCTGCGTGGGCAGCCGCTGTGCGATCACTGGCTACACAGGTCATATGGATTGTCATGCGTGCCTGCTCAGGAAGACTTGGGTCGTCCTACCTTCCCGAACCGCTTTGTGGCGCTTCTGCCCGCAGAGGAATCCTCCAAAGCGGCTCAGGAAGCAGAAGATGCTGTTCGGGAAGAATGGAGGCGCCTGGCACAGCAAGTTTATGACGCCCTCACAGGCCACTACCTGCCCGCCGATAATGCAACGGAGAACCTCTGGAAGAATCAAATAGAAAGCCTTTTGGAGGTTTACTGGGTGGTCTTTCCCTGGCCGGCCGTTGACCAGTCCTCTGGTAAACAACAGGCCGAGGAAGGAAAAGCATTTTACGAGCAGCTTTGTACCCCTTCGCAGAATTGGGAATTCCGTCGGATTTATCAGACGCTGAGGCAACATGGTCAATACGAACCTAACTGGGGTACGGTCTACAGCCTTTTCTATGACCTTGCCGACCGAGCTTTCAATGCCCGAAAGACGCTGAGGAACTTTGAACAAACAGAAGAGACAGGTGACAAGTGTACTCAGTGTGGCCAGCGTGCTGCGCTGCGTTCAGACAATCTGGATAGTCGCGCCTTCTGGCGACAGGTGGTCCAACATCTGCGCAACCAGAACCGTCACGAGATAAAGCCCGAGGGCCGGGAGCGCCTCTGCGCCGTCTGTACGGTCAAACGCTTCGGTCAGCGAGAGGTGCTGGAGCAGAAATTCGAACTTCAAGGCGGCTTCCCTTCGACCAGTGAAATCGCCGCCGCGTCTTTCAAAAAGTGGGTGCTGGAGGCTTTGAAAAAAGGGCGATCTGAAGTTCGTCAAGCTCTGGGGGAGTTTCTTGACATCGCCTATCCTCGCCTGAAAACCGTAGCCCGGGGAGCTGTGCCCTATCTGGACACAATGACACAAAACCTGCCCCGGGCGGAAGCAAACCTGGCAAAGCAGTTACTGGAAATAGACGGGGAATGGCTCCTGATCGCGTCCTGGACCCGTAGACGGCTTGAAGAGGACTGGCCGGAGGTTGCTGAGGAGCAGATTCGGAGCGCCCGGAAAGCTCTTCAGCAACTCTATCAGGCTGTACAGGCCAGACCCGCCAAGTACTATGCACTGCTGTACATGGACGGCGATCATATGGGGCGGTGGCTCAGTGGGACCCATGAAGGCCTCGCCATTTTTGCTGATACATGGCATCCGTCTGTTCAAGCGCAACTTCGAAATGATCCCAACTGGCAAGCCTTTGCGCAGGGCAGGCGGTTGATAACGCCAGCTGTTCATGCCGCAATTTCGCAGGCGCTGGGACACTTCGCACTGAAGTGGGTGCCTTACGTTGTGGAGCAGCGTTATGCGGGACGGGTCATCTATGCTGGCGGAGACGACGTACTGGCCCTGGTACCGCTGGAAGATGCTCTGGCGGTCGCCAGAGAACTGCGCGCCGCCTTCAGCGGGCACGTTCAGTTTGTGAACGGTGATCTGCAGGTGTGCATGGGAGATGAGGTCTCGGGGTATGTAAAGTGGGGAGATGACGTTTTCCTTACGATGGGACCGCGCGCCACAGCATCGATCGGGCTCGTTTTTGCACATCACCTCCAGCCGCTGGATCTGGTGTTGCAGGCCGCGCGTCGGGCTGAACATACCGCCAAGCATCAATATGGTCGAAATGCACTGGCTGTGGAGGTCCTCAAGCGCTCTGGTGAAGCGATAACGGTTGGAACGAAGTGGGGCTATGAGGACATGCCAGATGTTGTGGCCCTTCTGATCGACGTAACAGAGCGCCTTCAAGGAGACAGAATAAGCAATAAGTGGCCCTATGTGGTTCGTGCAGAAGTTCCGGCTCTGGAGGCACTCCCTTCAGAGGCCCAGAAGGCCGAACTCAAACGCCTGCTCAGGCGGCAGGCGGGGCGATCAATTTCGTCTCCTCAGGAAAAGGAGGAGCAGGCGGACGAGCTCTCTGAAAAACTTGCCATTTTAGCCGGGAAAACAGGTTTTGCCGCAGTGAGCGACTGGCTTCTGGTGTGCAGTTTCATTGCCAGAGGAGGAGAAGAATGAGCTTCGCTTTGGCTATACAACCGCATGATGTCTTGCTTTTCCGGGACGGGAAACCTTTCTCGGCTGGTACCGACGTCCGGGCTCGGAGCCTCTTTCCTCCGACGCCTTTCACTTTACAGGGGGCTATTCGGGCGCGGGTGCTTTTTTCCAGCCAAGTCAGTCCAGCGGAATACGTCCAGGGACAGACTCAAGAAGCCCAAACCCTGCAACAACTCATCGGTCCTTCCAAGGGGGGATATGGACAACTTCGTTTGCGAGGACCCTTCTTGGCCCGGCGGGAAAAGGGCCAGTGGGTGCGCTACTTTCCGGTACCGGCGGATGTGGTTGGATTAAACGGTGGCTTTGAGCTTTTGAAGCCGCTGCAACAGTTTCCGGGCCGCTCAAATTTGCCAGACGGGCTGCTTATGCCCTGGCTTTGTACAGACAAACGCGTGGAAGAAAAGCGCGGCTGGATTAGTGAGAAAGACTTATGGGCTTATTTTCAGGAAAATAAGCTTGTGAAAGTATGGGAGGAAACTGAATTCGTAGAGCGGGAGCATCGGTTTGGTATTGCCATAGAGCGAGTGCGTAGAACCGTGCGCGAATCATATCTATACCTGGCGGAGTTCCTGCGGCTCAAAGAAGACGTAGCGCTCTGGGTGGATGTCGATGGCATCTCCGAGACTGACCTGGGAGGGAAAACGGGTTTTCTTCAGCTCGGTGGGGAGGCCCGCGTGGCCTATTACGAGGTGCAGCAGGCTGCACCCGACCCGATTCCGACCCCACCGAATCCCTTGCCCCGCCGCTTCAAGGTCGTGCTCCTGACTCCGGCGTGGTTTTCCGGGGGTTGGCAGCCGCGGGGCGGAAACTGGGGGCAGTTCTTTAGTGGCTCCGTTCGGCTGGTTTCGGCCATTATCTCTCGCTATCAGCCGATCGGCGGAGCGTATGTGGACGATAAGCGCCGAAGGGAAGCTTTCCAGAAGCCCATGCGCCGTTTTGTACCCGCAGGAAGTGTGTATTTCTTCGAGCACGACGGTACGGCTTCTTGGACCGGAATGCCCTTCACGGAAACCCCTTCTGGGGAAGGGAGCTACGGCCAGATCGGTTTCGGCGCTTGTGCTATCGGTGAATGGAATCACGCATAAAGGAGGGACCTATGTTTGACCGTGCAGCAATGCTCTTTCTGTATACTGAAACACCGCTCCATGCAGGAAGCGGCACAAGCCTGGGCATCGTGGACCTCCCTATCCAGCGGGAGCGCACCACGGGCTACCCCATGATCCAGGCTTCCGGACTGAAGGGGTGCCTGCGGAATGCGGCAGGAAGCGACACGCAAAAGGTGGAGATTGTCTTTGGCCCTGATACACAACGCGCCTCCGAGCACGCCGGAGCGCTTTCGGTTGGAGACGCCCGTATCCTACTTTTTCCGGTGCGTTCGCTTGCGGGCGTCTTTGCCTGGGTCACCAGCCAGAACGTCCTGGCTCGATTCCGGCGGGAAGCTCAGATAGCAGGGCTTCAGGTGGACTGGAAGCCGGTCGGGCCGGCGAATGATGGATCCGCGTTTGTTGCTGGTGAAAGCATGCTGGTAGCGAACGACAGGGTGGTGTTGGAAGAGTTTGCGTTCACGGCGCAGACGAATGATGAAGTGAAGACTATTGCCCAGTGGCTCAGAGATGAGGCCTTGCCCGTAGGTGACGAATATGCCTACTGGCGAGACTCTCTGGAAAAACGTCTTGTGATTCTGCCGGAAGACGCCTTCCGGGATTTTGTGCAGCTCTCTACGGAGGTCATCGCCCGGGTGCGGATTGACGAAGAGAAGAAAACTGTAGCCCCTGGTGCTCTCTGGACCGAAGAGCACCTATCCTCCGAGACGCTCCTGTACGCAATGGTCTTTGCCAGCAAGCCCCGCATTCCAAATCCGTCGGCGGATTTGCAAGATGCGCAGGCTGTCTTGGATTTCGTAAAAATCGCCATCGACGGCATGCGCCTTCAGCTCGGCGGTGATGCCACCATCGGGCGGGGCATCGTGAAAGTGCGCTTTGTAGAGGGGCAAGGCCAGGCTCAGGCAACGAGTGGGACCCAAACGGGAGGTCAGCCATGAGCACAAAGTCCCTGCAGAAAACTCTGGAACAGAAGCGGGCTGAACGGGCGTGGAAGTGCGTCCAGGAAGTCACGAGCCAATCTCAGGACTTCAGGAAAAAGTATGGTTCACTGGCCCGGAAGGCTCCAATGCTGATTCTCACCAATGGTCTGGGCCAGACGCTGGCGTTTCTGAAGGCAAAAGGCAAAGACGATTCCTCCAATGAGCACACGGTACTCTTTCGTCAGCTTTCCAGCTGGGTACTTGACCAGGTGGACACCGATACGGAGACCGATAATTCAGATCTGCTCCAGTGGGTGTTAGAACACGATAGTGTCGCCTATCGTCGGGCGACAACGGAGGCTCTGGCTTTTCTGACCTGGCTCAAACGATTCGCCGAAGCCGAACTGCCAACAGAGGAAGAAGAATAATGCCACGGCAACGTCATCGACAACGTCGCCATACTCGAGAGGAAATGTCCGAAAGCTATCCTTTGCCAGGGGATACACGGTCCGTGCTGGAGACGGGCCGGCTGCAGCCTCATAACTACGGCTTGCGAATAGATCGACTCTTGCTCTGCGATCAAAGTAGTTGGGAGCTGGCAAATAGTTCGAAGCAGCGGTTTGTGCCCTCGGTAAATGGGAGGCGGCAACTTGCCTTTGAAGCTGAGGCAAAGGCAGCTCTGGAAGCCTATAAAGCACGCTGGGATTCCGTGTTGTCAGTATTGCAGGGGTACAGCGTCCAAACGTTCACCCTCTGCGCTGCCAGTCGCGTCATCGTAGGTCTGGGCGCAGAAAGCGTCTTGGAGACCAGCATTCGCCTGCACCGGATCTACGGCTTTCCCGTTATTCCGGGCAGCGCGCTCAAAGGCGTGGCCCGAGCGTATGCCAAACTCATAGAAGGCAAAGACGAAAACGACCCTACTTTTGCAGAGGTCTTCGGTAAAAGTCCACCTAAAGCTCAGGCCGGAAAAGTCATTTTCTTTGATGCGATTCCGGCCAATTCTGCAAACCTGACTCTGGAACTCGACGTGATGAATCCGCACTATGCCCCGTATTACCAGGGGACGGCCCCCCCGGCGGATTATCATAATCCTGTGCCTGTCTTCTTTCTTACCATCGGCCCGGGGAGCGCATTTCTCTTTGCTGTAGCCTCGCGTGAGGAAAAACTGGCGGCTCAGGCTCAGAAGTGGCTTATCCGCGCGCTCACGAAAATGGGCATTGGAGCAAAGACGGTGGCGGGATACGGGCTCTGGAGGGAATGCCAGAGAGAAACGCGGAGTAGCTCCGATAAAGAGGCTACAGAGTCCGCCTCCTCGAACACCGGTCTGGAGCCTGATCGCCCTGAGATGCTCAAAGAACTGCCTCGGAAGCAAGAAGAGCGCATTCCGGCCGAAGTTGTGGACAACAGGCAGCGCCCGATAAAGGTTCGCTTGCTGGTAGCGGGTTATGCCGACCGGGTTATTCCCTGTACCGGCGCGCGTAATCTTGAAAGCTTTCGGCCAGGCACCTTCATCTGGGTGACCGTGAGCCAACGGGCAAAAGATGGCACGATCCGCCAGGTGTCTCTTTCCGGGTTGTGGAAGTCCAGATGAATATTCTGCTATGCGAACGCTGCTGATTACGGTAGGAACCTCGCTACTGACTAACGCTCGGCGGGAGTTCAAAAAACAGGAGTTGAATGACCAAGAGATTGCCAATTACCTCAGGCACTCCTCGCCAGAGCAGGCCAGTGCAGAGACAAATTCCCTCTCTCGACTGCTTCAGGAAGGAGACAAGCTTATTTTCCTCCATTCTCAGACAGAAGAGGGGCACGTCTGTGCCGAAGCCCTGAGACGTTATTACGATAGCGAAGGGTATCAGGCAGAATCACTTGAAATCCAGGATCTTACCTATGCCGAGCGTCGCTTCAAGATGAGAGGGTTACGTTCTCTGGTAGCGACGCTGACCGAACTTATCCGAAGAGAGCGAAAGCAAAATCGAGAGGTGCTGATCAATGCGACCGGTGGCTTCAAGGCGGAAATTGCCTATGCTACCCTGGTAGGACTGCTGTTTGATGTGCCCGTGTACTACATTCATGAAGCCTTTCGAGACATTATTGAAATGCCTCCAACACCGATCGGATGGGATTATTCTTTGCTGGCCGAGTATGAAGAATTTTTTGAATGGATTCATGCAGATTACAGAGATACCAGGGAGGTTGAGAATCGATTGCGTGGGCTGCCCAGAACTCAGGAAATCCATTTGCTGCTGACAGAAGAGGAAGGATATACCTTCCTGTCGCCTACAGGTGAAGCTTTTTACGAAGCTTACCAGAATCGACTGGAGCAGGCGCAAGGGACGCCTGTATGGCTTTCTGACTCAGCTTGGCGCACCTATGAACAGGCAGAACCAGCTGTGAAGGCTCTTTTTGACCGTACGCTGGCAAAACTACGCCTGCAAGAACTTCGACGCAGCGGATCTGATCAGGTACATAATTGCGATTGCTTTGTTTTTCCAAAAGGACATCGTGACGAGCGCCTTTTCTATTTTGAAGACGAACAGGGAGGTATCCGTGTTTGCGAATTGACGCGGCACAGTGATCAGTCGTATGAAAGGGCCATTCAAAGGGGAGTGAGGCGAAGCAATTATCAGAATTGGCGACGCTTTGAGGTTGAAAACAGGGTTTAAGAGAAAACAGAACGATTACCAGAATTGGTGCCGCGATAGAGAATTGCAGGTTTTACGTTGCACATGCGCAGCATGAAAATGCGCGGCGATTGTACTTCGCTGGTTGCCAGTGCAATGGGTATGCTTGATTGTTCGCCAATGTGCTTATCCCATGCATTACCTTGCGCTGGATATTGAGACGTGTCCGCTGCCGGCCGACGGGTATTCGGCGCAGCAGCAGGCCCGCCTGGCGCGCGAGGTGCACTTCCTGCGCCAGCGTGAACCCGAAGCGCACGAGGAAGCACTGGCGCAGCGGGCCGCCAGCCTGCATCCCCTGCTGAGCTGGATCGTGTGCATTTCGGTGCAACGGGCCGTCGACGATCCCTTCCGGCCCAACCCGCCGCACTCCTATCTGGCGCCTACGCCCGACGACGAAGGCGCCATGCTCGCGCGCTTCTGGCGCGACGTGCAGCAGTTTGTAGATCTTGGCGAGAAAATCCTGTGGATCACGTTCAACGGCAAGCGCTTCGACGTGCCCTTTCTGCTGGCCCGCACGCTCCACCACGGCCTGCTGCCCGTGGCATGCGGCCTGCTGGATGATTATCCCTACAAGCAATATCCCCATTGCGACCTGTTCAACCTGTTTGCGGGCATCAACCTGGGGCTGGCCGATCTGTGCGCGCTGCTGCACATTCCGAGCCCCAAGGAGCACGGCGACGGAAGTCTGGTGCAGCACCTCCTGGAGACCGAAGGGATCGAAGGCGTGCGTCGCTACTGCGAAGCCGACGTTGTGGCCACGATGGCCTGCTTTGCGCGCCTGCTACCGCTGCTTCCACGCGACTGTCAGCCCCCGAACTCATGAAGCGGCCCTATTACATCTTCTCCAGCGGACGCCTGCGCCGGCGACAGAACACGCTCTTTTTCGAAAAAGCCGCCGGCGAACGCATCCCGGACGATCAGGATGAGACAGGCGAACCCTCGGGCACACCCACCGGCGAACGCATCCCGTTTCCGGTCGAACAGGTCGAAAGCCTGTACTTTTTCGGCGAGGTCGATCTGAACTCGAAGCTGCTCACGTTTCTGGCGCGGCACGACATCCCGGCGCACTTCTACGACTACTACGGCAACTACACGGGCACCTACATCCCGCGCGATTACCTGCACAGCGGGCGGCTGCGCATCGAGCAGGTGCTGCACTACGTGCGACCAAAGCGGCGGCGTTATCTGGCCCGGGCCATCGTGGAGGCGGCCACCTACAACCTGCTCCGTGTGCTGCGCTACTACGTCAACCGCCTGGAAGGGGAGCGTCGGGAAGCCGTCGCCGAAGCGATCGCCACCATCGAGCAGGAACGCACGCAGCTCAGGTCCGCCGAAAAGATTCCCGAACTGATGGGCATCGAAGGGCGCAGCCGGGAGGCCTACTACAGCGCCTGGCCGTCCATTCTGGCCGACGGTCCCGGCGAAGCCTTTGTTTTTGAAAAGCGCGAGCGGCGGCCGCCTTCCAACGAGATCAACGCGCTGATCAGCTTCGGCAACAGCCTGTGCTACACGACCACCATTCGTCAGATTCATCGCACGGCGCTGGATCCGACCATTTCGTACCTGCATGAACCGGGTGCGCGGCGCTTTTCGTTGGCGCTGGACCTGTCCGAGATTTTCAAGCCGATTCTGGTAGATCGAGCCATTTTTCGGCTGGTCAAGACCGGTGAGATCACGCCGCGTCATTTCGAGGAACGGCTGGGCGGGGTCTACCTGAAGGAGGAAGGGCGACGGATTTTCGTCCGGCACTGGGATGAACGCCTGCGCCAGACGGTCTATCACCGTCGTCTGGAGCGACACGTCAGTTACGAACGCTTGATTCGCCTGGAGTGCTACAAGCTGATCCGGCATTTGCTGGACCCGAAGAACGAGCCTTACCGCGGGCTGCACATGTGGTGGTGATTCATAGGAAGCGGTCGCGGTGGCCCTGTTCAGTACCCAGCACCAGACGCCGGCTGTAACGGACGTCGCGCAGCTCGTAAAAGATGACCACGTCTTCGTCGGGGTTCATGAGCCGGCCGGCTTCGTGCTGCAGGCGCTGAAACTGCGCTTCGGTCAACTCGCCCTCGAAGACGGAGCGCTGCACCCAGGTCAGATAGCGCCGGAAGAGCTTAAGCATTTTGGCGACGCGCCGCACGTTGACATCGTAAACGGCAATGTAGTACGGCATCGTAACCTCCTGTAATTACGTGAGAAGTGCCCTGACTGGCGTCGTCGACCCCAAGATAACGAACTGAATTCGGCAACGCAAATGATAGGTAAAAGAAAATCTGTTGTTTTATTTCTTTTATTTTTAGCAGTTTAATAAAAGTTGTCGGACCCCCGGGGTTTCAGGGGTAACCGGAGGTCGACGACTCCGGGGACTTGACATTCCGGATCAAATCGCTTATAATACCCTCCAGAAGCCGGTTCTGCTCTTTGAAAGGCCGGGGTTTTAATCGCACCTTTTTGGTATTGAAATGCATCGAACCGACTTCGCGAGCAATCGCCGCTGTCATGTTTTAATCGCACCTTTTTGGTATTGAAATGCTCTTTATAATCGCGCTGGCTTCAACGAACGGCGCGGTTTTAATCGCACCTTTTTGGTATTGAAATTTGTCCACGCCGAACTGAACCACCTTCACATAGACCGTTTTAATCGCACCTTTTTGGTATTGAAATGCACCTTACTGGCACCGGGGCTGGACTGGCACCGGGGGTTTTAATCGCACCTTTTTGGTATTGAAATGCCCGGGCGGCCCGCCTATCACCACGACTTTATCGTGGTTTTAATCGCACCTTTTTGGTATTGAAATTCTACTGCATCAAAAATGTTTCGCCCCTTCTCTGCAGTTTTAATCGCACCTTTTTGGTATTGAAATGTAACCCAGTCGCCGATCTCGTACGACTCGAACCCGTGTTTTAATCGCACCTTTTTGGTATTGAAATCAGCCCTGCAGGTCCATGACGGACAGGTTGCGCTCGCGCATGATTGACTCCCGCTCCTGCTCGGCCGCAATCGACAGCGTGTCGATTGCGATCGCCTTCAGACCGAGCTTCTGCGCCTGTTCATTGAGCACAAGACGCTCGGTCCGGATCGGCTCCGGCATGAGCGGGTGCTTCTCCTCCACGATCTCCTTCTTCACCAGTCCTCTCAGGACCTGCAGAATCTGCCCGAATCCACCAGTGACAGGGATCGGCGGCACACCGAAGAGCCGCTCAGCCTCGGCATAGCCGCCAATTGCTGCGAGTGAGCGATCCACATCAAAGACGAGTACCATATTTCTCCTCCAGATATTTGTGCCCGTGGATACGGAAAAGTTTTTCCACGACCATGTGTGTGAGCTGACCATGAGCCCTTGCCTTGCGTTGCACCTCTCCCACCGTTCCTTTCACGCGGAAGGCGAGATTCCCGGCGCGGTACACTTCCACCACGAAGTGCTCATGGTCCTCCGTCTGGAGGACCCCCGATATGGTCGGGTACCTCTCCAGATATGCGCTGATCTTCATGCCCATTTCCCTCCCTGTTTACAGAATTATACTGCCCATCCTCCTTGCTGCCAAGACTCTTCACAAACTCTTCAAAGTACATGATCGTCTCGACAGCATGGAGAATCTTCGGGGTCTGGAGGGGTTCGGGTACGACGTGCCGGGCTGCCTGATGCAGCGTCATGCCCGTAGCGTATCGGACCTTGAGCGCTGCACGAGCCCAGCCCTTGAGCACCTCTCGCAGCGTGTCTCCATCGGGCATTCTGGTTTTAATCGCACCTTTTTGGTATTGAAATTCGTAATCGCTGTCGTACCCAAACTCTTCAACAACAGTTTTAATCGCACCTTTTTGGTATTGAAATCGCAAACGACGTGCCAGTGGGCGGTCCCGGACCGAGTTTTAATCGCACCTTTTTGGTATTGAAATATTTATGCGGGTGGAGGGTGATCTTATTGCTCAACTGTTTTAATCGCACCTTTTTGGTATTGAAATGTGGGCTCCGCTCGCCGTGAGGGCCAACTTCCGCTTGTTTTAATCGCACCTTTTTGGTATTGAAATTTAAGGATGCGCTCGGCGGTTCGGTCGATAATCCGCGTTTTAATCGCACCTTTTTGGTATTGAAATCTCGTCTCAATAAAGGCCGACGCGAACGCCGACGCCCGTTTTAATCGCACCTTTTTGGTATTGAAATGATGCGCCACTACCAGCAAGACGTCCCCACTGCGCCCAGTTTTAATCGCACCTTTTTGGTATTGAAATACTTCGGCAAGGCTGGTCTCGACGCGTTGCACGCGTTTTAATCGCACCTTTTTGGTATTGAAATGTAGAGGTGCTGGAGGAAATGGCCGTTCCCGGCGATGTTTTAATCGCACCTTTTTGGTATTGAAATTTAATCCACACTTTCCATATCACCATACTGATCTACAAGTTTTAATCGCACCTTTTTGGTATTGAAATAAAGGTTCGAATTTCCATCAACACCATGACTATAAAGTTTTAATCGCACCTTTTTGGTATTGAAATTAGACGACGGCGGCCAGACGTTCGAGGCGCTCGTGAGTTTTAATCGCACCTTTTTGGTATTGAAATGCGTGGCGATGAGCGGCTTCACGTGTTCATTGTAAAAAGTTTTAATCGCACCTTTTTGGTATTGAAATTGGGCGGAAGCACTCGCAACTTCACCTTCGGAACGTGTTTTAATCGCACCTTTTTGGTATTGAAATAGCAGATTGTGCAGCTCCCCGGCATCGGCTGGTGCCGTTTTAATCGCACCTTTTTGGTATTGAAATGTTGCTGTTGCTGCTGTTGCTGGCGCAACAGCTCGGTTTTAATCGCACCTTTTTGGTATTGAAATCTTCGTAGACATCGCGCGCTCCAATATTGCCCACCGTGGTTTTAATCGCACCTTTTTGGTATTGAAATGCTAAAGGTGTGCATAGATTTTACGGCGGCCTCTACGGTTTTAATCGCACCTTTTTGGTATTGAAATATTGGCAAGAACCGTTTTTTGTAGTAGTATTCAACGGTTTTAATCGCACCTTTTTGGTATTGAAATCTCCGGCGGCGCCCTCCGTGAGTTTCTCTTGTTCACGTTTTAATCGCACCTTTTTGGTATTGAAATACTTCGGCAAGGCTGGTCTCGACGCGTTGCACGCGTTTTAATCGCACCTTTTTGGTATTGAAATGAGAGACGGTTATGATGTGGTGTATGAAGGATTTGTAGTTTTAATCGCACCTTTTTGGTATTGAAATAAGCGCATTGTAAAAACGTCTCCGGCTCTTATAACTCGTTTTAATCGCACCTTTTTGGTATTGAAATCCACCGCCGCCGCAAGGCCCAGCCCCAGTCCGAGCGGTTTTAATCGCACCTTTTTGGTATTGAAATTTGCTGAAGGCATATCTTACGAACTTGAAGAACTGGTTTTAATCGCACCTTTTTGGTATTGAAATTTACGGAGAAAGTTACATTGGGTGCACTTGAAGTCATTGTTTTAATCGCACCTTTTTGGTATTGAAAGAGCTTCGCCAGCCAGCCAATGTCCACCCGCTATTCGATTTTAATCGCACCTTTTTGGTATTGAAATTTGCTGAAGGCATATCTTACGAACTTGAAGAACTGGTTTTAATCGCACCTTTTTGGTATTGAAATAACTGGAACGCTTTGCGGAAAGCGAATCGAACTCGCAGTTTTAATCGCACCTTTTTGGTATTGAAATTTTGTTTAAAGATCAAAATCAAGCTTTGCTTTCATGTTTTAATCGCACCTTTTTGGTATTGAAATGGTCGCCCAATTACTTAATGGCGGATCGTGAAAAGAGTTTTAATCGCACCTTTTTGGTATTGAAATGTGCTGGCGCGGCTCATGGAGAAGAAGTCTACTGAAAGTTTTAATCGCACCTTTTTGGTATTGAAATAGCGAGAAGCGCCAGCCTTCCTCGAGGAAGACCTCGGTTTTAATCGCACCTTTTTGGGATATTCCACATTTCCTCCGTCGTGGCTTTTCGGTGAGGTGAAACGAACTGTCTTGTGCATTCGAGGGGCGTTGCATATCTTGGGCGGTTGTTCAGGTTAACCGGTTACGATTTACGATCTATGAAAAGCTATCTGCTTGTGCTGCTTGTCGGGCTGTTGCTGGTCGGATGTGCCCGCGAGACTCGTCCGCTGCGTCTGGCGCCCATCTTTTCGGATCATGCCGTGCTTCAACGTCAGCAGCCGATCCGTATCTGGGGGTGGGGGGCACCGGGCGCCACCGTCACGGTGCGTCTCGATACGGTGACGGCGCAGACCGAGGTCGATACGGAGGGACGCTGGCTGGTCGAGCTGCCCCCACAGGAGGCTGGCGGACCCTACACGCTCGCCGTCGAAAGCAACGGCGAACGGCGCGTCGTCGAAGACGTGCTCATCGGCGAGGTCTGGGTGGCCTCCGGCCAGTCGAACATGGAAATGCCCCTGATGCCGCGCCTGGCGGGCTGGTCGCCGGGCGACTCGGTCTACGGCGCCGCCGAGGCCGTCCGCACGGCCAACTATCCCCAGATGCGCCTGCTGACGGTCGAACGTGCTGTGGCGCTGACCCCGCAGGACACCTTCGCCGGCACCTGGCAGGTGGCCTCGCCGCAGACGGTGGCGACGTTCAGCGCCGTGGCCTACTTCTTCGGCCGCAGGTTGCACGAGACCCTGGGCGTGCCGGTCGGCGTCATCCACAGTAGCTGGGGCGGCACGCCCGCCGAGGCCTGGACCGGCCGCGACCACCTGCGCGAACTCGAGGACTTCTGGGAAATCGTCGCCCGCCTGGAAGCCACCGAGCCCGTCCTGCACGAACTGGAAGCCTGGCGAAGCCGCCTGCAGCAGATCGCCGTACCCGCAGGCAACGACACCACCTTCTGGGCCATGCTCGACCTGAACGACGGCCGCTACGCCGAAAATCCGCTGCCCGATACGCTCAGCATGTTGCTACCCGCCCGCTGGGAAGATACCGCAATGGGCGCCTTCGACGGCGTGGTCTGGTTCCAGCGGCGCGTCCAGGTCCCCGAAGCCTGGCTGGGGCGTGATCTGGTGCTGGAACTGGGCCCCATCGACGACATGGACCGCACCTATTTCAACGGGCAGCCGGTCGGTGGCTACGAGCGGCTCGGCTACTGGAATACGCCCCGGCGCTATCGCGTGCCCGCCGCGCTGGTCCGCCGCGAAAATCTGATCGCCGTGCGTGTGATCGACACGCAGGGCGGTGGGGGCCTGTGGGGACAGCCCGAGCAGCTTCGGCTCTATCCCGAGAACGAGCCGGACGCGGCCCTTTCGCTGGCCGGCACATGGCACTACTGGCCGGTGGCCGAACTGGTGGGACGCCGCCTGTACGTCTTCGGTGAGGGCCCGTTGAGCTACACCGGGCGTCCGAAGCTGCCCGTCTCGCTCGGGCCCAATACGCCCACCACGCTCTTCAACGGCATGATTCACCCGCTCATTCCCTACAGCATTCGGGGAGCCATCTGGTATCAGGGCGAGTCGAACGTCGGGCGCGCCTCGCAGTACGAACGGCTCTTTCCCACGCTGATTCGCTGCTGGCGCACGCACTGGGCGCTGGGCGAGTTTCCCTTCTATTTCGTCCAGATTGCCCCTTACGACTACGGGCCGAACGCCCGCTCGCAGCGCCTCCGGGAAGCGCAGTTGCGCACCATGCTGCGCGTGCCTCATACGGGTATGGTCGTGACCACCGATGTGGGCGACGACCACAACATCCATCCGGCACGCAAACGTGAAGTGGGCGAGCGACTGGCCCTCTGGGCGCTGGCCAACGACTACGGCTTCCGGGATCTGGTCTACTCCGGTCCCATCTACGAACGCATGGAACGTGAGGATGGCCGCCTGCGGCTCTATTTCCGCTATGCCGAAGGCGGACTGGTCCTGCGCCCGGCCGACGGCGGCGGCGAGTTCGTGATTGCGGGACCGGACCGCGTCTTCCATCCGGCGCGGGTGCGGGTCGAAGGTGAAACGCTGGTGGTGTGGAGTCCGCGCGTCTCCGATCCGCAGGCGGTGCGCTACGGCTGGTCCAATACGCCGCACGCCACGCTGTTCAATCGGGCCGGCCTGCCCGCTTCGCCCTTCCGCACCGACGACTGGCCGGAAGGCGACTGAGCGACACAACCGGTGCTTGCGTTCGACAGGGGCACTTCGTACCTTGAAGTGCCCTTTGTCATTTCGATGGAATAAATGGAAACCATGCGTGCAATCCTGGTCCTGAGCCTGTTATGGCTGTCCGGATGCGATTGGCTCTTTCCCGATGGCGACAACGGAAAGGAACCGGAGCCTGAACCCGAGCCGACCGTCGAGTTGTGCGGGCGCTGGGACGCGCGCGATGTGGCCGGTGGGCGCTACCGGGTGATCAATAACGTATGGGGCGCGGAGACCGCACAGTGCATCGAGGTCGGGCTGGAGACGGGCAACTTTACGATCACGCGGGCCGATCACGACAACGGCAACGACGTGGCCGCCTATCCGGCCATCTACTTCGGGTGTCACTGGGGCGCCTGCACGAACAATTCGGGATTGCCGCGGCGCGTGCAGGAGCTGTCCGACGTGCGCACGAGCTGGACGCTCACGCCGATCACGACAGGGCGCTGGAATGCCGCCTACGACATCTGGTTCAGTCCCGTAACGAATTCCAGCAACGGCTACAGCGGAGGCGCCGAGCTGATGATCTGGCTGAACTGGAACGGCGGCGTGATGCCGGGCGGTAGCCGCGTGGCCACCGTGGAACTGGCCGGGGCCACCTGGGAAGTCTGGTATGCCGACTGGGACTGGAACTACATCGCCTACCGACGCACGACGCCCACCACCTCGGTGAGCGAGCTGGACCTGAAGGCCTTTATCGACGACGCAGTCGCCCGCGGCTACATACGTCCGGAGTGGTACCTGCACGCGGTGGAGACGGGCTTCGAACTCTGGGAGGGCGGGGCCGGTCTGCGAAGCGCCGATTTTTCCGTAACGGTGCAGTAGCCTGTCGCACGGGCACCAGCAGGCAGGCCAGAGAAGCACCCGTCGGGGCGCTTGTGTGGGCGACACGCCGCTTTGTGCCTGACTACGGGTGTGCCTGAAGTACGCCACGGAGGCGTTAGCCGGCGTGGCGCGTTTTCCTGGAGGCGCTTCGTTTCGTGCCGGACTAGAACTTATTCGAAAAGCAAGGGAGAGACCTGGTAAGCCAGGGCTTTGCACTGCGCGTCAGAAGCACGGGGTTGTAGTACGCCACGAAGGCGTCCGCCGAAGTGGCGTCACCCGCGACGGCACTTCGCTGCGCTCCGTGCCTGACTACGAGCGCGATGGTTTTGCTTCAAACGGCAGGCTATGGTCGAAATCGCGAACTTCTCCGACACTTACAAACACAATCTGCCTACAGTAACAGATCCGCGCCCTTTCGCTGCAGGGTGTTCATGCTGTAACGAACCGGATACCCGAGGAACCGGGTAGTGAGGAGGCAATTCCTTTCAAGTAAGATGTCGCCGCGGTGCAATGTCTGAAGTGCGCGGCGTTGCCTGTTGCGGCGGAAACGTCCTATCAAACCGGTGGAGGCGCCATGGCGACCTATCTGATCTTCACGCGGCTGGGACCGGACTCCTTCAAAGACCCGGCCGAATTCCGGCAGTTGGCCGATCGCGTCTCGGAAGAGATCCGTAAGCGCTGTCCGGGCGTCACCTGGAAGGACAGCTACGTAACGCTGGGCCGCTACGACATTGTAGATGTCGTGGAGGCGAACGATCAGGCCGAGGTGGAGCGGGCGGCCATGATCATCCGCGCGCTGGCGCGGGCCACGACCGAGACGATGGTGGCCACGCCCTGGAAGGAATTCCTGCAGCGGCTCGGATAGCTACGCGTCCTCGGGTTCGGTCGGAGTCAGCCAGTCCTGAAAGGCGCGGAGTTGCTCCAGCAGGCGGTCCGGCCGTCCCCGACCCGGGTAGCCGTCCACGCGATAGGCACGCAGGACGGTTTCGGGATCGGGTTGGGGGAGGCTGTCGAGGGCAGCGGCCGCCTGACGGTAAGCTTCGCGGAAGGGAACTCCTTCGGCCACGCGGCGCAGCGCTTCGGCCGTGGCCAGCAGGGCGGGCGTGCAGGCCGCCTGCATGCGGTCGCGTCGGAAGCGCAGTCCGGGCAGCAGTTGCACCATGGCCGTCAGCAGATCGTACGCGTGCAGCACGCAGCGGATGACGGCTTCCTTGGTGAGCTGCAGGTCGCGATGGTAGCCCGAGGGCAGGTTGGCCGGAAGCGTCAGCAGCACGTTCATCTCGGCCAGCAGGCGGTGATAGCCCGCCCGCACCAGTTCCAGCACGTCCGGATTCTGCTTCTGGGGCATGATGCTGCTCCCCGTGCAGCATTCCGGAGGAAGCTCCACAAAGCCGAACTCCTGGCTGTTGAACAGCACCAGGTCCGAGGCCATGCGGTTGAGCGTGGCGCCCACCTGCACGAACGCATGGGCGGCATGCAGCTCCAGTTTGCCGCGGGAGAGCTGGACGGCCGTCACGTGCAGTTGCAGCGTGCGAAAACCCAGCCGTTGGGCCACCTCTTCGCGGGGCAGTTCCAGAAACGGCACGCCGTAGCCGGCCGCGCTGCCCAGCGGTGAGACGTCCACCTGATCGTAAGCGTGCCGCAGTGCGGCCAGGTCGCTCAAGAGCAGCTCGGCGTAGCCCAGTGCCCAGAGGCCGGCCGTCGAGGGCATGGCCTGCTGCAGGTGCGTGTAGCCCGGCATGAGCGCGTCGTTGTAGGCGGCCCCCAGCTCGCAGAGCTGCTCGACCAGACGCGCCACCTGGCGACCCGCCTCGCACAGTCCGTCTTTCAGAAAAAGTCGGATCGCGGCCAGCACCTGGTCGTTGCGAGAGCGGCCCGTGTGGATCTTTTTGCCCGTGTCGCCCAGCCGTTCGGTCAGGAACGTTTCGATCACCGTGTGCGCATCTTCGTCCTCCGGGCGCACCACCACGCGCCCGGCCGCCACTTCGGCCTTCAGCGCGTCCAGCGCTTCCGAAACGGCCTGAAATTCTTCGTCGGAAAGAATCCCGATCCGGTGGAGTCCGGCGGCATGGGCCCGGGTCCCCTCGATGTCGTAGGGCAGCAGCAGCGTGTCCCAGCGATAGTCTTCACCTACGGTGAAGCGCTGCACCCAGGCCGCAACGGATTGACCCTTGTCCCAGAGCATGGCAACGTCCGGCTCGCTGCTGAGAAGTGGAAAAATACAATGGCAACAGGGGTCGATCGCCCTTTTTCTCTAAAGATCGGGCTGATTTTGTCGATTCTTACCGGGACCCTGAAAACATCCAACCCCATACCCCAAGACCGATATGTCCGTACTGACCCGATTGAAGCAGGCCTCGATTCGTACCAAGGTGATTCTGGCCTTGCTGGTGCCCCAGGTTCTTGTGGTTCTGGTAACCGTTATGATCTGGCAGGGATTGCGTGAATTGCGCGCCGCGCAGGACTGGGTACTGCATTCTCACGAGGTGATGCAGCAGGTTCGAGCGCTGGCTCTGGATCGCTCCGAGATGGAAGGCTTTGCGCTGGCGTATCTGCTGAGTGGCGCGGAGCGATTTCGCGATGCTTATGCCAACCAGTGGCGACATTTTGAACAGGCAGTGGACGCGCTGCAGCAGACCGTCTCGGACAACCCGGAGCAGCAGGCGCGGCTGAAGCAGCTGGCGGCGGCCATGCAGACCTGGAAGCAGGAGATGGACGCACTGCTGGCGCGTCGTCCGGAGGTGGAATCCGGTCGGCTTCGCATGAGTCAGCTGGCCGCCGAGGTCGTGGCGCAGCAGGAAAGTCAGGAAGCACTGCAGAACCGCATCGCTTCGATCCAGCAGGCTTTTCTGGAGGCGGAGCAGGCGTTGAACGCGGAGCGACTGGCCCGTATGGAGCGGCGGGAGCGTATGGTGTTTATCGAAGTGCTGGTGGCGTTGCTGGCCGTGGCGCTGGGGATCGGGCTGGCCTTCCAGGTGATCCGCCGATCGGTGGTCGGGCCCGTTCAGGAGCTGGAGGCAGCCGCGCACCGCATCACGGAAGGCGATCTGGAGACGACGGTGCCTGTTCGCGCCGAAGACGAGGTGGGCAAGCTGGCCCGCGCGTTCAACCAGATGGTGGTGTCCATGCGCGAGGCGCTCGATGCGCTGCAGGAGGAGAAGGCGAGCGTCGAACAGAAAGTGCGGGAGGCCGTGGCCGAGATCGAGGCGCAGCAGCGCTACCTGGCCGAGAGTGTCGAGCACATGCTGACCCAGATGGAGCGCTTCGCCGAGGGCGACCTGACCGTGCACCTGGAAGTCCGGAAGAACGACGAGATCGGCCGCCTCTACGAAGGCTTCAACCGGGCCGTCGCCAACATTCGCCAGATGCTGGTGCGTGTGACCGAAGCGATTGCCGCAACGTCCAGTTCGGCCGCCCAGATCAGTGCTTCCAGCGAGGAGCTGGCGGCCTCGGCGCAGCAGCAGGCCGCGCAGGCCAACGAAGTGGCAGCGGCCGTCGAAGAGATGGTGCGCACTATCGTTGAAAATGCCCGCAGCGCCAGCGAGACGGCCGACGTGGCCCGCGCCAACGGCGATCGGGCCCGCGAGGGTGCCCGCGTCGTGCAGGAGACGGTCGCGAAGATCCGCCAGATCGCGCAGGTGGTGGGGGAGTCGGCCCGAACCGTCGAGCGGCTCGGCGCTTCCAGCGAGCGGATCGGCGAGATCGTGCAGGTCATCAACGAAATCGCCGAGCAGACGAACCTGCTGGCGCTCAACGCCGCCATCGAGGCGGCCCGGGCCGGCGAGCATGGCCGCGGCTTTGCCGTGGTGGCCGACGAGGTGCGCAAACTGGCCGAGCGTACGGCCCAGGCCACGAAAGAAATTGCCGAAATGATCGAGGGCATTCGGAGCGAGACCCGAGAGGCGGTCAAAGCCATCCAGCGCGGTAGCCAGGAGGTGGAAGAAGGGATTGCCCTGGCCGACCAGACCGGGGCCGCCCTCACGCAGATCGTCGAGGGGGCGCAGCGTGTGCTGGACCGGGTGACGCAGATTGCCGCGGCCAGCGAAGAACAGTCCACGACGAGCGATCAGATCAGCCGCAGTGTCGAGATGATCTCCAACCTGTCGCACGAGTCGGCTCGGGGTGTCGAGCAGATCGCCCGCGCGGCCGAAAACCTCAGCCGGCTCACCGACGAATTGAACGAGATGGTGCGGCGATTCCGACTGGCGCAGCGTGAAGCGGTGCGTAGCCCCGATGAAGCCGTTTCCGTAGCCTGAGCCGCACCTCCTGGCAGGGCTCCCGGCGGAAAACCGGGAGCCCTGTTTTTTACACGAGAATTCCGGGAAATCATTGTGCATGTGAAAAAGCACGGGCGCACGCTACGGTGCGCCCCTACCGGACAAACGACAACGTTTCTACCACGTAGGGGCGGACCCCTGTGTCCGCCCGATCATACCCGCCGGATCACGTTCGCCACACGGGGTGTGATACCCTCATGCACCAGTAAATCAGCGATCTCATATAAGCCAGTGCTTTGCGCTGCGGGTCAGCAGCACGGGTTTGTAGTACGCCACGAAGGCGTCAGCCGACGTGGCGTCACCCGAGACGGCACTTCGCTTCGCTCCGTGCCTGACTACAGGCGCGCTGGTCGTGCTTCATTTACAGTTCAAAAGTGAGCTTTTTTGAAACTATTTTTCGGACGATTTCTGGATTCACGCTTGATCGAAAGCGCCCTGTATCGTAGCCTGTGCCGAAAGGGGAGGGCGCACCGGGAGGATTGGAGGGCGTGCCTGAGCGCAGAAGTGCCTGCGGTTCGTCGGCATTCGAAAAAAATCTTCAACGAAATGCAACGGGCCATGCGACGGATCATCCTGCTGGCAACGCTGTGGATCATCAACGGAGGGATCACGAAAACCATGGCGCAGATCGACACGACGTGGGCTATCCACGACATGAACCGGCCGCGGCCGCCGGTGGTGACGCCGGCGCCGTTCGATCGGCCGACGGCCCCGCCCTCGGACGCCATCGTGCTGTTCGACGGCACGGACCTGTCGGCCTGGGAACGGGTCGGCGGTGGACCGGCCGGCTGGCATGTGGTGGACGGTTACATGGAGGTGGTGCCCGGAAGCGGCAACATCCAGACCCGTCAGGGCTTCGGCGACGTGCAGCTCCACCTGGAGTGGTCGGTGCCCGAGGACGTGACGGGCGAAGGGCAGGGACGCGGCAACAGCGGCGTTTTCCTGATGGGACGCTACGAGGTGCAGGTGCTCGACTCCTATCAGAACGATACGTACCCCGACGGTCAGGCGGCCGCCATCTATGGCCAGTATCCGCCGCTGGTGAACGCCATGCGACCGCCCGGCCAGTGGCAGACCTACGACATCGTGTTCCGGCGGCCCCGCTTCGATGCCGAAGGGCGGCTTCTGCAGCCGGCCCGCATGACGGTCTTCCACAACGGTGTGCTTGTGCAGGACTGCGCCGTGCTCACCGGTCCCACCGCCCATCGGGCCCGGCCGCCTTACGAGCCGCATCCGGATCGGCTGCCGCTCATGCTGCAGGATCACGGCGACCGCGTGCGGTTTCGCAACATCTGGGTGCGGCCGCTGGAATAGCGGGAAGGCTGCACGGGGCCCGGACGAGACGAAGCCGCGGGCCGCGCTGCACCGGCCTCGTGATGCCGGCCGTCGTTATCCGATCAGGCCCGGCTTGCTTCGCCGAGGGCGTAGTAGTGGCGGATGATGTCGCGATAGACCCGGACGGCCCGCACCAGTTCGTCCAGTTCGATGTGTTCGCCGCCGGTGTGCGAACGCTCGCTGGGACCCGGACCGAGTTTGACGGTGGGGATGTCGTGCAGAAAGATCCAGTCCGAGGCGGTCGGCGAGCCGAAGGGGCGGCTGCCCGGATTGGCCCGCAGGCATGCCTGCACGATGCGGGCATCGACCGGGGTGGCCACCGGAATGAAGCGGTCGCTGTGCACTTCGATCTCCGATTCGACCACGCCCGCCAGCAACTGCACGATCTCGGCGTGCGTGTAGGCCGGCGTCGTGCGAATGTCGAGCGTAAAGGTGCAGTGCTCCGGCACCACGTTGTGCGCCGTACCGCCCTGGATGGTGGTGACGGTCAGCGTGGGAGCGCCCAGGAACGGATCGGCCCGGTCGAAGCGGAACCGGCTCAGGCGCTGGATGTCGCGGGCGGCCCGCAGGATAGCGTTGTCACCCAGATGGGGCCGGGCGGCGTGGGCCGTGCGGCCGCGCGCGTGCAGTTTCAGGATCAGCAATCCTTTCTGGGCCACGCAGGGCTGCAGGCAGGTGGGCTCGCCCACGATGGCGGCCTGCAGCGGAGGCAGATGGGGCCGCAGCGCCTCCAGTCCGTTGTAGCCGCCGCCGGTCTCCTCGCAGGCCGTCAGCGCCACGATGACCTGTCCGTTCGGCGGCCGCCAGCCTTCGCGCGCCAGCGACAGCAACGCCGTGGTCATGGCCGCGCCGCTGGCTTTGGCATCGACCGTGCCCCGGCCGTACAGTTTGCCATCGACCTCCACCGGTTCGAAGGGATCGAACGGATGGTCGGCCGAAGGTGGCACCACGTCCAGGTGCGAGTTCAGCAGCAGCCGGTCTTCCCCTTCGCCCAGCCAGAAGTAGACGTTGTTGTCCATGCGGCGAACGGGTAGGCCGGCCTGGCGCACGTAGTGCTCGACAAAATCGGCAATTTCGGCCTCCTGATGGCTCAGCGACGGAAACCGTACGAGCGATTTGAGCAGCTCGATGACTTCGGTGGCAACAGCCTGCGCGATCGAACCTGACATGGGCAAATCCATTAAAAAGACGGCGCCGAAGAAAATGAGCCGAACGGCCGCTTTGTTTCCGCTGAACGTCTGTTAAGTGCATGGAGCTGCAGGAAGTTTGCATTCAACTCGAAGTGCCGCCGGGTTACCGGGAAGGGGGGCGACTGGACGCCTACCTGGCGCGCTTTCTGGCGCAGGCTTCGCGCACGAAGATTCAGCGCGGTATCCGGGAAGGGCGGGTGACCGTGAACGGGGTCGTCGTGCAGAAGCCGGCCTATACGGTGCAGCCCGGCGACGTGATCACGCTGCGCATCCTGCGGCCGCCGCCGGTCGAGATCGTTCCCGAGCCCATTCCGCTGGACATCGTCTACGAGGACCCGTATCTGATCGTCGTCAACAAGCAGGCGGGGCTGGTGGTGCATCCGGCCCGCGGTAACCGGTCGGGCACGCTGGTCAACGCGCTGCTCTACCACATCGGAAGCGGTCCGGTGCGGTTTGACGAAGAAGACGACCTGCCCGAGGACGACGAGATCGGGCTTTCGATGGTCAGCACCGGCCCGACCGAAGCGAAACTGGAGGCGCCGCGGCCCGGCATCGTGCATCGGCTGGACAAGGACACGACCGGGCTTATCGTGGTGGCCAAGGACGACGTGACGCACACCGGGCTGGCCCGCCAGTTCGAGCACCGGACGATCGCCCGCACCTACCTGGCGATCGTCTGGGGCGTGCCCGATCCGCCGTGGGGACGTATCGAGGCGGCCATCGGGCGCGACCCGCGCGACCGGCAGCGCATGGCCGTCGTGCCCGACGAGCGGGGCAAACGGGCCGTGACGCACTACGAGGTCGTCGAGGCGTTGCCGGCCGCCGCGCTCGTGCGCTTCAAGCTGGAGACGGGCCGTACGCATCAGATCCGCGTGCACGCCCGGCACATCGGCCATCCGGTGCTGGGCGACCCGACCTACGGCGGGCGCACGATTCGCTACGGGCCGCATACGCCCCGACGCAAAGCTTTCTACGATCAACTGTTTGCACGGCTGACGCGACAGGCCCTGCACGCGCATACGCTGGGGTTCCGGCACCCCCGTACCGGCGAATGGCTCGCGTTCGAGGCGCCCCTGCCGGAAGACATGGCCCGCGCGCTGGAGCAGCTGCGCCAGGATCCCCTGTAGCGGCCGAAAGAACAAGCCCCCGGCTGCTTCGTTCTACGCCGTTCAGAAAGACTGCGGTGAACCAACCATGATTCGCTTTCGTAAGCACCGGCGCACAGGAGAACAGACGACCCCGGCGCCGGCCGAGGTGCGACCGGAACCTGCCATGCAGACTTCGACCTCCCAGATTCATCAATTGCTGGTTCCCGAAACGATTCGCGTGGGGTTGCCGGGGCATACCAAAGAAGAGGTGCTCAACCACCTGATCGACCTGCTGCGGGGGCATCCGGCCGTGCGCGACCTGGAGGCGGTCCGACAGGCCGTGCTGGCACGCGAACGCATGATGTCGACGGGCGTCGGCAAAGGGCTGGGCCTGCCCCATGCCAAGACGCCGGCCGTGACGACCACGGTCGCCGCCTTTGCCATCACGGCCGAGCCCGTCGAGTTCGACGCCATCGACCAGCAGCCGGTGCGGCTGCTTTTTTTGCTGGTCGGGCCCGAGGCGGCCAAGTCGCAGCACATCAAGCTGCTCAGCCGCATCTCGCGCCTGATGAACCGCGACGGTTTTCGGACGCGCCTGCTGGAAGCCCGCACGCCCGAGGAGGTGCTGCATCTCTTCGAAGAAGGAGAGTCGCAACTGGTTGACCAATGAGTCTGGAACCGACGTTTCGCAACATCCGGGGAACGTTCGACATCCTGCCCCAGGATGGCCGCAGCGAAGGGACGCACGACATGCCCAGCCGGGCCTGGCAGCACGTCGAACAGGTCGTCCGGGAGGTGCTCGAACGCTTCAACTTCCGGGAGATTCGCACGCCGATTCTGGAACCCACCGAGCTGATCGCCCGGGGGGTCGGCCAGCTGACCGACATCGTCACCAAGGAGATGTTCGCCTTCCGGCGGGGCGACACCAACTACGTGCTGCGCCCCGAGGTGACGGCGCCGGTCATGCGGGCCTATCTGCAGCACCGGCTCGATCAGCAGGGCGCCGTGCAGAAGCTCTACTACATCGGCCCCTGCTTCCGGGCCGAAAATCCTCAGAAGGGCCGCTACCGGCAGTTCCACCAGTTCGGCGTCGAGCTGATCGGCGCCGAGACACCCGAGGCCGACGCCGAGGTGATCGCGGCCATGATGGCCGTCTACGAGGCGTTCGGCCTGAAAAATCTGCGGCTGCGCATCAACACACTGGGCGACGCCGAAAGCCGGCCCCGCTACCGTGAAGCGCTGCGGGCCTACCTTCAGCCGCTGGCCGATCGGCTGACGCCCACCAGCCGGCAACGCCTCGAGACGAACCCGCTCCGCATTCTCGATACGAAAGACGAGCGCGAACGCCGCCTGCTGGAAGGTGCGCCCCGGATCATCGACTTCGTGGACGAAAAAGGCCGGGCGCATTACGAAGCGGTCAAGGCGCACCTGCAGGCGCTGGGCATCGCCTTCGAGGAAGATCCCTTCCTGGTGCGGGGCCTGGATTATTACACGCACACGACGTTCGAGCTGGAGAGCCCGGACCTGGGGGCGCAGAGCGCGCTGGCTGGCGGCGGACGCTACGACCTGCTGGCCATGGATCTGGGGCACGACGCCCCGGTGCCGGCCGTGGGCTTTGCGGCGGGTATCGAGCGGCTGTTCATCGCGTTGCAGGCACAGGGATACGCTTTCCCCGAAGAGCCGCCCCTGGATGCTTACCTGGTGTCGCTGGGTGAAGCAGCCATGCGTCGGGCGCTGGTCGAAGCGCAGGCGCTGCGCCGGGCCGGCCTGCGTGTGGACCTGGATCTGAAAGGCCGTTCGATGAAGGCGCAGATGCGCGAGGCCAACCGCCAGCAGGCCCGCTATGCCGTCATCATGGGCGATCGCGAACTGGCCGAAGGGCGAGCCGTCGTGCGCGACATGCAATCCGGCCAGCAACAGGAAGTGCCGCTGGACGAGTTGGCCGACTTTCTGAAGGGAGCCGTGCGTGTTTCATAATCCTTCCAGAGCGCCATGTATCCGCGACTGAGCGACCTGTTCAAGGATCTGCTGGGCATCGAACTCCCGTTTCCCATTTACTCGTTCGGGGCCATGGTGGCTCTGGCCGTGCTGGCGGCTACCTGGCTGACGGCCCGGGAGCTGGACCGTCGCTACCGGGCCGGCGAGATCGGTCCGGTGCGCGTGCGGGAGAAGGACGAGCGCGGGCGCGTCCGCACGCGCCAGGCCAGCCCGGCGTCGCTCATCGGCACGATGACGCTGGTGGCCGTCGGCTTCGGCTTCGTAGGCGCCAAGATTTTCCACATTCTGGAGAATCTGGACGCCTTCGCGCTGGACCCGCTGGGGATGATCTTCTCGACGGGCGGCTTCACCTTCTACGGCGGACTCATCTTCGGCGCACTGGGAGTCATCTGGTATGCGCGCAAGAAGGGCATCTCGGTACCCGTGCTGGCCGATGCGGCCGCGCCCGGCCTGATGCTGGCCTACGGGATCGGGCGCATCGGGTGTCATCTGGCGGGCGACGGCGACTGGGGCATTGCCGCCAACCTGGCCGCCAAGCCGGACTGGCTGCCCATGTGGCTCTGGGCCGAAAGCTATCCGAAGGCCATCATCGGGCCGCCTCCACAGCCCGTCTATCCGACCCCGCTTTACGAATTTGCCATGGCCGCCGTGCTGTTCGGCGTGCTCTGGGCGCTCCGGAAGCACCCGTACCGGCCCGGCTGGTTGTTTTCGCTGTATCTGATTTTCAACGGGCTGGAGCGCTTTCTGATCGAGCAGATCCGGGTCAACAATCGCTTCGACCTGCTGGGACTTTCGGTGACGCAGGCCGAAGTGATCGCCGTGCTGCTAATGGTGGTCGGCCTGGTGGGATTGATCCGGTTCTGGCACCGGACCGAACCGGCCACGGTACCGACCGCCGAAGCCCAGGCGGGTTAGCGCAGCAGCGCCAGCGGATCGAACCGCCGCAGCCAGCCGGTCAGGCTGTAGCGCGCGCGGCGGGCCGGTAGCACTTCGTGGGGGATCGTATCGCTGCGGAAGCCCACCAGCAGGCCGCCTTCAGGGAGCAGGTCGATCCCTTCGTCCGGCGCTTCGGGGTCGGGATAGATTCGGAGCTAGCCGCCGTCTTCCGGTCGCCAGTCGGGGTTCAGGTACAGCACGAGCGTGATCAGACGCAACGCGCGGCCCCGGTGCTGGTCCAGGTGGCGTCGGTAGAAGCTGCCGGGCGGATAGATGGCCAGGTGCGCTTCGGCGTCGTGCAGGCTGAGGAACAGCGTTTCGTTCAGGCGCCGGCGCAGCTGGTCAACCACCTGCCAGTAGACTTCCTGGGCCGGGGTAGGATGCTCCGGATCCAGCCAGTAGATGCGGTCGCCGCGGATGTCGCGCCGCAACGTCTGTTCGGCACCGTGTCCGATGGCGGCCGGACGAAACGCGCCGACACGGTCCAGCTCCTGCGCTTCCCGGTAGAGCGCCTGGATCTGCGCAGGGGTGAACGCTTCGGTTGTGGTGGCCCATCCCTGGCGGGCCAGGGTTTCGATGAACGGGTCGATCCAGGAAGCCATACGCCTGCGGTCGATGGGTCTGGCGCGCTCCATCGCCACCTCAGCAGAAAGGCTCCCGGCTTTTCACAGCAAGGTGCAAAACTTTGACCCGGGGTTTTTCGTGGAATCGCGCGGCAAATGACCTGAAAACTGGAAAACCAGCCGGTGAAGATAGAAGATGAGCCCTCTGCTGAGTTTGCTGTTGCTGGTTGTCGGCGGCCTGCTGCTGTATCTGGGCGCGGAGGGGCTGATCCGGGGTAGCGTGGCGCTGGCATTGCGCCTGGGGCTGACGCCTCTGGTGGTGGGACTGACCGTGGTGGCCTTCGGCACGAGCAGCCCGGAACTGGGCGTGAGCCTGCAGGCTGCCCTGAAGGGAAGCCCGGATCTGGCGGTAGGCAACCTCGTGGGCTCGAACATTGCCAACCTGGCGCTGATTCTGGGCGTGGCGGCGGCCATTCGGCCGATTCACATTCAGCTCCAGCTGGTGCGCTTCGACGTACCGGTGGCCATCGGGTGCACGCTGCTGATGCTCTGGATGCTGCACGATCACCGGATCGGGCGGGCCGAGGGCGCGGTCCTTTTCGGACTCCTGATTCTGTATCTGCTGGCCAGCTTCTGGATTGCCCGGCGGACGAACCAGACGGTGGAGCTGGACGTGCCGGCGCGTCCCTCGCGAAGCGTCTGGCTGGATCTGCTCCTCACGGTGGGCGGGCTGGCGCTGCTGCTGACGGGCGCGAATCTGTTCGTGGAGGGGGCCGTGGCGCTGGCGCGGGCGCTCGAGGTGAGCGAGGCGGTCATCGGGCTGAGCGTCGTGGCCGTGGGGACGAGCCTGCCGGAGCTGGCCACCACGATTGTCGCTTCCATCCGCAGGGAGGCCGATCTGGCGGTGGGCAACGTCGTGGGCTCGAATATTTTCAACATTCTGGCCATTCTGGGGCTGACCGCCCTGGTGCATCCCATTCAGAGCAGCGGCCTGCGGAATCTGGACCTGGCCGTGATGACGGGCGTGACGATGCTGATCCTTCCGCTTTTCTGGAGCCGCTTTCGTATGATGCGCTGGGAAGGGGGCTTGCTTTTGATGATCTATGCGGCGTATCTCTATACGCTGGCGCCCTGAGCCCTGACCGACAAGCGTATGGCAGGTTCAACCATTCTGGAGCGATTGCGCGGGCTGCTCCGGGCAACCCCGCCGTTCGATCAACTTTCGCCGGAAGAACTGCAGGACGTTCTGGCCGATCTGACGTTGGAATATTTCAAACCCGGCGAAATCATCATCGAGCAGGGCAGTACGGCGCACAAAGGCCTGTACGTGGTGGAGTCGGGGATGGTCCGCCTCATGGACGTAACCCGACAACGCCTGGTGGACAAATGTGGGGAGGGGGATACCTTTGGCGCGTTCGGATTGATCAAAGGCGGCGCGGCGCCTTATGAAGCGCGGGCGGTGGCCCCGACGGTCTGCGCACTGATCCGGGCCGAGCGGTTTCTGAAGCTTTATGAGCAAAACGAGGCGGTGGCCACGTACTTCGACCGCCAGATCAAACAGTATCTGAACCGCCTGGGCACCGAGGTGGATGTGACGGGGGCGCGCCAGCTTTTCGGGCGGCGTCTGGGGCAACTGGCCTACCGGCGACTGATCACCTGCACTCCGGAGCATACCGCGCAGGAGGTAGCCCGCCAGATGCTGCGCCGGGGGGTGAGTTCCGTTGTGGTGCTGCGCAACGGGCGGCTGGCCGGACTGGTGACCGGTGCCGACCTGCGGCGCCTGGTGGCGCGTGGCGGCTCGCCGAACACGCCGGTGCGGCGGTTGATGAGCGCGCCGGTGCAGACCATCGCGGCGAGCGCTACGCTTTTCGACGCCATGATGCAGATGCTCACGCACGGCGTGCACCGGCTGGTGGTCGTCGATGCCGACGAGCGGCCGCTGGGCGTGCTCACGGACCGAGACGTGGCGCACTGGCGCGGGCAGGATCCGCTGGCCACCGTCAACCGCATGGAAAGCGCCGCCAGCGTGGCTGACCTGACCAACATTCAGGAAGAAATCCACGAGCAACTACTCCGACTGCAGCGCCAGGGAGCGGCTCCGGAGCAACTGGGGCGTATGCTCTCGGTGGTGGGCGACCGGATTGCCCGCCGCGTCATTCGGCTGGCAGCGCGGGAGCTGCGCACGCGTGAAGATCTGGCCCGTCCGGATGTGGACTGGGCCTGGTTGCGCCTGGGAGCCACCGGCCGGCAGGAGATGACCCTCACCACCCACCAGCAGAATGCGCTGGTGTACGCCGATCCCGGAGACGCCGAAGCGGCCGAAGCCGCCTCGTACTGGTTTCGGCGCATGGCCGAGCAGGTCAACCAGGCGCTCGAAGCCTGTGGCTTTCCGGCCAGCGAAACCATCGCGCGGGAAGCGCGATGGCGGCAACCGCTTGCGGGATGGCGTCAGTCGATCCGCCACTGGATTCTGCAGGCCGACGCGGCCGAGCTGGAGCGCGTGCTGCCCTTTTTCGACCTGCGGCCGCTGTGTGGCGAAGCGTCGCTGGTGCAGGCGCTCTGGCAGGAGGTGGAGGATGCGCTGAACATTCAGGAACTGGATCGCACGCGTCAGTTTTTCCGGCTGCTGGCCGAGTTAGCCCTGCGTCAGCGGCCGCCCCTGGCACCGCTGGGACGCTGGGCGACCGAACGGTCCGGTCCCGGCCGTGGACGCATCGATCTGGAGCGGCGTGGGACCCGGCTGGTGGTCGACGCTGCGCGTATCCTGGCGCTGGAGCTTCGCTATTTCGATTCGACCAACACGTTTGATCGCCTGCGCGTGGCGGCCGAGTCGCTCTCGGAGCTGGCCTCGGTGCTTCACGATGCGATCGAGGCCTACCATTACCTGATCGATGTGCGTCTGGAGCACCAGCTGCGCCAGATGGAAGCAGGGGAGCCGCCGGACAATTTCCTGAACCCCGAAACGCTTTCCCGGGTGCAGCAGAAGCTGCTGCGCGAAGCGCTGGAGGCCGTCGGAGCCCTCCAACAGGCCCTGAAGCAGCGCTATCACGTTGCGGCGGGCTGACGCGCCTTCGGGTTTGCGTTTTTGATTTGCCTGTCGTACGATTGTAGAAGAAACGACAGAGACCACCTGATCAAGGCTGAGCCATGGCCTGGTTGAGCCGTCGTCGCCGTCGGGAACTGCTGCTGGCGCTGGGGATCCTGCTGGGCTTTACGGCGCTGATGATCCTGATCGGGATCCTGGCCGGCTGAAACAAAAAAAGCGGCGTCCCGAAGCGGGACGCCGCGCCGGCTATCAGGGGAAGTTGTCAGACTTCCTCGGGGGTGTAAATGTCCTTCAGGAGCGCCTGCAGCTTCGTGCGCCCACGGTTGATGCGGCTCTTGACCGTCCCCATGGGGAGCCCGGTGATCTGGGCGATCTCCTCGTAGGTGAGCTGCTGCACATCGCGGAGCACCACCACCTCCCGGAAGTCGGGCGGGATGCTGCTGAGCGCCTCCTGAATGTACTTGTCCTGGATGATGCTTTCGGCGTGCTTGTCCGGCGAGAACGTCTCGTCGGGCAGCGCGATTTCGTACTCCTCGTCGTCGCGGTTGACCGACTGGATGGAGTAGACGCGCCGCCGCTTGCGCTTCCGGTACTCCGAGCGGGCCAGGTTGCCGGCGATCGTGTAGAGCCAGGTCGAGAACTTGGCGATCCGCTGGTAGGAGTGCCGGTTGCGGTAGACACGCAGGAAGGTTTCCTGCAGCAGGTCCTCGCAACGACGGGCGTCGCCGAGGAAGCCGTAGAGGTAGTGCATCAGGCGCTCGGAGTAGCGTTCCACCAGGATGTTGAACGCCTCGACGGTGCCCGCCTGGAACTGCTCCATCAGGTCTTCGTCGCTCATCTGCTGAAGCAGCGCCAGACGGTCCTGCTGTTCCGCTTCCTCCGAACGCGGACGCTGGGTCTTCTTGACGATGCGGGTTCTATGCAGCACGGTCGTTTCTGGCTGGGTTTGGTTTGGCAAAATTCTACAGACTTAATAATATATACGATGCTATCGAAAAAAGGTGCAAAATATCCGTTAAATCCTTTTCGCTCTGCTTTTTAACACAGCACTTCGTAAGTTTACACAAAACGAAACACCTGAATTGTAACGATCCGGGCGGACGATTCGTATCTCACAGGCTTTTTGCAAACCAGGAAGCAACGCCATGCGAGCCTTCAAGCTGTTGATCACCGGAATGCTCTTGTTGCTGACAGCTGAAACCGCTTCGAATGTATCGTACGCTACGCCGGCCGACACGGCGCGCGTGGTGCTGGTCGTGCACGGCGGTGCCGGTACGATCACGCGCGATCGGATGACGCCCGAGCGGGAGCAGCAGTACCGGGCGGCGCTCCGCGAGGCGCTGGAAGCCGGCTACCGGGTCCTGCAGGAAGGCGGTACCAGTCTGGATGCCGTGGTGGCGGCCATCCGGCTTCTGGAGGATTCGCCGCTGTTCAATGCCGGACGCGGGGCCGTGCTGACCAGCGAGGGAACGGCCGAGCTGGATGCCTCGATCATGGACGGCCGTACGTTGCAGGCAGGGGCCGTGGCCGGCGTGAAGACCGTCAAGAACCCGATCCTGCTGGCGCGGCGCGTGATGGAAGCCTCGCCGCATGTGATGCTGATCGGCCGCGGCGCCGAGACGTTCGCGCAGGAGCAGGGCTTGGAGCTGGTGCCGAACGAGTACTTCATCCTGCCGGAGCGGCGGGAGCAGTTGCGTCGAATGAAAGAGCGGGGGATGGGAGCCGTACCCGAGTTGCAGGAACACGCCTACGGCACCGTTGGTGCCGTGGCGCTGGACCGCTACGGCAACCTGGCGGCCGGCACCTCGACCGGCGGGATCATGGGCAAGCGGTTCGGACGCGTGGGCGACTCGCCCATTATCGGGGCGGGCACCTATGCGGACAATGCCGCCTGCGCCATCTCGGCTACCGGACAGGGCGAATACTTCATCCGCGCCGCCATCGCCCATGAGATCGTGGCCCTGATGAAGTATGCCGGCCTGACGGTCGAGCAGGCCGCGGCCGCTGCCATCCACGGCACCCTGACCCGAATGGGCGGCACCGGTGGTGTGATCGCACTGGACCGCAACGGCCGGGCGGCCATGGTCTTCAACACGGAGGGCATGTACCGGGGCTACGTGGACGAGCACGGCCACATCACCATCCAGATCTATCGCGACTGAACGGACGGCCGTCCACTGCGCTGGACAACAGGAGCGGTAAAAATACCAGAGGGCGCCACGGTGCGCCCTTTGTGTTTTTTCTGAGTGCATTCCGTCAACCCAATCCCTGTGTGTCATGCGAAAAAATCGTCTGGTGCCCGTTCTGGTCGTGCTGATCGCCGCGCTGTTGCCGATGGCCTGCGAGGGGCCGGCCGGACCGCCGGGACCACCCGGAAACGCCAACGTGATTTCTTTCTCGTTCACGCTGAATCCCGAGACGCTGCGCTACAACGGCCCCGTGGCCTCCGTCGGGTACGACGTGCCGGAAATCACCCCGAGTGTGGTCGAGGGTGGCGCCGTGCTGCTCTATTTCTACGAGCAGGGCACCTGGACGGCGCTGCCCTACACGTTCGCCTACGAGTCGGCCGATCTTCCGGCCGTGGACTTCACCGTCACGCTGGGGTATGCGTTCGAGGTGGGCTTTCTGGAAGTCTTCTACGAGGCTTCGACCGACGAAATCGACCTGCGCCAGCTGGCACTGGTGCAGACGCCCCGGCAGCTCAAGGTGGTGATCATCGACGGCTTTCCGGCCGGCAAAGCGCCCGTCGATCTGCGCGATTACGAGGCCGTGAAGGCCTACTTCGGGCTGGTGGACTGACCGGAAGGATTACCTGCCTGTTACCTCCGGCGGTGGATTTTCTGCCGGCGAATGCTTTTTTTATGCGCCTGAAACCACCCACCAGACCCCGATGGAATCATGCGTCGAGAAAGTCTGCTGTTTACCCTTGCGTTGCTCTGGGCGGCCTGCCAGCAACCGGCGCCGCCCCCGGCCGAGGCGCCTGCCGCGCTGGAAATTTCCCGGGCCGTCGCTGTGCTGCACCCCACGGAGGGCAATCAGGTGGAAGGTGTGGTGCATTTTACCCGGACGGCCGAGGGCATCCGCATTGAGGCGACTGTGTCGGGCCTGACGCCCGGCCGACACGGCTTTCACATTCACGAGTGGGGCGACTGCAGCGCGCCGGATGCCACCTCGGCCGGCGGGCATTTTAACCCTGATGGGCAGCCACATGGCGCCCCGGATAGCGCCACGCGTCACGTAGGCGATCTGGGCAATCTGGAGGCCAACGAAGAAGGGATGGCCAGCTACAGCCGCGTCGATACGGTGGTGGCCTTCAGCGGTCCGCGTTCCATCATCGGTCGCGCCGTGATCGTACACGCGGCCGAAGACGACCTGACCTCGCAGCCCACGGGCAATGCGGGTGGCCGGCTGGCCTGCGGTGTGATCGGTATCGCCGCGCCGGCCACGGAATAACCCGGATACTCCGGCCCGCTGTCCCGCTGAAGGCGGTCGCGCGACGCGCATCCGCTACAGGCGTGCACCCTCGACACGGTCCGAACCCCCCGAAGCGGGCCGTCGGGATGCAGCTCGACGCGCCCGCTTCGGAATGCTTCCGCGCTTTGCGCCCGAGATGGAAATGGAAGCCTACTGAAGCAATCCGCTCAGATAACCGGGCGTCCCGCCGTCGGCTCCCGTTCATAAATCGACGACGGGACGCTTTTTTACAGGGTGGAAGTAGAAGACACCGCGTTAGTCGCCTCGGCGTAAGCCGGCGGCTCGAAAAGCAGGCGGGGCATCAGCCGGTCGCGCAGCGCGAAAAAGGCGTCGCGCAGCGAATCGGGCACGGGTTCGCCGGGGGGCAACTGCTCGCGCAGGGGATCCACCTGGCGGCCGTTTTTCCAGAACCGATAGCACACGTGCGGTCCCGTCGCCAGCCCCGTGCTGCCCACGTAGCCGATCACCTGGCCCTGGCGCACGCGCACGCCGGGCCGGATGCCCTTCGCAATGCGCGAAAAGTGCAGGTAGCCGGTCGTGTAGACCGCGTTGTGCCGGATTTTGACGTAATAGCCGTTGTAGCGTGTGTAGCCGGCCTCGATCACCACGCCGTCGCCGGTGGCATAGACGGGCGTGCCGGCCGGAGCGGCATAGTCGGTGCCCAGGTGGGGCTTGTAGCGTTTCTGAACGGGGTGGAAGCGGCGCAGGCTGTAGCGCGAGGTGATGCGGCTGTAGCGGAGCGGCGCTTTCAGGAAAGCCTTGCGCAGGTTGCGGCCGGCCTCGTCGTAGTAGTCCACGCCGCCGTCGTGCTCGAAGCGAAACGCGTAGAAGTCCTCGCCCATGTGCTGAAAGCGGGCGGCCAGCACCCGTTCGATGCCTACCGGCTCGCCGTCGATCAGCGTCTCCTCGTAGAGGGCCACGAAGCGGTCGCCACGCTGAATGCGGTAAAAGTCGATCTGCCAGGCGAAAATCTCCGAAAGCCGGATGGCCAGCTCCGGATCGGCGTCGGCGGCCTGAAGCGTCTCGTACAGAGAGCTTTCGATGACGCCCTGCGCGGTGCGCAGCACGCGCTCGACGGCCCGACGGCCCGTGTAGACCCGCACCGGCTCGCGCAGGTCGAACACCACATAGCGCACGGGATCGGGCTGATAGACGAACACGCGGGCGCCCGTGGAGTCGCGGTAAATGTGCAGGGGGCGGCCGGCCTGCAGGCGACGCACGTTGAACACGTCGCGTGCCGCCTCGGCCAGCGCCAGCACGTCGGCATAGGGCACCTCGTAGCGCGTCAGGATGTCGGCGAACGTCTCGCCCCGCCGGATGCGGTGCGTGCTGCGCTCGAAAGCATCTTCCTCGATGCCGAAGGCGTCGTACACGATGGTGACCGGGCGAAAGACCGCGGACCGTGTCGGCTCCGAAGGCGCGTCGATCGGACGGCTACGGACATACCACAGCGCCACCACCACGGCGCCCACAAGCAGCAACGGCAGGAAAAAACGAACCGGACGTTTCACTTCGACGGTGCGAGGCGTTTTCATACGGGATACTGCTTCAGGATCAGAACCACCGGCGACGCCGGAATATACGCGAAGCCGGGCAATTCATGAAGCCGGCCATGTATTTTTCAGAAGATTCGCTCGGCCAGCCCGCAAAAGAAAGTCCAGAGTGTAAGCGCGGTCAGACGTACGGTCTGGCGATCCCGATCCAGACGCGGGTTGCATTCGACGAGATCGATGGAGCGGACGGCCGGGCAGCGGCCGGCCTCGTAGGCCGCCTGCAGCCAGTGCTCGGGATCCATTCCGTCGACGCTCGGCGCGCTGACGCCGGGCGCAAAAGCCTGATCGACGGCGTCCAGGTCGAAGCTGACCATGAGCGGCGCGCGGGCCTGGTGGTAGAGATCGGTGATCCGGTCGGCGGTCAGCGCGTCGCGCCAGACGTAGTGGGCGTGCTGCTCGTGCAGAAAGTGCAGGTGCTCGGGGGCGACGCTGTGCGGCAGCAGACCGGCCACCGTGTAGCTCCGGCAGCGCCTGGAAGGGTGGGTGAGCGCCTGGCGGAACGGCGAGCCCGAGTGGGCCCGGCCGTCGCGGAGCGGCCGCACGTCGGCGTGGGCGTCCCAGTTCAGGATATGGACGGACTGCTCGGCGTGCACGTAGGCCAGAAAGTGGGCGTAGGCGGTTTCGTGGCCGCCGCCCAGGATGACGAGCCGCTTCCCCTCGCGCAGCAGCGGGGCCATGAGCTGGCCGAAATATTCCTGGGATGCCTCCAGCGTGCGCCTCGGACGCAGGTCGCCCAGGTCGAACGTGTGCGCCAGCAGTTCGGTGAAAGCCTTTCCGGATCGGGGATCGGGCGTGAGACGGTAGAAGGCCTCGCGGATGGCGCGAGGCGCCTCGCGGGCACCGGGGCGGCCGCCGTTGCGGCGCACGCCCGTGTCGGACGGAAAGCCGACGAGCACGATTCGGGCATCTTCCACACTCCGGACGGCCCGGCCGAGGAGCTGGCCCACGCGCAGGTCCGTCGGGTCCCAGGGATCGGACGGCGCGGGCGGTGGCAGAAAGGCGTCAGGCGGTAACGTCATGGTCTTCGAGGCGCTTTCCTCCGATGAACGTGGCCTGTACAGCATTGGGACGGAAGTGATAGAGCCAGTGATCCACGTCCTCGGCGTCAATCAGGATGAAGTCGGCTTTTTTGCCGGGTTCGAGCGATCCCAGCTCGCGGTCGCGCCCGATGGCCCGGGCGGCATAGCAGGTGGCCCCCTTCAGCGCTTCGGCCGGCGTCAGGCCGCAGAGCACGCAGGCCAGCGTCATGGCCAGCGGCAGGTGATAGGACGGGGCGCTTCCGGGATTGAAGTCGGTGGCAACGGCCACCGGCACGCCCGCTTCGACGAAGCGGCGGGCGTCCATGGGCCGCTGGCGCAGATATAGCGTGGCGATCGGGAGCGCGACGGCCACCACGCCGGCCTGCGCCATTGCCCGGATGCCCTCGTCGGAGGCATACTCCAGATGATCGGCCGAGACGGCCCCGACCTCGGCCGCCAGGCGTGCGCCGCCGCCGTCGTGCAACTGGTCGGCGTGCAGCTTCGGCCGCAGCCCGAACGCTTTGCCGCGCTCCAGAATGCGCCGGGCTTCCTCCACGGTGAAGGCGGTCTCTTCCACGAACACATCGCAGCATTCGGCCAGCCGCTCGCGGGCCACGTGGGGGATCAATTCGTCCGTAATCAACTGCAGGTAGGCTTCGCGGCGGTCTGCGTACTCCGGCGGCACGATGTGGGCGGCCAGCAGAGTGGGGATCAGTCGGACCGGCTGGGTCGCCTGCAGCCGTCGATAGACGCGCAGCAGCTTCAGTTCTTCTTCGAAGGATAGCCCGTAGCCGCTTTTGGTCTCGACGGTCGTGATGCCCAGACGGGCCATCTCGCGCAGAAAGCCCAGGCAACGATGGTACAGCGCGTCTTCCGAAGCGGCCCGCGTCTGCGCGACCGTGCGCCGGATGCCGCCGCCCTGCCGGGCGATTTCCAGGTAGGAGACGCCCCGGCAGCGAAGCCGGAATTCGTCGGCGCGCCAGCCCCCGAAGGCCAGGTGCGTGTGGCAATCGACCAGGCCGGGCGCCACCAGGCAGCCGCCCGCGTCGAGGCGTGGCATTTCCCGAAAGCGGACGGGCAGCTCGGCCTCGGGCCCCACCCAGCGGATTGTGTCGCCTTCCCAGGCCAGCGCCGCCCGCTCGATGGAGTGCAGCGTCTCCTGGCCGCCTTCGGCCCGGCAGGTCAGGAGCTGGCGGATGTTCGTCAGGACCGGCATCAGTGCAACGGGCGCAGCTCGCGGGCCACCAGATCGGGCAGTTCCCGGCTCCGTATCATCTCCAGACAGCGGGCGATGTCCTGCTGGTAGAAGTAATCGGCTTCGCGATGGGGCACGTGCCGGCGCACGTAGTGGTGGACAATCTCCACGCCCCGTCCGGGCCGCAGCGGCAGCCGATAGTCGAGCGCCTGGGCGGCCGTGAACAGCTCGATGGCCAGCACGTGCTCGACGTTCTCCAGCACGGTCAGCAGCTTCAGCGCGCTGATACTTCCCATGCTGACGTGGTCTTCCTGGCCCAGGCTGGTCGGGATCGAATCGACCGAGGCCGGGTGGCAGAGCACTTTGTTTTCGGAGACGAGTGCAGCGGCCGTGTACTGGGGGATCATGAAGCCTGAGTTGATGCCGGTGTCTTTCATCAGCAGGCGGGGCAGGCCGTCGTGCCCCTCCAGCAGCAGGTAAGTGCGGCGCTCCGAGATGCTGGCCAGCTCGGCCAGCGCCATGGCGGCCAGATCGAGCGCCAGCGCCAGCGGCTGGCCGTGGAAGTTGCCGCCGCTGAGGATGTCGCCGTTTTCGAAGACGAGCGGGTTGTCGGTGGCCGAATTGATCTCGATTTCCACGACGCGGCGGGCGTAGTCGAGCGCGTCGCGGCTGGCCCCGTGCACCTGGGGCACACAGCGCAGACAGTAGGGGGCCTGCACTTTGCCGCAATGCCGGTGCGACTCAAGGATCTCGCTATCGACAAGCAACGTGCGGATGTTTTCGGCCACGAGGGCCTGGCCGGGGTGCGGGCGCACGGCCTGGATGCGGGGATCGAACGGCTTGATGCTTCCCTGCAGCGCTTCGAGGCTCATGGCCGCCAGGATGTCGGCCACCTTCACCAGATGGAGCGCCTTTTCAAGCACGTAGGCGCCGCAGGCGCTCATAAGCTGGGTGCCGTTGATGAGCGAGAGGCCGTCTTTGGGCTGGAGCTGGATCGGCAAAAGACCCGCTTCGGCCAGCACCTCGGCAGCCGGACGTACCGCGGTGCCGTCTTCGTTCCAGAAGTAGCCGTGGCCGATGAGCGGCAATGCCAGATGGGCCAGCGGGGCCAGGTCGCCTGAGGCGCCCACGCTTCCGCGGCTGGGCACAGCCGGGATCAGGTCGCGCTCGGCAAAGTCCATCAGCCGTTCGAACGTTGGCACCGAGATGCCCGAGTAGCCGAGGCCCAGCGCGTGGATCTTCAGCAAGAGCATCAGCCGGCACAGTTCGCGGGGCAGCCAGGGACCCACGCCCACCGCGTGGCTGATGAGCAGGTTTTCCTGAAGTTGCGCCAGTTTGTCGTCCGGGATGCGGGTGCGGGCCAGTGCACCGAAGCCGGTGTTGATGCCGTAGTAAACGCCGCCGCTCTGCAGCGCCGCCTCGACGCGGGCCCGCGAGGCGGCTACGGCCGAATGGTCCCGCCGCAGCTCCTCGACGCGCCGCTCCAGGTCTTCGTAGAGTGAATCAATCCGAACCGAAAACTCCAGCGTGGGCAGGGGATATTCCATGGTCTTTGCAATCACGTTGGCAACAACACGTAGGGGCGTACCAGCTGTGTGCGTTCGCAACCAACGGCCTTACCCGGTAATCATGGGCAGGTCGAGGCCGCGCTCGCGGGCCGTCTGGATGGCCAGTTCGTAGCCGGCGTCGGCATGGCGCATGATGCCCGTGCCGGGATCGGCCGTCAGTACGCGCTCGAGGCGGAAATCGGCCTGCTCGGTGCCGTCGGCCACGCAGACCATGCCGGCATGGATCGAATAGCCGATGCCCACGCCGCCGCCGTGGTGGATCGAGACCCAGCTGGCGCCGCAGGCCGTGTTGAGCAGGGCGTTGAGCAGCGGCCAGTCGGCGATCGCGTCGGAGCCATCCTTCATGCCCTCGGTTTCGCGGTTGGGCGAGGCCACCGAACCGGCATCCAGATGGTCGCGGCCGATCACAATGGGCGCTTCGATTTTGCCTTTGCGCACCAGCCAGTTGAACTTCAGGCCCATTTCGGCCCGCTCGCCGTACTCGAGCCAGCAGATGCGGGCGGGCAGCCCCTGGAAGCGCACCTTTTCCCGTGCTTTCTTGATCCAGCGGACCAGGCTTTCCTTGTGCGGGAAGGTTTCGATGACGGCCTGATCGGTGACGGCGATGTCGTTCGGGTTACCCGAAAGCGCCGCCCAGCGGAATGGTCCGGCACCCCGGCAGAAGAGGGGCCGGATGAAGGCGGGCACGAAGCCCGGAATGCGGAAGGCCTCCTTCATGCCGCGATGGTCGGCCACCTGGCCGCGCAGGTTGTTGCCGTAGTCGAAGACCACGGCGCCCAGCTCCTGCAGTTTCAACATGGCCTCGACGTGCCGCTGCATGGAGTCGAGTACGGCCTCCTCGTAGCCCTTCGGATCCTTTTCGCGGAAGGCGGCCGCCGACTCCACGGTGTGGCCGGACGGAATGTAGCCGTAGCGCAGGTCATGGGCGGCCGTCTGGTCGGTCACCACATCGGGCACGATGCCCCGGCGCACCAGCTCGGGCAGTACGTCGGCGATGTTGCCCAGCAGGCCCACCGAGAGCGCCTCGCCGCGCTCCCGCGCCCGGAGGACCAGCTCCAGCGCTTCGTCGAGGTCGGTGCTCATGCGGTCGAGGTAGCCCGTGCGGATGCGGCGCTGGATGCGCTCCGGATCGACCTCGACGCCCAGGAAGGCGGCTTCGTTCATGGTGGCGGCCAGTGGCTGGGCCCCGCCCATACCACCCAGGCCCGCCGTTACCACCAGTCGGCCTTTCAGCGTGCCGCCGAAGTGCTGGCGCGCACATTCGGCGAACGTCTCGTAGGTGCCCTGCAGGATGCCCTGGGTGCCGATGTAGATCCAGGAGCCGGCCGTCATCTGGCCGTACATGGTCAGGCCCAGCGCCTCCAGCCGCCGGAATTCGTCCCAGGTGGCCCAGCGGGGGACCAGGTTGCTGTTGGCGATGAGCACGCGCGGGGCCAGTTCGTGCGTGCGGAATACGCTACCGGCTTGCCGCTCTGCACGAGCAGCGTCTCGTCGTTTTCCAGGCGCTTGAGCGTCTCGACAATCTTGTGGAAGCAGGCCCAGTTGCGGGCGGCCTTGCCGGTGCCGCCGTAGACGATGAGTTCTTCGGGTTTCTCGGCGACCTCCGGGCCCAGGTTGTTCATCAGCATACGGAGGGCGGCCTCCTGATGCCAGCCCTTGCAGTGCAACGTGGTGCCGCGCGGGGCGCGAACGGTGATCGGCGTCGTCTCCATGGCGATCGGGCGTCCTGTTCAAAAGCGCTTCCGGGGTCAATTTAACAAAGCAACGTGCCGGATAAAAGTTCGGCGTCAGGTGCGTTTTTCCGGCAGCCAGGGCGTTTCGGCCACGTGCCGCCGGTGGTTGAGCCATCGAGCCAGCACGAAAAGCAGGTCGGAGAGACGGTTCAGAAAGCGCAGCACCTCGGGATTGAGCGTCTCCTGCTGCATGGCTTTGACGACGTGCCGCTCGGCCCGGCGGCAGACCGTGCGGGCCACGTGCAGCATGGCCGCAGCCGGCGCACCGCCCGGCAGGATGAACGTCTTCAGCGGGGGCAGTTGTGCTTCGAGCCGGTCGATTTCCTGTTCGAGCGCTTCCACGTGACGGGGTTCGATGCGGACGGTGCGGGCGCGGCTGTCGAGCGGAGTGGCCAGGTCGGCGCCGGTGTCGAAGAGCATGCCCTGCAGGCGCTGGAGCAGGGCGTCGAGTTCGTTTTCTTCGGGCAGCAGGTGCGCGCGCACCAGTCCGAGCCAGGAGTTCAGCTCGTCCACCGTCCCGTAGGCGGCAATGCGCGGGTGGGATTTGGGCACGCGTCCCCCGCCGAAGAGTCCGGTCGTGCCGTCGTCGCCGGTGCGGGTGTAAATCTTCATGCGGACGTTGCGTTTTCGGTGATCGGGTGGAGGTACTGAATGCAGGGCAGGCCGTCGGGCAGGTAGTGGATACGGGCGGCCATGCGGAAGACGCGGGCGATGAGCGCTTCGGCGAGCACTTCGGCCGGGGGACCGTCGGCCACGAGGCGGCCCCGATGCAGCACGAGCAGGCGATCGGCGTAGCGGGCGGCCAGCGACAGGTCGTGAAAGACGGCCACCACCGTGCGTCCTTCGGCCACCAGCGCGCGCACGCGGTCCAGAAACTCGAACTGGTAGTGCACGTCCAGGTGGGCCGTGGGCTCGTCGAGCAGTAAGAGGCTGGCCTCCTGGGCCAATGCCTGCGCCAGAAAGACACGCTGCTGCTCGCCGCCGCTGAGCGTATGGATCAGCCGGTGGGCGGCGTCGGCCAGATCGACGGCCGCCAGCGCTTCGCGCACGCGGGCGCGGTCGGCGGCCGTGAACGGCTCGAGCCAGCCCTTGTGGGGGGCGCGACCCAGCAGCACGATGTCTTCGACGGTGAAGTCGAACGCCAGCGTGGGGGCCTGGCGCACGACGGCCACCTGGCGGGCCAGGGCCCGGCGCGGCCAGTTCCGCAGCGGCCGTCCCCGCAGCGAGAGCGTTCCGGCATAGGGGAGCACGCCGCTGATCGTGCGGATCAATGTGGTTTTGCCGCTGCCGTTCGGTCCAAGCAGCCCCACGAAGGAACCGGCCGGGATCTCGAAGGTGAGCCCGTCCAGAATCGTACGTCCACCAAGTGCTACCCGCAATCCACTGGCTGCAACCATGTCTTCGACGACTTGCCCGCAAGATCGACGCCCCTATGCTACGACGGCCGGCCGTCTGGTGCAAGCCGCGCTGCTGCTTCTTCTGATTTTGACGGGATGTGACAACCGCCAGCAGGAGGATTTTCTGAGCGCCGCGTTTCGGCCGCCGGAAGGCTTCACGCGCACCGACGAAAACGGGCAGGTGCTCTCGGAGGATCCGGACGACTGGCGGGTGGCGCCGGCCTTTCGGGGCTATCTTCGTTTCGATCCGGCCTATCCGAACCCGTACACGGGGAGCGGTGAGGTGCGCGTGCCGTTTCACGTCTTTTCGTCGCTGAGCGGTTCGCTGAGCATCTGGGCCGAGGACGTGGAAGGCCGCATGCGGCTACTGGACGAACACCCCTCGCTGTCGCAACCCGGCACCTACGTCTTCATCTTCGATCCACTCGTACTGACCCCCGATCGCAATCTGGCCCGCCTGCAGGGGCTACACCGGCTTTTCATCTACCGGGGCAACGATCTGGTTGCGTATGGCGATCTGATGATCCAGACGCCGTAGCTTACCTTATGAGCATCAGACGGCGTGTAACGCTGAACGTGGCGCCCTGAATGCGATACAGGTAGAGTCCACCGGGAAGATCACCGGCTTCGATCTGAAACACGTAGGGCGTATGGGCGGAAAGTGCGCCTTCGTAGAGAAGGCGGACCCGTTGCCCCAGCAGGTTGAACAATTCGATACGTACGGGTTGCGTGGTGCTTACGGTCAATGTAAACGAGGTGCGCGTCTGAAATGGATTGGGAGCAGCTGGTACGAGCTGGTAGGTAGGCGACGGGGGCGTCGCCTGTCCGTAAACCGGGCTCCCTGCGAAGGATAGCAAGCCCCACAGCAGAAGTAAGCTGCATGTCTGTAACAGTCGCTGCATGATCGTATCGGAAAGAAAGCCGTTTCGAAGATCGAGCAGCAAAAATTGTTCGCAGGGGTTTGAAAGAGTCGGGTATGGTGTATGTTTCGAGGAGATTTCAGGAGGCGGCGCGCTCGAGGCGATCCATGAGGGCCAGGCCGAGGCCGGTGCGGGGCACGCGCTGGGCGTAGATGCGCGTGCAACCCTGCGCATCGCATCGGCGGAAGAAGTCGAACAGTTCGTAGGCGTACGTTTCCACATCCGGACAGATGCAGCAGGCGCCGAACGCTTCAGGGTGTGCAGGTGGGGTCAGGCCGATATAGGCATGGCGTGGATCGGGAACGGCTTCGTCCGGGTGATCGACCAGTACCACGCGGGCCCGGGGAGCGTAGTGACGATAGCGCGTGCCCGGACTGCGCGCTTTGAGCGACGCCTCGTCGCCCACCAGACGCGTTTCAGGCACCACTGCACGGAGGGCTTCCAGGGGCACGGCGCCGGCCCGCAATACCACCGGCTCTGATCCGGTGCAGTCTACGACGGTCGATTCCAGCCCCATGTCGCTCCGGTCGCCCTGCAGGATGCAGGCAATGCGGCCGTTCAGGTCGGCATAGACGGCCTCCCAGCGGGTCGGGCTGGGGCGGCCGGAGCGGTTGGCCGACGGCGCGGCCACGGGCGTGCCGCAGGCTTCGAGGAACGCCTGTGCTACCGGATGACGGGGCATGCGTACGCCTACCGTGGGCAGCCCGGCCGTCACCTCGTCGGGCACGTCCGGGTGGCGCGGCAGCACCAGTGTCAACGGACCGGGAAAGAACCGCTCCATGAAGCGCCGGGCGGCCTCCGGCACGTCGCGCACCAGGTGCGCAAGCTGATCGAGATGGACAATGTGCACGATGAGCGGGTTGTCGAGCGGTCGGCCTTTGGCTTCAAAAATTTTACGGACGGCCTCCGGGTTGAACGCATCGGCCCCGAGCCCGTAGACCGTCTCGGTGGGAAAAGCCACCAGCTCGCCCCGGCGAATCAGGGCGGCCGCCTCGTGCACGTCGGTCGTCAGCAGGGTTTCTCTGGAAGCCATACGCGTCAATCGTCGGGGGCGGCTTGCGCCAAAAGCGGATCCCGGCCGGCGGTTGTTTTCGCGTTTTTATAACGGCACGCTTCGATCCTGCTGCATCGGCACCGTTCGGTCATGAGCAACGCGGCGCAATGCTATCTCCAGGCCTGCCTGCGGGCCTACTGGCAGGGCACGCCGATGCCCGCGCCGGCGGGTCTGGCGGATCCGGCCGAAGTGGCCCGGCTGGCCGTGCAGCAGGGTGTGGGACCGCTGCTGTACCGGGCGCTGAAGGCGGCTTCCCCGGCGAAGGTTCCCGAGGCGCTTTTGGCGGCCCTGCGGCCGCATTATCTGGCGGCGGTGGCGCAGGCCGGCCTGCAGGTCCGGGAAGTGCAGCGGCTGCAACGAGCGTTTGAAGCGGCCGGCGTGCCCGTACTGTTCTACAAAGGGGTCGTGCTGGGGCGGATGGCCTACGGCGATCCGGCATTGCGTCCGGCATCCGACATCGATCTGCTGGTGGCCGCGTCCGACTTCGCACGCGCCGAGGCGGTGGTGCTCGAACTGGGGTACCATCGGGACGTGCCGCATCGAGGCATGGTACGCAGACTGTACCTGCGGTTGCAGCGCGAGCATCCGTACCGGACGCCGAACCGCCTGCTGATGGTCGATCTGCACACGGGCACGGCACCCTGGCGCTTTGCACCCCAGCCGGATGTCGGGGCGTTGCTGACAGAGGCTCGGCATGTCGACGTGGAGGGCCAGGCGGTGCGGACGCTCCCGGTCGAAGCATTGCTGCCGCTGCTCTGCCTGCACAGTGCCAAACATCAGTGGCGCAGCCTGAAGTGGATGTGCGACGTGGCCGGCTTGCTGCGGTACGCTCCGGGGATCGACTGGGATCGTGTCTGGCGGATAGCCCGGCAATGGCAATGCCAGCGTATGGTGCGGCTGGGGTTGTGGCTGGTGCATGAAGGGCTGGGCGTTGCATTGCCGGCGGAGGCGCTCCGGATCGTCCGACAGGACCGGCGCGTGGAACGACTGGCCCGGCGCGTTCTGGACGGAATCGGGCACCCGGGCGCCTGGCGATCTTTCTGGCAACGCTTTGCTTTCCACGTGCAGTGCCGGGAGCACCCGGCCGCGCGGCTGCGCTACCTGCTGCTGACGCCACTTTTTTACACGACGCGCCCGCTGCTGGGCATTCAACATTGAGGGACGTATGCTGACCCGTTTGCGTAAAGTGCAGCATCAGGGACGTGTGCAGCAGGCACCCGCCACGCCCGACATGGTACAGCCGCCTTCGCTCCGACGGCTGCTCCGGTTGAGCTGGCGGCATCGCGTCTGGCGCAAATGGCGGCGAGGCGATCTGCGGTGGCTTCGGCAGATTTTTCGGCTGATCGTCCGGGTCGAACGAAATCAACGACGCCTTCCGCTGCCGGCCCTGCTGGCGCTGTTTGAACCCGATCCGGAGGACGCGCCCCTCGGGGAAGATGAACTCCGGCGCGTCGAACGCCTGACGCTGGCGGTGCTCCGACGGCTTTACGGGCGCGACTTCTGCATGAAGCAGGCGTTGCTGCTGTATCACTTCTACCGACGGGCCGGAATGTCCGTCTGCATTCGCTTTGGCGTGGCGCGCGAAAACGGCCAGCTGCGGGGACACGCCTGGGTGGAGTGGGAAGGACGGCCGGTGGCCGAAGCCGTCGATCCGCGGCAGCAATTTGCCATTACCTACACGCACCCACCTGACGGGCACCGCGCATGAAGACGATTTACAGTTTCGAGCGATTCGTTCTGCTGCTGGAGGGTGAGCTTCCCGCACTGCAGCAGGCCGATCGGGTGCTGCGCTACCATCGCTTCAGGCCCGGACAGCAGAACGCCACCCCGGACTGGACGCTTCGCCTTTTTTCGGCGACCCGTGACGATCCGGCCTGGCCCGTCGTGTTCGAGACGGCTTCCTGTCGCCTGCTGGCGGAGGCGTCGGGCTGGTGGCTTCGGTACGGTCCGGTGGCTTTCGAGGCGCGGGGTGCAACGCTGCAGGGCTACGTTCCGTCCGGTACGGAAAAGTTGCCCGCGTTCACCTTCGGGTTGGTACTGGTCGTGAGTCTGTTACTGCGCGAGAAAGGGTGGTTCGGTCTGCATGCGGCCGGGCTGGTCTGGCGCGGCAAGGGCATGTTGCTGGTGGGGCGCAGCGATTCGGGCAAATCGACGCTGACCTACAGTCTGGTCCGGCGCGGGTGGTCCTATCTGACCGACGACGCCGTGCTGGTGCATCGAAGCGGGGAGGACGTCGTGGCGGTTTCCTTCCGGGAGGACTTCGGGCTCGATCCGGAAAGCGTGCGCTATTTTCCCGAGGTAGCCGTCTGTCGGGATCGGCAACCCACCGACCCGGCGAAGTTGCGCGTGCGGATGGATCGGCTGTATCCCGGGCGATTTCAGCCGCGGTGTCGTCCGATACTGTTGATTTTTCCAGAACTTGCCGATATTTCCGAAAGTCGGCTGGTGCCGCTTCGGCGCAGCGAGGCGTTCGGGCGGCTGGTGCAGGCCAGCCTGCTGCTCGGGCGCGCGGATGATCCCGCGGAACGTCGTTTGCTTGACGTGATGGGGCGGTTGGTCCGCCAGGCGCCGGCTTACCTGCTGGAGGCCGGTCCGGACCTGCTCGATCGGCCCGGGCGGCTGGAGCAAATGCTGGCGGCCGCCCTCCCGGCATCATCGGTATCGGTTCACCAGACCAGCGCGTAAGGCATGGCACGCTACGAGCCGGATCCGCGCGTGAACTTTACGCGGTTCGACGAAGGCGAAGGGGTGCTGCTGCACCTGGAGACCAAATCGTACTACACGCTGAACGCGACGGGCGTGTTCATCTGGGAGCAACTGGAGGCCGGACGCCAGACGATCGAAGCGCTGGTGGCGGCGCTGCTGGACCACTACGAGGTGACGCAGGAGGAGGCCGAACGCCAGGTGCGGGCCTTTCTGGAAGAGCTGGAGCGAGAGGGGCTGGTGCAGCGCCAGGAATAGGCCCGGGAACGAAAGCAATGGGGGAACGTGTACAGCACGTTTCTGATGAGGCCAGGTTAAAGGTTTGTTATTGCGCTTGGTAGTTTGGTGTTTTTGTTGTAAATTCTAGCCGGATCCCGGGGTGTCCGGGGCGTGTAATTCCGTTATGGCAACTTTAAAAAAGCCTTCCCGTATCGTAATACGCACATAGGGCCACGGCTTACGGCACGCGCCTGCGGGCACACCGTGACGGTTCGGGTCGTTCGGTGCATTTCAGCCCGTCGGTGGGTGCCATGAAAGGGCAGGTACTGGTCTTGAACCAGGATTTCAGCGCGCTGACCGTCTGCAGTGTAGAGCGCGCCATCGTTTTGGTGCTGCTGCGCAAGGCCGAAGTGGTGGCGGCACGTCCCGGTCGCTTTGTGCGCTCGCCCAGCATGCAGCTTCCCTGGCCCAGCGTGGTGCGTCTCAAATGGTACGTCCGGGTGCCCTACAAGCACATTATGCTGAACCGGCGCAACATTCTGCGCCGGGATGGCTACCGGTGTCAGTACTGCGGCAGCCGGGAAAACCTGACCGTCGATCACATCATCCCCCGTTCGCGGGGTGGACGCGACACCTGGGAGAATCTGGTCACGGCCTGCACGCGCTGCAATAACCGGAAAGGGAACCGCACGCCCGAGGAAGCCGGTATGAGGCTGCGGAGCCGTCCGTTTCGCCCCAGCCATATCATGTTCATCCGGGAGTTCGTCGGGACGATCGACGACGCCTGGAAACCGTATCTGTTCATGGCATAGCGGGCCTGCAAAGAATCCGCAAGGCGCAAAACCGGAGGCTTGCTGGGACGTTTGGACTTCCACGCCGGTTGATCAAACAGACCATTGCCTTGCGGAAACCGTCGCTTTCGTTGTGGATCGCCCGGGTGCTCTGGCTGGCGCCCGGCCTGTTGTTCGCGCTGGGGCTGTACCTGGGTTGGTCGGCCTACCGGATGCACCGCACCTGGCAGGAAGGCATGCCGGCCGTGGCCGAAATTACCGAGCTGGAGATCTCGCAGCGGGTGGACGTCACGTACGATTATGTAAACCTGCGCATCCGGTTGCCGGACGGACGGGTGCTGGAACGCAACCGGTTGAGCCTGCCGCACACGCTGGCGCCATTGCTGCGCGGACGCGATTCGGTCGAGGTGCGGGTCCGTCCGGAAAACCCGGAGGACGTGGTCATCGTGGAACTGGCCCGGGCCCAGTGGCGCATGGCCCTGATTCAGGCGATCATGAGTCTGCTGGGCGGGGTGCTCTTTGCCGTCGGCGTGGCCTGGTGGAACCGGCTGCTGCGTCGGCAGGGGGACCCGGCATGGCGCACACCGGAAACCTGATGGCTGCGATGGATCTGAATCCCTGGCTTGCGCGTGCGGTCGACGCCATTCGTGACTGGGAAGCGTCCTGGGGACCTTACCCGCCGCATCCGTCTCTGCAGGTTGACCCGCACGAGCTGGAGGCGGCGCTGAGCCGCTACCTGGAGCGTCTGCGGGGAAACTATCCCTTCTTTCATCCTCGCTATGCCGGGCAGATGCTCAAACCGCCCCATCCGGTTGCCGTGATCGGCTATCTGGCGGCCCAGCTCATCAACCCGAACAACCACGCGCTGGACGGCGGACCGCCCACCGGGGAAATGGAAAAAGAGGTGGTGCGGGCGCTGGCCGCCATGCTGCACCTGCCCGAGACCACGCTCGGCCACCTGACCGGTGGCGGCACCATGGCCAACCTGGAGGCGCTCTGGGTGGCGCGCTGTCTGCATCCGGGCCGGGGCGTGGCGTTTTCGCGGGAAGCGCACTACACGCACGGTCGCATGAGCGGCGTCCTGCAACTTGAGGCCGTGGAGGTGCCCACCGATGCCGAAGGGCGCATGGACCTCGAGGCGCTCGAAGCGATGCTGCGCACCGGACGCATCGGAACCGTCGTGCTGACGGCCGGCACGACGGGGCGCGGGGTGGTCGATCCGATCGCCGACGCGCTGCCGCTCTGCCGTCGATACGGCTGCCGGGTGCACGTCGACGCCGCCTACGGCGGCTTTTTTGCGCTGCTGGCTCACGCCGACGCGCCGGAGCTGGCCCCGGACACCCGGCGTCACCTGAAGGCCATGGCCGACTGCGACTCGGTGGCGATCGACCCGCACAAGCATGGCCTGCAGCCGTACGGGTGCGGGGCCATTCTCTTCCGGGATCCGTCGGTGGGCCGGTTCTACCGGCACGATTCGCCCTACACCTATTTCACGTCCGACGCGCTGCATCTGGGCGAGATCAGCCTGGAGTGCTCGCGGGCGGGGGCGGCCGCCGGGGCGCTCTGGCTCACGCTGCAGGTGTTGCCGCTGGCGGCCGATCGCGGACTGGGACCGATTCTGGCTGCCTGTCTGCGGGCCGCCCGCCGCTGGGCTGCGCTGCTGGAGACCTCGGAGGTGTTCCGATTGGTGCAACAGCCCGAACTGGACATCCTGACATTCTACCCTGTGCCCGAGGTGCCGGCGGCTTCGGCCGTGGACGCGGCCAGCCAGCGACTGTTTCAGGAGGCCATGCAGGACGCGGACGATCCGGTGTTTATCAGTGTGCTGCGGCTGCGCACCGAGGCGCTGCGGCATCGCTGGCCGACGCTGCAGGCCGACCGGCGGGAAGCGCGTGTGCTGCGCAGCGTGCTGATGAAGCCGGAACATGAAACGTACGTGTCCCATCTGCACGAGCGACTCGAACAACTGGCCCGCCGCATTCAGACCGCGACAAAAGCATGAACGAGGCGATTGATCGGCTGGTGGGACGCAATCCGGTGCGGGAGGCGCTGGAGCAGGAGGAAACCCGCGTGGAGAAGGTATTGCTTCAGGAAGGAGCCGGCGGGCCGGCGCTCGAGGCAATTCGGCGGGCGGCACGGGCGCATGGCGTTCCCGTGCAGATGGTTCCGAAAGCCCGGCTGGACCGGCTGGCCGCCGGAGCCGTACACCAGGGCGTGGTGGCCTTCGTGGCGCCGGTGCGTTACCGAACGCTGGAAGAGCTGCTGGACGAAGTAGCCCCTTCGCCGGAGGCCGTCCGGGAGCGCCTGCCGCTGCTGGTGGCGCTGGACCAGATCGAAGACCCGCACAATTACGGCGCCATTTTGCGAACGGCTGCAGCGGCCGGCGTGGCCGGGGTGCTGGTGCCGAGGCATCACATGGCCCCGCTGAACGCTGCCGCCCTCAAAGCCAGCGCCGGTGCAGCCCTGCGCGTGCCCATCGCCCGCGTAACGAACCTGACCCGGACGCTGGAGACGCTCAAAGCGCACGGGTTCTGGGTGGCCGGCACCAGCCCTTCCGGCGAGGTTTCCGTGTGGGAAATGGACTGGCACCGGCCCCTGGTGCTTGTGCTGGGCAACGAAGGGCGCGGACTACGCCCCGGTGTGGCCCAGGCGTGCGATCTGCTCGTCTCGATCCCGCTGCGCGGCCCCGTCGAATCGCTCAACGTCTCGGTGGCCGCCGGCATTCTGCTCTTTGCGGCCACCCGCACGCGTCAGTGACGCGCGCCGTTGCCCCGGTAGACGATCTTCCGGATCGTATCGAATTGCAGATAGGGGTACTCCTCCTGGATCCGCTCGATGGCGTCATAGGCGGGCACGTTCTGGGCGCGTAATTGCCGAAAGCGTTTGCGGATCTGGTAGTCGCGGACGCTCTTGGCGTCCAGCAGATTGTGCTCGACCAGCAACTGGTACACCTCGTCGCTGATCAGATCGGCGAGCGGGTTGCGGTGTTTGACAAGGGCTTCCATAGGTCCGGCTGCTGATTGTGAAAGAACCCGGGTACATGTGGCTGCGCGACTGGTAGGAAGTCTACACGAATCCGTAGCGCTTCGCAGAAGCAACTGGCTGAACGGTTGATTTCTTGAAATCAATGGAAAGGAAGCGCTACTGATCCGTTGTTCAGGGAGACGTGGAAGGGGTTCGAAATGTGGCTGGAAGCGCTTCTAAACCGGTGTCGTCCGGCGGCCGCCAGTGTCCACCCTGCAGCACCAGACAGATAAAGCCGATCAGCGTGTAGAGCACCATCTGGGCGCCGTGTGTCAGCACGGCATAGGTAGCGGCCGGCGCCTGAGGGACCGCCAGCAGGTGGACCATGACCTGCACCGTAATGTAGTGGTAGGAGCCCAGTCCGCCGGGCGATGGAAGGGCCACCCCCACGGCGCCCAGCACCAGCAGCACCCAGGCTTCGGCTGGCCCCAGTCCGTAGGGCTGGCTCAGGTGGAGCATGACCAGCGGCAGATAGGCCATACCCCAGTAACAGGCCCACATCAGCAGCGTGCTGAGCGTAAGGGCCACCGGCCGATGCGTGCGATGTACGGTGAACAGCCCGTGCTTGAATGCGGCAAGCGGTCCGTGTAGCCGCCGACCGACGCGCCGGAGCAGGGGCGTCCGACGCCCCAGATAGACGCCGAGCCCGAGAAACAGCAGGACAAGCAGCGCACCCCCCGCCAACAGTTGGAGCGATCCGCTCTGAAGCCAGGGCGCCACGAAGAGGCGGTGCAGTTCCACCCACCGATCCAGCAACATGACCAGCACGCTGAGGAGCGCCAGCGCGAGCACCAGCAGATCCAGCAGGCGCTCGGCCACCACCGTGCCCAGCACGCTGCTGAGGCGCAGTCCGGTGATGCGGCTCAGGCTGGCCGCCCGGGCCAGCTCGCCCAGCCGGGGGGCCGCATAGTTGACCATGTAGCCGATCATGAGCGCCTGAAAGGCGCGGGCGACGGTGAGACGGCGCCGGCCGTTCGCATCGGGCAGGGCTTCCAGCAGCAGCCGCCAGCGCCAGGCCCGGATTACATGGCTCAGAAGCGTCAGCAGGACAAGGGGTGCCAGCCATCGATAGTCGGCCTGCTTCAGATCCTCCCAGATTACCCGGAGATCGGCGCCGCGCAGTGCCAGGTAGAGCAGGCCGAGGCCCAGCGCAAAACTTCCGAGACGGAAAAGCAGCGTGCGGAGCTTTTCGGTACGGCTCATGAATCACTGGCGCAGGTCCACCACTTCGACCCCGTCCGGCGGGCGAAACGTGAACAGTTCGGGCGAGAGCGCAGGGTTCAGTACCAGATCGGACAGCAGAAAGGTCATGCGCGTGTCGTTCACGTCGCGGACGTCCACGCGGGTAACGAGCAGGTCCCGGTCGCGCACCCAGAGCACCACCTCCTGAAACGGCGCTTCCGGCCGGAGTGGACGCAGGTGCAGGCGATGATACGCCGTGTTCTGATAGGTGACGGCCTCTCCGCCGCGCACGTCGTAGCGATCGCTGTAGTGGAGCAGAAATTCGCTGAGGGAAAAGCCGGTCTCGTCGGGCACGTAGTCGTTGATGAGTACCTGGCGCGTGTCGGTCAGGTAAACCCAGGTGGTGCGGCCGTCGGTGACGATCGTCTGGCGTGGGGTCTCGACGCGGTAGCGGTCGCCCTGCAACCAGAGCCGTCCGCGCAGCGTGTCGGGTCGTTCGGCATAGGGCGTTTGCAGGATCTGCACGAACGACGCCTGCAGTGCGTCGATCTGCTGATACCGCGCGTGCAGCCGCTCCATGAGCTGGCGGGCGGCGTCCTGTGCCGCGGCCGCTGTCCAGCAGCTGCAACAGAGCCCCAGAAGCAGCAGGCGGTTAAGACTGAAGCGGAAAGCGGTGAAGCATCTCATAGCGTGCCCCATCGGGATGCAGATGGCTTTCGTACAGATGAAAGGCCCGCACCGGAAACGGCGTCAGCGCAAAGTCGCGATGTCGCTGCAGGAACGACCGTACGGCGGCGGTCGGGACCTGCTTCAGGCGGGCCAGCGTGATGTGCGGCCGGAACGGCCGATTCTCCGGTGTAAAACCCAGCTCGACCACGCGCCGTTCGATTTCGGCCTGCAGCGTGTGCAGTTCTGGCACCGGATCGACGGCCGCCGCCAGCACGCGCGGACGGGTCAGGGAAGGCAGGACCATCAGGCCCCGGGGCGCCAGTTCGAACGCCGGTGCTTCGATCTCGGCCAGCGTCCGGGTCAGCTCGGGCAGCCGGTCTTCCTCGACGGGACCCAGAAAGCGCAACGTCAGGTGAAACTGGTCCGGCGTGGCCCAGCGTGCTTTCCAGGACGGATCGCGCAGGGCATAGAGCCGGCGGCGATGATCTTCCGGTAGTTCCAGTGCAACAAACAGACGCAACATGGGTAGCTGGCGGCTCGAACGTGTCGTTTCCGGTGGGCAGACCGGGGTGGATCGTGCGGCGCTCGACGCCGCGCGGGCGGCCGGGGTTCCCATCGGCGGCTGGTGTCCAAAGGACAGGTGGGCCGAGGACGGTCCGATCCCCGACGACTATCCGTTGCAGGAGGCGCCCTCACCGGAGCCGATCGTCCGCACCACCTGGAACGTGCGCGACAGCGACGGCACGCTCATCCTGCACCCGGGCGGTCCGCTTCGGGGTGGCACGGCGCAGACCGAGCTGGCCGCGCGTCGCATGGGGAAGCCCTGTCTGGTGCTGACGCTGGACCGTCCCGTCGAGGAGCTGGTGCGTGAAATTCGCCGCTGGCTGGCGGCCGAAAACATTCGCGTGCTCAACGTGGCCGGCCCGCGCGAAAGCCAGGCGCCGGGCATCTACCGCCGGGCCTATGAGGTGCTGGCCGCGCTGTTTCGCTCGCTGGCGGAGCGCTCGGACGGATGACGACGGTGGCGTCGGGCGTAGAGGTCCTCGCCGCGCGCCACGCGGGCGGCCGCCCGCAGAAACAGAAAAATGCTGGCGCCCATGCAGAGCAATACGAAAACGAGCATGGGGATCCAGAGCGGCGCCTCGGCGCTACCTTGACGCGCCAGGATGTGCGGGTAGCGCACGGCTTTGTCGGCCAGCCAGAGCGCAATGCTCAGCCCCAGCACGCCGAACACCAGCGCAGCGCCGCGCAGCAACCAGACGGTCCGGCGAACTTCAGGCGACGACATCGACCGGCTCGGTCAGGCGTACGGGAATTCCGGCGCGGTGCAGGTAGGCCTTGGCCTCCTGGATCGTGTACATGCGGAAGTGAAAGATCGACGCGGCCAGCACGGCGTCGGCCTGTCCTTCGACGAAAGCCTGGCGCAGATGCTCCAGCGTGCCGGCCCCTCCGGAGGCGATGACCGGGATCGAAACGCGCGAGCTGATGGCCCGCAGCAGCTCCAGATCGTAGCCGTCTTTCGTGCCGTCCCGATCCATCGAAGTTACCAGGAGCTCGCCGGCGCCTCGCGCCTCGGCTTCCTGGGCCCATTCGACAGCGTCGATACCGGTCGGACGGCGGCCACCGTGCGTGTAGACCTCCCAGCGGGGCGGATCGTTCGAGACGCGTCGGGCGTCGATGGCCACCACGATGCACTGACTGCCGAACGCCTCGGCGCCGGCCGTAATCAGTTCCGGATTACGGATCGCGGCCGAGTTGATCGACACCTTGTCGGCGCCGGCCTGCAGCATGGCCCGCATGTCTTCGAGCGTGCGCAGCCCGCCGCCCACGGTCAGCGGAATGAAGACCTGATCGGCCGTGCGGCGCACCACCTCGTGCATGATGGTGCGGCCTTCGTGCGTGGCCGTGATGTCCAGAAAGACCAGCTCGTCGGCGCCGGCCTGATCGTAGAAGCGGGCCTGCTCGACCGGATCGCCGGCATCGACCAGATCGACAAAATTCACCCCTTTGACCACGCGTCCGCGGTCAACATCCAGGCAGGGTATGATGCGACGGGCCAGCGGCATGCTATTCGGCGGTGGGTAGTTTGATTTCGCGTTTCAGGGGCGCCGTCGAGAAGCGGGTCAGGTCCACGTTCTCCTTGTCGTGCCAGCACCAGAACTGCTGGCAGGGGAATCGATTTTCGTAGAGCGCCCGGCCGATGATGACCGAGTCGACCCGGTAAGGCTCCAGCTCCTGCAGCCGCATCAGGTCACGGTAGCCGCCGACGCCGCCCGAGGCCGTAATCCGCGCCTTTTTCAGGTGCAGGCCCAGCGTGCGGTACATCTCGACGTTGGGCCCTTCGAGCGTACCGTCGCGGCTGATGTCTGTGTAGACGAAGCGGCGCACGCCGCGCCGTTCCATGTCGAGTGCCAGTTCGACGGCATCGACCCCCGTGCCTTCGGTCCAGCCCTGCACGCGCACCTCGCCATCGCGCGCGTCGATGCCCACCACGACGCGGCTGCAGCCGTGGCGGGCGACCGCTTCCGAGACCAGCTCCGGCTCGCGAACGGCCGCCGTGCCCAGCACCACGCGATAGACGCCGACCTGCAGCAGGGCCTCGATGTCTTCGAGCGTTCGGACGCCACCGCCTACCTGGATCGGGATGTCCACCGTGCGGCAGATGGCGCCGATCACCTCACGGTTGTGGCCCTGACCGCGCGCCGCGTCCAGGTCCACGACGTGGAGCACCCGGGCGTTCTGCACCCGCCACAGGCAGGCCATCTTGACCGGATCGTCGAAGTAGACCGTCTCCCGCTCATACGACCCCTGATAGAGCCGCACGCAACGCCCGCCGCGAATGTCGATGGCCGGAATGACCAGTAGCATTGCTTCTGAAAACAATCAGGTATGTGATCTATCAGGTCTAAAGCCCGTTCATGCAGATAGATCCAGAAAATTCTTCAGGATCCGGAGGCCGTGCTGCTGGCTCTTTTCGGGGTGAAACTGCACGCCGAAGACGCGACCGCGTCCGACGATGGCCGGGAAGGTCACATCGCCGTAGGTAGTGACGGCCAGCACGTCGTCGGGGTTTTCGGCCATGGCGTGGTAGGAGTGCACGAAGTAGAAGTAGGCGCCGTCGGGGATGCCTTCGAGCAGGGGAGAAGGACGGTGATGGGCGATCGTATTCCAGCCCATGTGGGGCACTTTCAAACGCCGGCCGTCCGCCGTGGTCTCGGGAAAGCGCACGACGCGTCCCGGCAGCAGCCCCAGCCCCTCGTGGCGGCCGTGCTCCTCGCTTTCCTCGAAAAGCAACTGCAGGCCGGCGCAGACGCCCAGCAGCGGAATGCCCCGACGGACGGCTTCGTGGATCGGCGCGATCAGCCCGCGGCGGCGCAGTTCCGCCATGCAGGCCCCGAAGGCCCCGACGCCCGGCAGCACCAGGCGCTCGGCCTGCAGCAGGTCGTCGGGGCGATCGGTGCGGCGCACCTCGGCCCCGACCGCCTGGAACGCCTTTTCCAGCGAGCGCAGGTTGCCGATTCCGTAGTCGATGATCGTGACCATGCGGCCGCTCAGTCGTGATTGTTGAGCTGGCTCAGCTCCTGGGAGCGGCGCGTGGCCGTGGCGACGGCGTTGATCAGCATGGTGCGCAGCCCGTGCGCTTCGAGTTCGGCCACGGCCGCAATGGCCGTACCGCCCGGCGTGGTGACCTCGTCGCGCAGGATGGCCGGGTGGCGGCCGGTTTCCAGTACGAGCTTGGCCGCGCCATAGACGGTCTGTGCCGCCAGCCGGAAGGCGACCGGGCGGGGCAGCCCCTGCTTGACGCCCGCGTCGGTCAGCGCTTCGATGAACATGAACACGTAGGCCGGGCCGCTTCCGGAAAGGCCCGTGACGGCGTCCATCAGATACTCGGGCACGATCTCGACCTTGCCGACCGCCTCGAAGATCTGGCGGCAGAGTTCCAGGTGTTCGGGGCGGGCATGCGCGCCGGCCGCCAGCGCCGTGGCGCCCTCATCGACGAGCGCGGGCGTGTTGGGCATGGCCCGCACGATCGGCAGCGGCCGCCCGAAAAGCCGCTCAATGGTGGCCGTCGTCAGGCCCGCCAGCACCGAGAGGATCAGCGCTTCGGGCTGCACGTGCGCCCGGATTTCCTCGATCACTTCCCGGGCGTTCTGCGGCTTGACGGCCAGCACCACCAGCGTTGCGTCGCGCACGGCCAGCAGGTTGTTCGTGGTGGTCTGGATGCCCGGAAATTCCTCCTGCAGCGCTTCGAGGGCAGCCGGATTGCGCCGCGTGGCGCGGATCTGCTCGGGAGCCAGTTCGTGGCCGCGCAGCAGGCCGCCGATCAAAGCACGGCCGATGTTGCCGGCACCGATGATGGCAATCGTCTGATTGGCCAGTTGCAGGGCTGTGCTCATAGGACCCCTTTGGTTGAGCGTACCGAACCGAATTGCACGTCGCGCCGCACGGCCTCGCGCAGTGCGCGCGCAACGGCTTTGAAAATGGCTTCGATCTTATGGTGCGTGTTCTGGCCGTAGAGCACCTGAATATGGAGGTTACAGCGCACCTGTTCCGCAAAGGAATACCAGAAGTGCGAGACCAGCTCGGTGGCCAGGTCACCGACCGTGGGCCGATCGAAGTCGGCCGCAAACACAAAGTAAAAGCGGCCGGAAAGGTCCACGACGGCCCGGGCCAGCGTCTCGTCCATCGGCACGTAGGCGTGACCGTAGCGGGCAATGTAGGCCTTGTCGCCCAGCGCTTCGGCAAAGGTCTGGCCCAGCGTGATCGCCACGTCTTCGACTGAGTGGTGCTCGTCCACGTGCAGATCGCCCCGGCAGCGGACGCTCAGGTCGAAGCCGCCGTGGTGCGCCCACAGGGCCAGCATGTGGTCCAGAAACCCGACGCCGGTCTGGCAGTCGGAGCGGCCGGTACCGTCGAGCGCGAGCGTGACCTCGACGTCGGTTTCGCCGGTGGTGCGGCGACGGGAAGCCGTGCGGGGCGTAAAAGTCGGCGTGGCAGCCATCGAACCGAAAGGCTGATTGGGGCGTTTCGCTACGCACTGTTTGCACGCCATGCGTGCGCTGCAAATTTCTTAAAGTTTGAAGCGCTACGCTACTGTAGATTTCAGAATTCGGCGATTTTCTCAAAAAACGAAACTTCGTATGGACGAAACCCGATTCGACCGCATTCTGGTGACGGCGGCCCTGCCCTACGCGAACGGTCCCATTCACATCGGCCACCTGGCCGGGGCCCACCTGCCGGCCGATCTGTACTGCCGCTACCAGCGCCTCAAGGGCCGTGACGTGCTGTTCATCTGCGGATCGGACGAACTGGGTGTGGCCATCCTGATGCGGGCGCTCGAAGAGGGCACCACCCCGAAGGCCATCGTGGATCGTTATCATCCGATGATCCGCGACAGCTTCGCCCGCTTCGGGATGAGCTTCGACTACTACGGGCGCACGACCTCGCCCGTGCATTTCGAAACGAGTCAGGACTTCTTCCGGCGGCTGGACGAAAAAGGCGTCTTCAAACTGAAAACCGAAAAGCAGCTCTACGATCCGGAAGCCGGCATCTTTCTGGCCGACCGGTTCGTGCGCGGCACCTGTCCGATCTGTGGCTACGAAGACGCCTACGGCGACCAGTGCGAGCGCTGCGGCTCGTCGCTGAGCCCGACCGATCTGATCAACCCGCGCAGCGTGCTTTCGAACGCCACGCCCGAGCTGCGGGAGACCACGCACTGGTACCTGCCGCTGGGCGACTTTCAGCCGAAGCTCGAGGCCTGGATTGCCACGCATCCGGAGTGGAAGCCGAACGTGCTGGGACAGGTGCGGAGCTGGCTCCAGCAGGGGCTGCGCGACCGGGCGGTCACGCGCGACATCCCCTGGGGCGTGCCGGTGCCCGAAGACGTGGCCCGTCGGCACGGCGTCCCGGCCGAAGGCAAGGTGCTCTACGTCTGGTTTGACGCCCCCATCGGCTACATCTCGGCCACGCGCGAGTGGGCACAGCAAAAGGGTGATCCGGAGGCGTGGCGGCGCTACTGGCAGGACGAGCGCACGCGGCTGATTCACTTCATCGGGAAGGACAACATCGTCTTTCACTGCCTGATGTTTCCCGCCATGCTCATGGCGCATGGCGAATTCGTGTTGCCCGACAACGTGCCGGCCAACGAATTTCTGAACCTGGAGGGCCGCAAGCTTTCGACCAGCCGCGGCTGGGCCGTCTGGCTGCACGAATACCTGGAGGAGTTTCCGCCGGACCTGCTTCGTTACGCGCTGGCGACCATGCTGCCGGAGACGCGCGACGCGGACTTCAGCTGGAAGGAGTTTCAGCAGCGCGTCAATGCGGAGCTGGCCGACATTCTGGGCAACTTCGTGCACCGCACGCTGACCTTCGCGCAGCGATTTGCCGAAGGGCGGGTGCCGCCGCTGCGCAATCCGCGGCCGGTGGACGAGGAAGTGCTCCGGGAGCTGGCCACCCTCCCGGAGCGCATCGGATCGGCCTACGAGCAGTTCCGCTTCCGCGAAGCCGTGCAGGAGACGATGAACCTGGCGCGGCTGGGCAACAAGTACTTCAACGACACCGAACCCTGGCACACGCGCAAGACCGATCCGCAGGCCTGTGCCAACACGATCCACGTCTCGCTGCAGATCTGCGCGGCGCTTAGCATTCTGATGGAGCCGGTGTTGCCGTTTGCCGCTGCGCGAATGCGCGAAATGCTCCGGCTCGAAGGCGTGCGGCCCAGCACGCCGGGTGGAGAAGGGAAGCTGGGCTGGGACGATGCCGCCCGGCCACTTCTGCCCGAAGGCCACGAAATCGGCCGACCGGAGATTCTGTTTACGAAACTTGAGGATGAGGTGATCGCACGGCAGATCGCCCGTCTTGAGGAGCGGGCGCAGCAGGCGGCGGCAAAGACCGACGGGCCACCGTACGCGCCGCTCAAGCCGGAGATCGTCTATGACGACTTCGACCGGCTGGACCTCCGGGTGGGGCGCGTCGAAAAGGCCGAGCGCGTGCCGAAATCCAAGAAACTGCTGCGGCTGGAGGTGGACCTGGGCTTCGAAAAGCGCCAAATTCTGGCCGGGGTGGCCGAGCAGATGGCGCCCGAAGACCTGGAAGGGCGGCGCGTGGTGGTGGTGGCCAACCTGAAGCCCCGCAAGATGATGGGGCTCGAAAGCCAGGGCATGCTACTCATGGCCGAGGACCGGGAGGGGCGCCTGGTGCCCGTCACGGCCGAGAGCGAGCCCGGCGCCGTGGTGCGATGAAAAAGCGGCATGCAGGCCAGAGAATAGAAAAGGGGCCGGCCTTCTGGCCGGCCCCTTTTGGGTAGCGTCGCTGCGTGTCGGCTCAGCTGACACTGAGCAGCGCCAGAACCGTTGCCGCCAGTCCGGCGCGGGCGTTGCCCTGCAGCGAGCTGTTGATCGTGCTTTCGGCACTGCTGTAGAAGGAGACGGAGGCTTCAGCGACCGCTGTCGCTGAGCCGGCAATGGAAAGGGCCATCTGCAGTGCGTTAACAGCGGTCTGGAGCGACGCCTTTACGTTGGCCAGCGCTTCTGTGCTGATACCCAGCGAGGCGGCCAGGGCCGCTTCGACCACGCTGCTGTACTGCGCACGGGCCTGTTCGATGGCACTGGTGGAAGCGGCGGTCCGCAGCGAAGCCAGCCATTGTACGCGCGCCTGCCGTAGCGAATCCATACGCGCCTGCGTGGCCCCTTCGGCCTCAAAAGCGGCTTCGATGGCGGCCGAGGTGGCCAGGGCGCTCAGGATTTCGGCCTGCTTACGCAGGGCAAGCCGGGCGGTGGCATTGCCGCTGGCCGCCAGGTGCGTAACGGCCAGGCGCGCCGTCTGTAGCAGTTTGGCCCGGGCTTCGGCCGAGATCCCTGCTTCCGCATAGGCCTCCACAAAAGCCTGCTCAAACGCGGTCATTGCCTCGGCTTCGGCCTGGGCGCTGCCCGCCGCATGGAGTGCCTGTTGCAGGTTGAGCCAGGCAGCCTGCTGGCGCTGACGTGCCTGGGCCAGGGCCTCTAAGGAAGCTCCGGTCCGGTTGACGAACGCCGCTTCGGCGCGCGCCGCCTGCTGCAGCGCAGCGGCCACCTGGGCGGTCGTGATGCCGCCGGCCTGAAGCTGAGCCGCCAGATCGGCCGTCACATAGGCTGACACCTGCGCCGGCGTCGCATCCTCTGCGTCTTCGCGAGCATTGTCGTCCTGTTCACGCACGGCCACATACACCTCCGCTTCCGCCTTCGACTCGGCCGTCATCGGCATAGCCCGAACCGTGCCGCCGCCGGCGACATTGACCGTCACGAGCACCGCCGAACGGAAGTTGTCCTTTTCTGCGCGGAGCATCAGCACGTCACCGGTCTGGGCGGCCACTTCCAGCGTGAAATTCCCGGAAGCATCGGTCTGTACCTGCCCATCCAGGGGCTGCAGGCTACCGTTGCCCTGCACGCGCGCGGCTGTGACGATGGCCCCTTCCACAGTCGCCTGCAGGGTGGGCGCGGTCTGCTTGGACGCCCCCTGAGCACTTCCATACCCCTGATTGTCCGTGACGCGTCCCTGCACGCGTACGGTAGCCGTGCCACTATCGCCATCGCATCCGCTCAGCGCCAGCACCAGCAACAATGCCGAAAACAATGCAATGCCTTTTTTCCACCACATAGGACTTCTTTTACCGGTTTGGTTTTGGGGTGTGATTACAGGAACGTTGTACGTCAAAGCCCATGCCAGCCTCAGAAAGAGGCCTCTGCAGCCATTTGGATAGCATGTGTGCGCATTATATGCGCATGGTGTAAAATCTTTTCGCCGTTTGCAACGAAATAAAAAGTGCGTCGCAATTTCTTTACAAAGGGAGGCTTGCTTTTTCGGATTTAAAACCCTTCTATTAGGCAATAAAACAAACCAAATGGTTGTTATGACAGGTGTTTCAAAACCCTCCTTATGGGGTATGGCGATACGGATGGGACTGGTCGTGTTGCTGGGGGTGCCCGTGGTGGCCTATCTGTGGGAGACGCTCAACCAGTTGCTGGCGCTCCATGTGAATCCGACGCGCCTGCTAATCTCACTGCCGCTGCTGGTGGTCTTCGTCGTCTGGCTGCGGTGGCTGGGGCGGCAGGCGGAGCGCTGGATGGAAGCAGGAGGCTGAATCCAATGACTCGAACCAAAACCGAACAGGAGCTATGGCTGAACAGCAACCACAGGGATCCCAACCTGCGCCGCCGGAAGAGCCCGACGTGCGGGGCACGCTCTTTCTGACCATGATCTTTCTGGCAATGGTCGTGGGTTTCTGGGTGATCGCTTACTATCTCCTGCTAAACCGATAGTGCCATGAAAGTACACACCTACGAACGGGCCTTCATGATGCTGGGCGGCGTGCTGCTGGTGCTGTGTATGGCCGCGCTCGTCTATGCCACGGTGGCCCTGGGCATTCACCTGCCCGGACGCGCCGGCGAGATCGAGCCCGGCAAGGTCTTCACGACGCCGCCCTTCGACAATCCGGGGGTTCATCAGACCGGACCCAATCAGTACGACGTGGTCATCATCGGTCAGGCCTGGCGCTTTCATCCAAATGAAATCCGCGTGCCGGTCGGGGCCGAGCTGAACTTCATCGCGACGACCTTCGATGTGATCCACGGCTTTCACATCGAGGGGACGCGCGTCAACATGATGCTCATCCCCGGCCAGATCTCGCGTCTGAGCTATCGGTTTCGCAAGCCGGGCGAATACCTGATCATCTGCCACGAATACTGTGGCGCCGGGCATCACAACATGTACGGAAAAATCATTGTGGAATAAGCCATGGCAGAGCACATTGCAGCCTCGACGCCGGTCGTGGCCGATCCGACCCCGTTTACGCTGCCCGAAACGCAGCGCCGCCTGCTGCGCTGGACGCTATACGTGGGCTATGCGGCGCTGACGGCCGGCATTTTTCACGGACTGGCTCAGGCCCTCTCGTACGCGGGCATCAATATTCTGAGCTATTTCCCGGCCCTGCGTAGCTACTACCAGGGCCTGACGGCCCACGGCGTGGCCAACGCCATCATCTTCACGTTCTCTTTTGCGAATGCCTTCCTGCCGCTCATGGTGGCGCGGGCGCTCTCGCGTCGCCTGGACGAGCGGCTGCTCTGGGCCAGCTTCGGCACGCTGGTGCTGGGCAACCTGCTCGTGATCTATGCGGTGGTCACGAACAAAGCCAGCGTGCTCTACACCTCGTACGCACCGCTGCAGGCGCACTGGACCTACTACGTGGGGCTGGTTTTCGTCGTGATCAGCACATGGCTGGCCCTGCTGAACATGCTGCTGACCTGGCGGGGCTGGAAGCGGGAAAATCCAGGTGTGCGTATGCCGCTGCTGGCCCACATTTCGATCGTCTCCTACGTGATGTGGTTTCTGGCCTCGCTGCCGATTGCCGTCGAGTTCCTGTTCTTCCTGATTCCCTGGTCGTTCGGCTGGGTGGAGCGGACCGACCCGCTGCTGACGCGCACGCTTTTCTGGTTCACCGGCCACGCCATCGTGTACGCCTGGCTGCTGCCGGCCTACGTGTCGTGGTACGCGCTGGTGCCGCGCCAGGCGGGCGGTAAAATTGTGAGCGACTCGCTCACGCGGCTGGTGTTCATTCTCTTCCTGCTGCTGTCGATCCCGACGGGCTTTCACCACCAGTACACGGACCCCGGCATTCACGAAGGGTTCAAGTTCGTCCACGCCATCCTGACCTTCGGCGTGTTCTTCCCGAGCCTGATCACGGCCTTCAGCGTGATGGCCTCGCTGGAGATGGGTGGCCGGGCGCACGGCGGGCGCGGCCTGCTGGGCTGGATCCCGAAGCTCCCCTGGGGCGATCCGTCGCTCTCGGCCCAGTTGCTGGCCATGATCACGTTCGTCTTCGGCGGCATCACGGGCCTGATCAACGCCTCGTTCACGATGAACCAGGTCGTCCATAACACGACCTGGGTGCCGGGGCACTTCCACATGACGGTCGGAAGCGCCGTGGCCATGACGTTCATGGGCGTGGCCTACTGGATGGTGCCCTACCTGACGGGCCGGAAGCTCTGGGGACGCAAGGTGGCGCTGGCTTCGAACTGGATCTACACGATCGGCCTGCTGATCTTTGCCCGCGGGATGATCTCGGCCGGGCTGGAGGGCATGCCGCGTCGGACGTTCCTTGCGCAGGCGCCCTACATGGATCCCGACTGGCTCGTCGGGCGCATCCTGACTGGCGTGGGCGGCACGCTCATGTTCGTGGGCATCGCGCTGTTCTTCGTGGTGATCGCCATGACCATCTGGAAGGGCAAAGCCGGCGAGGCACCGAAGGACATTCCCTGGTCCGAAACGCTCATCGAGCCGGCCAGAAACGGCTGGGCGACCCGCCTGGACCGGATCGGCTTCTGGGTGATCGTGGCGATCATCCTGATCGTGATCGCCTACGGACCGTTCTTCCTGAGCTACCTGCCGCCCAACTACGTGTCGCCGGGCTACCGGATTTACTGAGCCGACCCGGATCTGAAAAACGGCGGGGCGGGCTTCCGGGCTCGCCCCGTTTTGTTTTGAAACAGCCTTCTATACACGGGGTAAAGCAGGTATTGCAGCGTCCGAAAAGCCATGCCGGCGGTTGATTTCGAAGCGATCGGACGGGTGCTGGCACGCGATCCGAACGTGCTGGCCGGGTGGGTGTTCGGCTCGGCCCGGGAGGAGACGGTGCGGCCGGGGGGCGACCTGGATATCGGCGTACTGGTGGAAGATCCTCATGCCTGGGATGCACTGGCCGAGCTGCGGGCCTGTCTGCAGGAAGCCACCGGCGTGGACGCCATCGATCTGGTGGTGCTCAACGAGGCCCATCCGTTCCTGCAGTTCGAGGCCATCTCGGGCCGGGAGGTCTGGTGCCGCGATCGTGAGCGGGTGACCGACTTCGTCGTGCACGTCGCCCGCGCCTACGAAGACGCTATGATCCTGCTGCAACGGGGGCTTCGGATGGGGGCTCAGGAGTGTTGCCGGGCTTCGTTGCTTCGTGATGGAGAGATCACGAGGGGATTATGCGACTTCATTCTACAAGTAGCATGAAAGGCCCCTTGACATAGAGTTTTTTTTTTTTTAGACTCTTATCAGGTGAAATCTTCTAATCAAACAAACAGAGAAGGGCCATGAAGCGGCATCTTCGCATCTTGTTTCTGCTCGGTTCGCTGTTAGCTGCTCCCATCTTCTTCTCCGAAAGCCCGAGCTATGCGCAGTCATGCCATGAAGACGGATACTGTCAGGATGCGGGCTGCGGAGACAACAGTACAGAACCCTGTACCTATATGGACTGTGGTAACGGTACGGAACTCTGTATGAAGAGTAAGGTGGCTATTCGTGTATGAGTAAAAAAGTCTTTGTTACAACGCTGCTAGTTGTTTTGACTGGCCTCGTGCTGTGGTGGGTGCGGCCAGCACGGCACGAGGCCGCCCGTTCTCTTATCGCTGTAGCACAGGACACGATCGATTGGATCGGTCACGGCGGTGATGTGGTCCTCTATGACGCCCTGCTTTTCAAGGTGTATGACCATGCGCTGTACGTGGCCGATCGAGGTGACCTGTCCATCAAGAAATTCGACCCGAACGGAAAATTATTGCGTCGCTACGGAGGTGTACGCGGTGAAGGGCCGGGTGAATTGCAATCGATCGTAGATTTCTCGATCCACGAAAACAATCTCTGGATTGCCGATGTCCGTCAGCGGCGTATTTTGCATTTTGATGTAGCGACGGGACGGTATCTCGGAGAGGTTCAGGTACCGGAGATACATCCTTGGCGGATTGTGCAGGTTGGTCCATACCTCATCGTGCTCGGGTTGGGGCCCTTTGAAGAGCTGTTCGTCCAATACGACACCTCCGGTCGTTTTCACCGTCGTTTCGGAATCGTGACCGACCGGCAGTATGCGAAGAAGATCGGGATGTCCGGTCAGCTTGCCAGTCTGGGCGATACGGCCTTCGTTTTTGTGCCGCTGATGGCCGGATATGCGTTCATCTTTGATACGACGGGAACGCTTCGGGGCCGATTCCCATTGCTCGACGAGCGGCCTTTCCCGGATTCGCGCGTTGAAGACCGCCCGGAAGGACGGCTCTTTATAGCACCCGATTCTGACACACTGAATCGTAATATCTCGGTTGAAAAGAACCAGCTCTACGTGCATACCGCGTACAGACAACCCGTTCGGCGGCTTTTCATCGATGCCTATCTGCTGCCAGGGGGACGATACGTGCACTCGATAGAAGTCGCCAACGCCCCTTTTGGAGCGCTTTTAGCTGGAGATCGCGTATATGTGCTGGATGATACGCTCGTCACCGTGCTCCGCCTGAGGCAACGCTGAGCGTGATAGAAGGTCAACAGTGGCTGCGGGTAGGTAAGGGAAGGTTGTAAGGATCGGTGAGACCGGCGGGCACTTCGGCGGAGGATGCAGCGTTTCCTTTCGGCTTGAACAATGGCCATCAGCGTGAGGAAACGCAGCCCATGAGCACCTATAAATCGTCCGAGCAGATTCGCCAGTCGTTTCTGGATTTCTTCCGGGAAAAGGGACACGAGATCGTCCCCAGCGCGCCGCTGGTGCCGCAGAACGACCCGACGCTGCTGTTCACCAACGCGGGGATGAACCAGTTCAAGGATGTGTTTCTGGGCATCGGCACCCGGCCTTACAAGCGGGCGGCCAATACGCAGAAGTGCCTGCGCGTTTCGGGCAAGCACAACGACCTCGAAGAGGTGGGGCCCGACACCTACCACCACACCTTCTTCGAGATGCTGGGCAACTGGAGCTTCGGCGACTACTTCAAGCGGGAGGCCATCCGCTGGGCCTGGGAGCTGCTCGTCGAGCGCTGGGGACTGGACCCCGACCGGCTCTACGCCACCGTCCACGAAGGGGACGAGGCGCTGGGGCTGGAGCCCGACGTCGAGGCGGCCGAACTCTGGAAATCGGAAACGTCCATCGATCCGTCGCACATCAAGTTCTGTCCGACGAAGGACAACTTCTGGATGATGGGCGACACGGGTCCGTGCGGCCCCTGCAGCGAAATTCACATCGACCTGCGACCCGACGAGGAGCGACGGCGCGTACCGGGCATCGAGCTGGTCAACGCCGGTGATCCACGGGTGATCGAGATCTGGAACCTCGTCTTCATCCAGTACAACGCGCTCCCGGATGGACGTCTGGAGCCGCTCAAGGCAAAGCATGTCGATACGGGCATGGGGCTGGAGCGCATCGTGGCCGTGCTCCAGGGGAAGACCTCGAACTACGACACGGACCTGTTCGCGCCGATTCTGCAGCGGGCGGCCGAACTCTCGCCGCGCGACGAGGTGCGCGGCTACGACGACATTCGCGTTGCGGACGAGCGGGAGCGTGAGCGCATCCGTGTGGCGCTGCGCGTGGTGGCCGACCACATTCGCGCCATCGCCTTTGCCATTGCCGACGGCGTGGTGCCGGGCAATACGGGCCGCGGCTACGTCATCCGGCGCATCCTGCGGCGGGCCGTTCGCTATGGCTACCAGACGCTTGGCTTTCGCGAGCCCTTCCTGCACCGGCTGGTCGAGCCGCTGGCCCACAAGATGGGCCGCGTCTTTCCGGAGATCGAACGGCACCGCGCCTACGTGGAGCGCGTCATCAAAGCCGAGGAGGAAAGCTTCCTGGCCACGCTGGGCACCGGACTGGCCTTTTTCGAGCGTCTGCTGCCCTACCTGAAGGCGGCCGCCGAAGGGCGTCCGATCGAGGCGATCCGGGCCGACCTGCTGCGCGACGGCCAGGCGCTCGATCTGCTTCAGAAGGCGTATGTGGACACGTCCGATCGCGAGGCCATCGTCGAGGCGTTCCTGAAGAGCGCGGCCGAGAAGAACGTGCCCGGCGAGGTGGCCTTCCTGCTGCACGACACCTACGGCTTCCCGATCGACCTGACGCAGCTCATGGCCCGCGAGGAGGGGCTGGGCGTCGATATGGCCCGCTACGAGGAGCTGATGCAGCGCCAGCGCGAGCGGGCCCGCGCGGCCTCGACCTTCGGCGCCGCCGTATTGACGGCCGACGAAGAGGAGGCCGGCTGGAAGCGCGTCAGCGAAGGCGAGGACTCGGTGTTCGTGGGCTACGACACGACGCGCGTCGAGGACGCCCGCATCCGGGCCGTGCGCACGATCCAGACGCCCGAAGGGCCCCGGCACGAGCTGGTGCTCGACCAGACGCCCTTCTACGCGGAGAGCGGTGGGCAGGTAGGCGATACCGGCGTGCTGCGCGTGGGCGACGAGGAGATCCGCGTGCTCGACACGCAGAAGCTCGGGGGGCACATCGTCCACTATGTGGACCGGCTCCCGAAGGAGCTGGACGCGCCGGTCGAGGCCATCGTGGATGCGGCGCGTCGCAAGCGGATCGAAAAGCACCACACGGCCACGCACCTGCTGCATGCCGCGCTGCGCGAGATCCTGGGCACGCACGTGCAGCAGAAGGGCTCGCTCGTGGCACCCGACCGCCTGCGCTTCGACTTCAGCCACTTCGAGCGCGTGACGCCCGAGCTACTGCGCCAGATCGAAGCCCGTGTCAACGAGGTCATCCAGCGCAACGTGCCTCGCATCGAGGAGCGCGAGGTGCCTTACGAGGAGGCCATCGCCCGGGGCGCCATGGCACTCTTCGGCGAAAAGTACGGCGACCGCGTGCGCGTGATCACGTTCGACCCGAACTTCTCCATGGAGCTATGCGGCGGCACGCATGTGGCGGCCACCGGCGAGCTGGGCGTCTTCCGGATCATCTCGGAAGGATCGGTGGCCTCGGGGATCCGGCGGGTGGAGGCGCTGGCCGGGCAGGACGCGCTCGACTGGATCAATCGTCAGCTCACCGAACTGGAGCAGGCGCGCACGCAGTTCAAGAGCCTGCAGCGGCCGCTGGATGAAGAGATCGCGGCGCTGTTGGAGGAACAGCGGCGGCTGGAGAAGGAGCTGGCGGCGCTCCGGCGGGAGCAGCAGAAGGCCAGGCTGGCAGCGCTTGTCGAGCAGGCGCACCGCGTGAACGGCCTGCGTGTGGTGACAGGTCAGCTGGAGGCGCTCTCGATGGACGAGCTGCGCGAGCTGGCGCAGGCGCTTCGGGACCAACTCGGCCGCGAAGGGGTGGCCGTGCTGGGCACGACCGATCCGGAAAAACAGAAGGTCTATCTGGCGGCGGCGGTGACCGACGATGTGGTCGCGCGCGGACTGGAAGCCGGGCGGCTGGTCGGCCAGGTGGCCCGGATCGTGGGCGGTGGCGGCGGCGGGCGTCCGACGCTGGCCACGGCGGGCGGACGTCAGCCCGAAAAGCTCCGCGAGGCGCTCGAGGCCGTGCCGCGTCTGGTGCAGCAGATGGTAGGCTGAGCGCACGTCCCGTATGGCCGGTCCCGCGCCCTTCGATCCTGCTCCGACGCTCGGCTACCTGCCCTGCTGTGTGGAAGGGCCGGCGGACTGGCTCCCGAAGGCGGCCTATGCGCTCCGGATGCTGCTGCTGCCGCTGGGCTGGGCGCCGCGCTGGGTCGATCGTCCATCGCTGAAGGCGCTGGGCACGGGCATCTACTACGGGCCGGTTGCCAAGGGATGGCCAGACGGTGTGCTGGCGCTCCCGCTTCATGAGACGACACCGGCTTATTTCGCCGCCGGCGTGCCCTATGCGGCCGCGCGCGTCCGCTGGCGGTGGAACGGCACGGAGTGCTGGCCGGCGCTGTTCGGGCACCCGGACGGCTCGGCCGACGACCCGGTCGCTTCCGTTTTTTTCTGGCTGGCAGGCTGGCAGGAACACACGAACCGGGCGCGCGACGAGCACGGCCGCGCCCGCTTTGCCGATTCGCTGCAGGCCAGACTGGGCATCGCCACGCAACCGCCCGTCGAGGCCACCCGCGCGGCACTGGCCCGGATGCTGGGGCAGCGAGGGGTGCCGGTGCGGCCGCGTCGCTGGCACGGACGGCCCTGGGCGCTCTGCCCGACGATCGACATCGACTACCTCCGCAAGTGGCGGCCGGGCATCCTGTATCGGGAGTTTTTTCTGTACCCGTTCCGAAACCTTTCGTGCCAATCGCCGGGCGCCCGCCTGAAGCGGCTGCTCGGGGTGACCGGCGAAATGCTCGGGCGCCCGGATCCGTTTCGCACCGCTTTTCGGCGCATTGTCGCGCAACTCCAGCCATTCGGAACAGGCACTTTTTTCTTCAAAGCCGGGGCCACGAGCGCTCATGACGTGGGCTATTCGCTGGGGCGAACCGTCCGCCGCTGGATTGAAGCACTGCAGGCGGCCGGAATGGAAGTCGGTCTGCATCCAAGCTACCACGCCGCCCTGCATCTCGGACACCTGAGGCGCGAGCGCGATCGTCTGGCGGCCCTGCTGGACCGTCCGCCGCTGTCGGTGCGCACGCACTATCTCCGCTGGATCGAACCGACGACGCCCCGGATCCTGGCCACGGTTGGCTTCCGGATCGACAGCACGCTGGGCTGGTCCGATCACGAAGGATTCCGGCGGGGTACCTGCCTGCCATTTCAGCTCTTCGACGTAGCGGCCAATGCGCCGCTACCGCTCTGGGAAATGCCACTGGCCGTCATGGAGTCGGTGCTGTTCGTGCGGCGCGAGCTGGGAGCGGACGAAGCGCTCCGGGCAACCGAGGCGCTGCTCGAGGCCTGCCGACGCTACGGGGGCGTGTGCGTGGCGCTCTGGCACAACACGCTCTGGGACGAGCGCGACTTTCCGGGATGGGGCGCCCACTTCGAGCGGATACTGCAGCAGGCCAGCGCAAAGGGCGCCTTCATCGCCGATCTGCAATCGGCGATCAAAAATTGGCGTTAGCCGGGCAGGTCGGGTAGATCGTTCGGGTTGCGTCGGGCCAGCACGTCTTCGCGGGTAGGGACGCGCCGGTGAATGTACCAGATGCCGATGGCGCCGAGCACGATCACCAGCACCCGGGCGGCCGGCACGGGCAGGCGCCAGGCGCTCAGCAGAATCGAAACGACGATGATTGCTGTCGCCCACCACTTGGTGCGGCGCGGAATGCCAAGACCGGCGCGGTAGGCGCGGATCGAGGGGCCGATTCGGGGCAGATCCAGTAGCCACTGTTCGAGCCGTGGGCTGCTCCGGGCGAAAAAGTAAGCGGCCAGCAGAAAGAACGGCGTGGCCGGCAGCACAGGCAGCACGATGCCCAGAAAGCCCAGGCCGGTGCAGAGCAGTCCGCCGCCGAGTCGAAGGAGCCGCATGGCCGGATACATCACGGAATTGAGGATCGAGAGGTCCCTACGCCCGGAACAACCCGGCGTTTCCCATCGGAGGCGCTTTTCGTGGCCGTTTAACGGGAGGGCTGGCGGGGCGAGTCGGTCGGTACGGCCACGTCAGGTGGCAGGGGCAGCAGCGTGCGCAGATCGACCGCTTCAAAAGGCCGGCCGTTCAGGTAAAGGGGACAGCCGAGATGCTCCGCGTAGTCGAGCAGCGCATGGCCGAGTGCGGAAAAATCGGCGTGCCAGTTCGGGACGAGCAGATGCCGCCCGTCGAGCGTCTCCACGCGCAGTCCGTCATCGGTCAGGTTCAGGCGATCGACGTGTACCCAGTCGATCGTCCAGGCATGGCGACCGTAGTCATAGCCGATCAGTCTGGACTCGGAAAGGTGCAGGCGCCAGACCTGGTGTTGCAGGCGGTAGAGTCGCAGGGCCGCCCAGGCCGTCAGGCTACCCCATACCAGGCAGAGGAGTCCGGCCACGGAGAGATCCGCGATACGATGACGACTGAGCGCGCTCAGCAGCACCAGACCTCCTACGAAGCCGATCGCGGCAACGACCACCGTCCATGCCGCCCGTCGGCGAAGATGCCGGAGCATCTGCTGGTCTTCAAAAAGGAGGTCCGTCATCGCAGCCGGAAGAGCTTTCACAGAAATTTACGACGCGAGTCCCTCCGGGTTCAAACGGATTTTGTTACGTAACCGTCCAGATCCGAAAAATTTGCCCCGCCATGCGGGCTCTATAGCCGCGCATGGCGGGGCGGAGCAGACCGATCAGGCTTCCGGCTCGGATTGGCGTGCCACAAGCGTCAGGATGTCGTAGGTGGCAACCAGCTCGTCGTCCTGGTTCGTCACGTCCACGTGCCAGCGGACGACGCCGCCGGGCCGCTCGCCCTCGCGGGTTTCGCGGGGGATTTTCTGCTTCACGGTCAGCCGGGCCTGGATCGTGTCGCCCGGACGGACCGGCTTCGTAAAGCGCAGGTTCTCCAGACCGTAGTTGGCCAGCACCGGGCCCGGCCGCGGATCGACAAACAGGCCGGCCGCGGCCGAGAGCACGAAGTAACCGTGCGCCACGCGTCCCTGGAACACCTCACTTTCGCGGGCGGCCAGCTCGTCCATGTGCGCGTAGAAGAAGTCGCCGCTGACGCCCGCAAAGTTGACGATGTCGGCCTCGGTGACGGTGCGTCGGGCGGTCGTGTAGGTCTCGCCGATGCGCAGCTCGTCGAAGTATTTGCGGAAGGGATGCACGTCGGCTTCCGGTCGCGAGGCGCCGGGCATCCACTGGTTGCCGATGGCCGTCAGCATGTCGGGCGAGCCCTGGATTGCGGTGCGCTGCATGTAGCGATAGAGGCCGCGGATGCCGCCCATCTCTTCGCCGCCGCCTGCACGGCCGGGCCCCCCGTGTACCAGATGGGGCAGCGGCGAGCCGTGGCCGGTGTTTTCTTTTGCGCATTCCCGGTTGAGGATCAGGAGGCGGCCGTGGTAGGGCGCCGTGCCGAACACGACCGTGCGGGCCACGTCCGGGTCGGCCGTCACCAGCGAGCCTACCAGGCTCCCGCGGCCCATGCGGGCCAGACGGATGGCTTCGTCCAGATCCCGATAGGGCATGACCGTGTTGACCGGGCCGAAGGCTTCCACTTCGTGCGGCGCTGTATGCTCGAAGGGATGGGCGCAGTAGAGGAGGGTGGGCGGGAAGAAAGCACCGCGTTCGGGATCGGCGTCTACCACGGAAAAGCCGTCGCGGCCGCAGACGATCTCGCCGGCCGCGGCCAGTTCTTCCAGGCGGGCCTGCACCTCGGCCACCTGATCACGGCTCACGAGCGGTCCCATTTGCACCCGTTCGTTGGCCGGGTCGCCCACCACCACCTCGCGCAGGCGCCTGGAAAGCGCTTCGAGCACCGCGTCAACCCGATCGGCCGGCACCAGCGTGCGACGGATGGCCGTGCATCGCTGGCCCGTCTTGATCGTCATTTCCCGGACCACCTCGTTGATGAATAGCTCGAACTCCGGCATGTCGGGCGTGACGTCGGGGCCGAGCATGGAGAAGTTGAGCGAGTCGGCCTCCATGTTGAAGCGCACCGCCTCGCGCAGGATGGTGGGGTGCGACTTCAGCCGCAGACCGGTTTCGGCCGATCCCGTGAAGGTCACGACGTCCTGGCCGGTCAGATGCTCGAACAGATCGCCCACGCCGCCGCAGATGAGCTGGAGGGCACCTTCGGGCAGGATCCCCGATTCGAGCATGAGGCGGACGACCCGCTCGGCCACGTAGGCCGTAACCGAAGCCGGCTTGACGATGGCGGGCATGCCGGCCAGGAACGTGGGAGCCAGTTTTTCCAGCATGCCCCAGCAGGGGAAGTTGAAGGCGTTGATGTGGACGGCCACGCCCTCGAGCGGCACGAGCAGGTGGTGGCCCAGAAAAGTCCCACCGCGCGAGATGCGTTCGGGTTCGCCTTCGAGCAGGAAGCGTTCGTCGGGCAGCTCGCGACGGCCTTTGCTGGCATAGACGAAAAACGTTCCGATGCCGCCGTCGATGTCGAGCCAGGCGTCCTGCTTCGTGGCGCCGGTAGCCCGGGAGAGTTCGTACAGCTCGGCCCTGTGTTCGTTGAGATAGAGGGCCAGCGCCTTGAGCATGCGGGCGCGTTCGTGGAAGGTCATCTGGCGTAGCTTCGGGCCACCTACGGTGCGGGCATGGTCCAGCATGCCCTTGAAATCCAGTCCTTCGCTGGATATTTCGGCGATGGGTTCGCCGGTGACCGCATGGTACACGGGACGACCTTCGCCCGAAGGCGTGTGCCAGCGTCCCTGTGCAAAGCTCTGCACCTTGCCGAGATAGACGGTCGTTTCCATGGCGTTTCTTGCGGGTTGGTTCTGGGGGAGGCGTTTCAGCGCGCTTGCTGTTCGGCCAGCGTTTCGCGAAACGTCCTGTAGATGGCTTCCATTTTCGGGCGGTCGGGCGGCACTTCGCGCAGGGGCTCACAGGGGCGCAGGCTCCGGCGCAGTTGCTCCGGAAGCTGCTGATAGAGCCGGGTACCGGCCGTCTTCCAGGCCAGGCGCTCGTCGCTCACATCGCCTACGATGCGGGCCGGAACGCCCACGGCGATCTTGCGCTCGGGGATCTCCATGCGCTCCGGAACCAGACAGAGGGCGCCCACGATGCTCCCCGCGCCCACCACGGCATGATCCATCACGACGGCGTTCATGCCCACCAGCGCATTGCGGCCGATCCGGGCGCCGTGGATGATGGCGCCGTGGCCGATGTGCGCGGATTCTTCCAGGTGGACGGTCACGCCGGGAAACATGTGGATGACGCAGTTTTCCTGCACGTTGCAGCCGTCCTCGATGATGATCTCGCCCCAGTCGCCCCGGATGACGGCACCGGCGGCCACGTACACGTTGCGGCCGATGATGACGTTGCCGATCACCGTCGCGTTGGGATGAATGAAGGCACTTTCGTGGATGACGGGGCGAAAGCCTTCAAATTCGAAGATGTTGGCCATGGCAGTTTTTGGTTAAGCAATGCGTTCGATCACGGTCGCCATCCCCTGTCCGACGCCCACGCAGAGCGTACAGAGCGCGTAGCGGGCCTGTCGTTGCTCCAGCTCGACGGTGGCCGTCAGGATCAGTCGGGCGCCCGACATGCCCAGCGGGTGGCCAAGTGCAATGGCGCCGCCGTTGGGATTCAGGCGCGGGTCGTCGTCGGCCAGACCCCATTGCCGCGTGCAGGCCAGCACCTGGGCGGCAAAGGCTTCGTTGAGTTCGATGACATCCAGATCGTCTAAACTCAGGCCGGCCTGTCGGAGGGCGCGGCGGGCGGCTTCGACCGGTCCAATGCCCATGATGCGCGGCTCCACACCGACGACGGCCGCGCTAACGATGCGGGCCTTCGGCTTCAGGTTGAAGCGGCGGACGGCCTCTTCCGAGGCCAGCAGCAGCGCGCAGGCGCCGTCGTTGAGGCCGGAGGAATTGCCTGCCGTCACGGTGCCCCCTTTGCGGAAGACGGGCGGTAGCTTGGCGAGCGCTTCGAGCGTGGTGTCCGGGCGAATGTGCTCGTCGTCTTTTACCAGCCGGGGCGGGCCTTTGGGCTGGGGGGCTTCGACGGGTACGATCTCCAGCGCGAAGCGCCCTTGCTCGCGGGCGGCCGCCGCCTTTTTGTGCGAGCGGTAGGCGAACAGATCCTGATCCTCACGGGCGATGCCGTACCGTTCCACGAGGTTTTCGGCGGTGCAGCCCATGGGCTCGGCGCCGTAGCGGGCTTCCATTTTCGGATGGACGAAGCGCCAGCCCAGGCTGGTGTCGTAGAGTTCGACGTCGCGCCCGAAGGGACGGCTGGCTTTGGAGAGCACGAAGGGCGCGCGCGTCATGTGTTCGATGCCGCCGGCTAGGTAGAGGTCGCCGTCGCCCGCCCGGATGGCCCGTGCCGCCTCCACGACGGCGCTCATGCCGGAAGCGCAGAGGCGGTTGATCGTGACGCCCGGCACGCTGGGCGGCAGGTCGGCCAGCAGCAGCGCCATGCGGGCCACGTTGCGGTTGTCTTCGCCGGCCTGGTTGGCGCAGCCCATGTACACGTCGTCGATGGCGGCCGGGTCGATCTCGGGATGGCGATCCAGCAGGGCACGCAGCACGTGGGCGGCCAGGTCGTCGGCCCGGACGGTGGCCAGGGCGCCGCCCAGGCGGCCGATAGGCGTCCGTACCCCGTCGATGATATAGGCGTCCCGCATACAACAGGGGAGGTTTGTCGATAGAATAGAAAGCGCTTCCGGAGAAACGGATCAGTCGTGGGCCTGTTTCGTGCGGTAGACGGTGCCGCGCACGAAGGCCACGCGGGTGCCGTCGGCGCGCGTGACCACCACGTCGTAGAGCGCCACGCGGTTGCCGGCCGACACCTCCTCGGCCGTGGCCGTGAGCACGTCACCGGCGCGAACGGGCGTGGCAAAAAAGATCGAGCTCTCGAGCGTCATGGTCACCATGCCGCAGGTGTTCGAGGCAAAAGCCAGCGCACTGTCGGCGAGTGCGAAGGCGATCCCGCCGTGCGCCACGGCAAAGCCGTTGAGCATTTCCGGGCGCACGGTCATGCGCACGACGGCACGGCCCGGGGTGACTTCCAGCACCTCGATACCCAGCCACTGGCTGAAAGCATCGCGGGCCATCATCTGATCTACGATATGGCGGGCGCGTTGCGCGGTGGTTTCGTTTCGGGTTTCAGACATATGGCGTTTACGTTTGGTCAAAAAAGCGGGTGCCCCGCTCGATCATCCGGCGAAAGAGCGGGCTGGGGCGGTAGCGGTCTTCCCGGTAGGTTTCATAGAGCGTCTCCATCCAGCCCAGCACGGTTTCCAGGCCCAGCTCGTCGGCCCAGTGCAGCAGGCCCTTCGGATAGTTTACGCCCAGTTGCATGGCCCGGTCAATGTCGGTCGGCGAGGCCACGCGCCAGAAGACGGCATCGACGGCTTCGTTGATCAGCATGGCCAGGATGCGCCGAAAGATGCGCTCGCCGCGTGCCGGATCGGTGGTGGGTTCGGGGTTGGTGGCGTCTTCCCGGTAGTCGTAGAAGCCGAGGCCGGTCTTACGTCCCAGCCGTCCCGCCTCGACCATGCGCTGCTGGGTAAACGAAGGCCGGTAGCGGGGCTCGTAGAAAAAAGCCTTCCAGAGCGTTTCGGTTACCCGGAAGTTGACGTCGTTGCCGATCAGGTCCATCAGCTCGAACGGCCCCATGCGGAAGCCGCCGAGCGTGCGCATGGCCCAGTCGACAGTGGGCACGTCGGCGATGCCTTCTTCCAGGATGCGCAGCGCCTCGCCGTAAAACGGGCGGGCCACCCGGTTGACGATGAAACCCGGCGTGTCGCGGGCGACGACCGGCGACTTGCCCCAGGCCTCCATCAGCGTGCGGGCCTGCGCGACCACTTCGGCGGCGGTGGCTACGCCGGGCACTACCTCGACAAGCGGCATCAGCGGCGCCGGGTTGAAAAAGTGCAACCCGAGCACGCGCTCCGGACGCTCACAGGCGGCGGCAATGGCCGTCACCGAGAGCGACGAGGTGTTGGTGGCCAGGATGGCTTCGGGCGCCACCAGGCGCTCCAGTTGCGCAAAAAGGGTCTGTTTCGCCGCCAGCTCCTCGATAATGGCTTCGATGATCAGCCCGCAGGAGGCCAGCGGCTGCAGTTCGTCGCGTATGAACGAAATACGGCCCAGGATTTCGGCATCCCGCCCGGGGGGCAGTTTGCCTTTCTCCACGAGCCGTCCCAGAATGCGCGTCAGGTAGGCGCGGGCGTCTTCGAGTGCCCGGGGATTGCTGTCGTGAAGCAGGACCGGGTGGCCAACGGTGGCGGCCACCTGAGCAATGCCGCGTCCCATGGTGCCGGCACCGACGACGCCGATTGGCGTGGCGGTGGTGAGCGGTTGCGTCATGGCTTATCGTCCCTGAAAGACCGGAGTGCGCTTTTCCAGAAAGGCGGCCACGCCTTCCTGATAGTCGTGGGTGCGGCCGGCCTCGGCCTGCAGCTCGGCTTCCAGTTTGAGCTGGGCATCCAGATCATTTGTGAAGGTGCGGTTCAGCGCCCGTTTGATCATGCCCAGCGCCCGGGTGGGCATTGCAGCCAGGCGACGCGCCAGCGCCATTGCCTCGTCCATCAGGCGGTCGGCCGGACATACCCGGTAGATGAGTCCCATGGCGTGCGCCTCGGTGGCCGGAAGCTTTTCGGCCAGCATCATCAGGGCCGTGGCCCGGGCCAGGCCGACCAGGCGGGGGAGCAGGAACGTGCCGCCGCTGTCGGGGATCAACCCGATACGCGAGAACGCCTGAATAAACGTGGCATTTTCGGCGGCCACCACAAAGTCGCAGGCCAGCGCGATGTTGGCGCCGGCTCCGGCGGCCGCACCGTTGACGGCCGCCACGAACGGCTTCTCGGTGTGGCGGATGAGGCGGATGATCGGGTTGTACTGGGCGCGGACGATCTCGCCGAGATCCGGCGCCGGTTCGCCTTCGCGGGGCAGCACGGCCTGCAGGTCCTGACCCGCGCAGAAGGCGCGGCCGGCGCCCGTCAGCACGACGGCGCGGACGGCCGGATCGTCGGCGGTGCGCCGGAGCGCATCAATCGTTTCGTCGGCCATGGGCCGGTGGAAGCTGTTGAGCACGTCCGGCCGGTTCAGCGTCAGCGTGGCGACGCCGTCGGCGATTTCGTAGCGAATGAACTGGTAGTTCATGGCAGCATTCGGTTTGAAAGCGGTTCCGGCATAAACTTATGAAAAGCCACCCGGAACGGAAAGCCCGGGGCGGCGCCGAGGCGAAGGTCGTTCGAAAATTACCGGGCGTGTGCGGTCGGCTTGAAGAAAGGCCCGGCGGTTTGGTATAATAGAAGCGCTTCCAGCTGGAGAAAAGCATGAGCGAGCCTTTTACTTTTGCCACGCTGCAGGTTGAGGCGGACGACCGGGGTATCGTGTGCTGCACCTTCAACCGTCCGGAGGTGCGCAATGCGCTCAACCTGGAGATGGTCCAGGAGGTGCGCCGGTTGCTCGAGCAGCTGGCCGCCCGGGATGAGGTGCGCGCGCTGATCTTCACCGGAGCCGGCGGACAGGCGTTTGTCAGCGGAGCCGACATTGCCGAACTCCGAGAGCGCGGACGGGCCGAGGCGCTGCAGCGGATCAACAACAGTCTGTTCCGGGAGATTGAGCAGTTTCCGGTCCCGACCATTGCGGCCGTGCGGGGGTGGGCGCTGGGTGGCGGGTGCGAGCTGGCCATGGCCTGCGACCTGCGCGTGGCCGGCGAAAGTGCTCGCTTCGGTCAGCCGGAGGTCCGGCTGGGCATCATTCCGGGTGCCGGGGCCACGTACCGGTTGCCGCGTCTGGTGGGTATGGGCAGGGCCCGGGAGCTGATTTTCACCGGACGTATCCTCGACGCTTCGGAGGCGCTTGCGATCGGGCTGGTCAACTACGTGGTGCCGGACGACCAGGTGCTGGCAAAAGCACGGGCGCTGGCCGCAGAGATCGCTGAAGGGAGTCCGCTGGCCGTGCGCTTCGCCAAAATGGCGCTGAATGCCACCGCCGAGATGAGCACCGACGCCGCGCTGACCCTGGAGACGCTCATGCAGGCCGTCCTCTTCGAGGACGAGGAAAAGTACCGGCGCATGACCGCCTTCCTCGAGCGTCGGCGTGCACGTAAATCCTGAGTGCAATGCGTGAAGAAGAAAAGCGCACCACAACCAGACGGCGCAAAACACGCCGAAAGGCTTCGGCATCTACACCGGACACAGCCTTCGACTGGCTGCGTGTGGCCCGTCTGGTGCTGACCTCGCGCTATCTCGACGATCTGGAAGAGACGCGTCTGCTTCCCGAGCGCAGGGTGCGCTATCAGTTTTCGGCGAAGGGGCACGAGCTGGCGCAGGTCCTGCTCGGACAGCTTCTGACGCACCCGAAGGACGGCGTCAGCACCTACTACCGCTCGCGGCCGCTGATGCTGACGCTGGGCGTCTCGCCCGAAGAAGCGCTGGCCGCCTCGCTGGGCAAGGCGGGCGCCTACAGCGACGGCCGCGACGTGGGGGTGGTCTGCAACCTTCCCGGCCGCAATGGTCCCACCGTGTTGCCCATGGCGGGCGACGTGGGCTCGCAGTACACGCCGGGCGTCGGCTGGGCGCAGGCCATCTGCTACCGGCGCGACGTGCTTCAGGAGGACGCCTACCGGGGCGCGCTGGCCGTGGTGCACGGCGGCGAGGGCTCGGTGGCGACCAACGGCTTCTGGGCCGCGCTGAACATCGCCACGACGCTCCGACTTCCCGTGCTCTTCTACATCGAGGACAACGGCTACGCCATTTCGGTCCCGCGTGAGCTGCAGACGCCGGGCGGCAACATCGTGAAAAACCTGGCATCGTTTCAGAACCTGCAGGTGCTTGACGGCGACGGCGCGCGGCCGGAGGAGGCCGCCCGGCTGCTGCACGATGCCGTGCAGCGCGTGCGGTCCGGCGAGGGACCGGTGCTGTTGCGCCTGACGATGCCCCGGCTTTCGGGCCACTCCGGCCACGACAACCAGGCCTACAAGCCGCCCGAAGTGCTGGAGGCCGAACGGGCGCGCGATCCGCTCCCGGCGCTCCGGGCATTTCTGGTGCCTGCGGTGCTGTCGCCCGAAGCCTGGGCCGAGCTGGAGGCGGAGGTGGCTCGCGAGGTGGAATCGGCTCTGGAGGCGGCGCTCGCTCGTCCGGACCCGGATCCGTCTCGGGTGACCCGCTACGTCTTTGCCGAAATGGGACCCGACGGCACGCCGGAGCTCCAGCAGGCCGGCGGTATGGCCCCGGAAGGTGTGGTGCTTCCGCAGGGCACCGACCGACCCCGGCCGGAGCCGCCGCGCATCAACATGGTGGAGGCGATTCGTCGGACGCTGGCCCACGAGCTGCGCACCAATCCGCGCGTGGTGGTCTTCGGCGAAGACGTGGGCAAAAAAGGGGGCGTGCACACGGCCACGCTCGGACTGCAGGAGGAGTTCGGCGAAGCGCGCGTGTTCGACACCAGCCTGTCCGAGGAGGGCATTGTCGGACGGGCCGTCGGCATGGCGCTGGCCGGGTTGATGCCGGTGGCCGAGATTCAGTTTCGGAAATACGCCGATCCGGCCACCGAGCAGCTCAACAACTGCGGTACGATCCGCTGGCGCACGGCCAACCGCTTTGCCGCACCGATCGTGGTGCGCATGCCCGGCGGGCTTGCCCGCGTGGGCGATCCCTGGCACAGCGTTTCCGACGAAGTGCGCTGGGTACACGCAATCGGCTGGCAGGTGGCCTATCCGTCGAATGCCGAGGACGCCGTCGGGCTGCTCCGGGCCGCCATGCGGGCGCTCGATCCCACCATCTTCTTCGAGCACCGGCTGCTGCTGGACCATCCGGCCGCCCGGCGTCCCTATCCCGGCGACGACTTCGTGTTGCCGTTCGGACGTGCCCGGATCGTCCGTTCCGGCGAGGCGCTCACCGTGGTCACCTGGGGCGCCATGGTGCATCGCTGCGAAGAAGCGGCTCGGGAAACGGGCATCGACGCCGAGATCATCGACCTGCGCACGCTGCGGCCCTGGGACCGGGCGGCCGTGCTGCATTCGGTCCAGAAGACCAATCGGTGCCTGATCGTGCACGAAGACACGCTCACGGCCGGCTTCGGCGCGGAGATTGCCGCCGTGCTGGCCCGCGACGCCTTCACCTACCTGGATGCGCCCGTCGAGCGGGTGGCCGTCCCGGACATTCCGATTCCCTACAACCCCCAGCTGCTCGATGCCACCGTGCCGGGGGTGTCGCAGATTGCCGAGGCCATGCAGGCGCTGGTCACTTTTTGAGCCGTAAACAAACGAATGACCATCATGGTGCGTGACGAAAGTTTTCTTGTGCTGGGCGGAGCCGGTCTGGTCGGCTCCCAGATCGTGCGCGAGGTGAGCCGTCAGCTTCATCCCCGCAAGGTGGTGGTGGCCAGTCTCTTTCGCGAGGAGGTCGAGGAACTGCTCTCGGAAGTGCGGCAGGAGTTTCCGGAAGTGGAATTTGTGGGCGAGTGGGGCAACGTGTTCGTGCGGGAAGAATTCCGGGAGCTGTCGCGTGAGCAGTTGCTCGGCAATCCGGCCTATCGCGAGGTGCTCTACGAGGACCTGTTCGGCGACATCGACGCCGCCTACGAACGCTCGGTGCTCGTGCGGATGATCCGCGCGCACCGACCCGATGTGATCGTGGACTGCATCAACACGGCCACCGCGCTCAGCTATCAGGAAGTCGAACCACTGAGCCTCAAGACGCACGAGGCGCTGCGACAGCTTCAGCAGGCGCCCGACGATTCGGAAACGCGCCAGGCGTTGACTACCGATGTCGAGACGCTGCTCATCTCGCAGGCGGCGCTTCAGCTCATCCGGCACATCCGGCTGCTGCATCGGGCCATGTGCGAGGTGGGCACGCGCGTCTACGTGAAGATCGGCACGACGGGCACCGGTGGCATGGGGCTGAACATCCCCTACACGCATAGCGAGGATCGGCCCAGCGTGCCGCTTATGATGAAGACGGCCATGGCCTTTGCGCATACGGGCCTGCTGTTCCTGATGGCGCGCACGCCCGGCGGGCCGCTGGTCAAGGAGGTGAAGCCGGCCGCCATGATCGGCTACCGGCGCGTGGCGCTGCAGCCGGTGCGTCGGCGCGGGCGTCCGCAGTTCGTCTACGAGGGCCGCCGGGAGCCGCTGCAGGATCGCTTGGTGCTGCGAGAAGACGAGTGCCGTTACCGCAAGCAGGGCGAGCTGGTGATGGCCGGGGTCGATACCGGCGAGAACGGCTTCTTCGCCCGCGGTGAGTTCGAAACGATCACGCACATCGGGCAGATGGAATTCCTCACGCCCGAGGAGATCGCTGAACAGGTGGTGCTGGAGATCAAGGGGAGCAACACCGGGCACGACATCATTGCGGGCATCGACAGCAATGTGATGGTGCCGAGCTATCGGGCCGGCGTGTTGCGGCACACGGCGCTTCGACGGCTGCGCCAGCTCGAACGGGAATCCAATGGCCACAGCGTGGCGCTCGGACAGCTCGGACCACCCGAACTCTCCAAACTGCTCTACGAAGCGCATCTGCTCAAGCTCAACTTTAAGACGCTGAAGGCCGTCTGTCAGACGCCCGCCGAAGAAGTGGCCGACACGCTCTATCGCTACCTGGAGACGGACGCGACGCTTCGCAATCAGATCATCTCGATCGGCGTGCCCATTCTGGCACCGGACGGCCAGCAACTCATCCGGGGACCGTTCATCAACATTCCCGAAAGCATCTACGACGAGGTGCCGGTCACGCCGGAAGACATCGACCGGTGGGCGCGCAAGGGCTGGGTGGACCTCCGGCCGGTGAACATGCGTCGCTGGCAGGAACGCTTCGAGCGTATGATGGCCGCCAAACCGTTTCTGCACACGCAGGGCACCGCCTCAATCACCCGCACCACCTACCTGCACGACACGATCGAGATCGGCGAAGTCGTGGCCTGGATCTTCGCGAACGAAGAAGGCGGGTATCGGATTAAGTAAATTGCTTTCGGTTTGCTTTCGATGCCAGTTAGAAACTTTTCGCATGGCAACTGCTAAGAAAAATCCTACTTTAAGTGAGAGGCATCAAAGAGGGATAAATGGTTCGACTCACCATTACGCTCTCGGACGCAGTGTTTGCACAGTTGGAGGAAAAGGCCCGGCGCTACCAGCTTACGCCTGAGACCTTGCTGCAGAAAAGTCTCGAAGACTGGCTGGCTCTTCCTGACGAATCCTTCGAGAGGGCGATGGCACGTGTACTGGAGAAGAACGCCGAATTGTATCGGCGGTTGGCCCAGCGCTGAAATTTATGCGCTATCTGACGCTTCCTGAGGTTCTTGAGCTGTATCATCAGATCATGGCGCAGTCGGGAGGGAAAGAGGGGATTCGCGATTTAAATGCCCTGGAGTCGGCACTGGCCCAACCTCGCCTGACTTTTGAGGGACAAGAGCTTTACCCATCGCTTGCTGGAAAAGCCGCGGCCCTTGGTTACGCGCTTATTCGGAATCATCCTTTTCTGGATGGAAACAAGCGTATCGGGCATGCGGCCATGGAAGTATTTCTTGTGCTCAATGGCTTTGAAATTCGTGCTGATATTGATGAGCAAGAGGATGTTGTGATGAAAGTGGCTTCCGGGGAGTTGAGCCGAGAGGCGCTGGCTACATGGCTTCAGGAGCACCTCGTACCGATTTCTCGCTAAGTCGTTACAGCTTTGAAGGCAAAAACGATCAGATCGCCTTGAAGTATTCGAAGGGCTGGCGGCAGGCTTCGCAGAAGAAGAGGGCTTTGCAGGCGGTCGAGCCGAAGGCGCTGGTCTGGCGCGTCTGCTCGGAGCCGCAGAAAGGGCAGGGGACGGCGGGGCCACGCGCTACGGAGAAGGGGAGCGGGATCAGATCGGGCGCTTCGTCCGCACGAGGCGGTGGTGGAGCGATACCGTAGGCCCGAAGCTTTTCGCGGGCCTCGTCGGTCATCCAGTCTGTGGTCCAGGGCTCCCGAAACACTTTGTGCACGACCACCTGCTGAAATCCCCGACCCCGAAGCGTTTGTACGATGGCCTCTTCGATGGTGCGCATGGCCGGGCAGCCGGTGTAGGTCGGGGTGATGTCGACGTGCACCGTCTCGCCTTCAAGGCGCACGTCGCGCACGATGCCCATCTCCACGATGTTCAGGACCGGAATCTCCGGATCCCGGACTTCGGTCAGCGCTTCGAGGATTTCAGCAGGGGTCATGGTCGACAGGTTGGTTGGATGACTACCACTGAGCGCCCGGGTAGGCCCGCTGGAGAAACTGCATCTCGGCCAGCAGGTGGCCCAGGTGCTCCGTATGATGGCCGCGTCGCCCGCCTGTCGCCATGTAGGGCGGATCCTCCGGAACGGTCAGCGTAGCCTCATGGATGACGGCTTCGACCTGCTCCCGCCATTTCGGTTGCAGGGCGGCCATATCAGGCGCAACGCGGGCTTCGGTGAGCGTGCGGAGCGTGTCGTCCACCTCGAACAGCTCGCCCGTGTACATCCACAGCTCGTCAAGAGCCGTCTGCGCGCGCCGATGGCTTTCCTCGGTGCCGTCGCCCAGGCAGCGCATCCATTCGCTGCTGTGGCGCAGGTGGTAGCGCATCTCTTTGAGCGCTTTGGCCGCAATCCCCGCCAGCGGCTCGAAGGCGCTCTGCTGCAGCGCTTCGTAGAGCAGACAGGCATAGGCGGCAAACAGAAACTGGCGCGTGATCGTGAAGGCAAAGTCGCCCCGGGGCAGCTCGACCATCTGCACGTTGCGGAAGTCGTACGCATCCCGGAGAAAGGCCAGATCGTCGGCCGTGCGGCCTTTGCCTTCGACCTCGCCGGCTAGCGTCAGCAGCGCCTCGGCATGACCCAGACAGTCGAGCGCCAGGTTGGCCAGCGCAATGTCTTCTTCGAGGTACGGGCCGTGGCCGCACCACTCCGAGAGTCGATGGCCCAGAATCAGCGCATCGTCGCCCAGGCACAACAGGTATTCGAACAGCGCCGGGCGCAGCGCCGCATCGAGCGTTTCGAGATTCATAAACAGGAATCAGATGTTTTTTACACCGTGGGGTACCTTGTAAAAGAGCGGGTGGCGATAGGGCTTGTTATCGGCCGGATCGAAGAACGGTCCTTCATCTCCGGGTCTGGTAGCGTAGATCGCGTCGGTGGGAACCACCCAGATGCTGACGACCGGACCCCGGCGGGCATATACGTCGCGGGCGTGCTGGAGGGCCATCTCGGCGTGGGTAGCCCGCACGCTTCCCGCATGCTCATGGGGGGCTCCCGTGCGCGGCTGCACGAACACCTCCCACAGCCGCATGCAGTTTTCCATTTCAGCCATGGCTTACTTCGGCAGCGGTTGAGGCAGCTTGCTGTTGACGTTTGCGGGCATAGGCCTGCACGGCCTCGCGAACCCAGGCGCCCTCTTCGTGGGCTTTGCGGCGGGCCTGCAGGCGTTCGCGGTTGCAGGGACCGTGGCCGCGGATCACCCGCCAGAACTCGTCCCAGTCGATCGGCCCGATCAGCCAGTTGCCCGTCTTTTCGTCGTAGCGCAACTCCGGATCGGGAAGCGTCATGCCCAGCGCCAGCACCTGCGGCACGGTGATGTTGATGAAGTGCTGGCGCAGCTCGTCGTTCGTCTTGCGCTTGACCTGCCAGCGCAGCAGTTCGGCGCTGTTGGGCGACTGGTCATCCGGTGGACCGAACATCATCAGCGTGGGCCACCACCAGCGGTTGATGGCGTCTTGGAGCATCCGGCGCTGTTCGGGCGTGCCCCGCGCCAGCGTCACGCAGATCTCGTAGCCCTGTCGCTTGTGGAAGGCTTCCTCCTTGCAGATGCGGATCATGGCGCGGGCGTAGGGGCCGTAGGAGCTCTTGGCCAGCATGGTCTGGTTGACGATCGCCGCGCCGTCGACGAACCACCCGATGACGCCCACGTCGGCCCAGGTGAGCGTGGGGTAGTTGAATATGTTCGAGTACTTGGCGCGGCCTTCGAGCAGGTCGCGAATGAGCTGGTAGCGATCGACCCCCAGCGTTTCGGTGGCGCTGTAGAGGTAGAGGCCGTGTCCGGCCTCGTCCTGCACTTTGGCCAGCAGGGCCATCTTGCGGCGCAGCGTGGGTGCCCGCGTGATCCAGTTGCCTTCGGGCAACATGCCCACGATTTCCGAATGGGCGTGCTGCGACATCATGCGGATGAGCTGGCGCCGATAGCGCTCGGGCATCCAGTCTTTCGGTTCGATCTTTTCGCCCGCGTCGATACGCGCCTGAAATTCGGCTTCTAGGAGGGCTTCGTCTTTCATGGTGCAAACACTGGTTGGAACCGCTTCCGAGTTAAACTAAAAAAACAAAGGCCTGCGTTTCAAGCAATCCTCAAAAGCAACCGACCGGTTGGTACCTGTGTTCCTGGAGGGCGTCGTTGCATGAGGAGCTCTGGCGTTGGTACCTTTAGCCAAAATAAAGGATGCCGAACCGAACCGGATTGCAGACCCTATGGCTTCCAGAGAAGCGGAGAAGCAGGTGGGGCAGACGCCGCTCATGCGGCAGTACTACAAGATCAAGTCCCGCTATCCGAACGCCATCCTGCTGTTTCGGATGGGGGACTTCTACGAGACCTTCGACGAAGACGCGCACATCGTCAGCCGGGTGCTGGGCATCACGCTGACGAAGCGATCCAACGGTCAGGCGGCCGACGTGCCGCTGGCGGGCTTTCCGCACCACGCGCTGGACAACTACCTGCCGAAACTGGTGCGGGCCGGCTATCGGGTGGCCATCTGCGAGCAACTCGAAGATCCCAAATTCGCCCGCAAGGTCGTCAAGCGCGACGTCGTCGAGGTCGTCACGCCGGGCGTCTCGTTCCACGAGCACCTGCTCGATCCCAAGCGGGCCAACTACCTGGCCGCCGTGGTCTGGGGTACCGAACGGGGCGAGCGTGACCGCATCGGCTTTGCCTTTCTGGACGCCTCGACGGGCGAGTTTTCGGTCACGGAGGCGCCGGCCCATCGCCTGGAAGATCTGCTGCAGACGATTCAGCCGGCCGAGGTGCTCGTCGATAAACGCCAGCGTGACCGACTGCAGAGCGTGCGGGGCCTTTCGTTTGTCGTCACACCCCAGGAGGACTGGGTCTTCAACTTCGACTACGCCTACGAAGTGCTGCTCCGGCACTTCAAGACGCATTCGCTCAAGGGCTTTGGCGTCGATGACCTGCGGCTGGGGCTCCGGGCGGCCGGGGCGGCACTGCACTACCTGGGCGAGACGCAGAAAGGTCGGCTGCCCCACGTGCGTCGGTTGACGCGCTACGTCACCGACGAATACATGGTGCTCGATCCGCAGACGAAGCGCAACCTGGAGCTGGTCGCCTCGCTGCAGGACGGCACGCAGGAAGGCTCGCTCGTGCAGATCCTCGACGAGACGCTCACGCCGATGGGCGGCCGACTGCTCCGGCGCTGGCTGCTGCGGCCGCTCAAGAACGTACGCCAGATCGAAAAGCGCCTGGAGGCCGTCGAGGCGCTTGTGCGCGATCGCCGGCTCCGTGAGCGCCTGCGCGAGGAACTGCGCCAGGTGGGCGACCTGGAGCGACTGGCCGCCCGCGTCTGCACCGGACGCGCCACGCCGCGCGATCTGATGCACCTGCGACTGACGCTCGAACAGATCCCGCCCATCAAGCAGGCACTGGCCGACGTGTCCTGCGACACGCTGCGCCGACTGGCCGAACAGCTCACGCTCTGCACGCAGGTGGTCGAGCGCATCCGCCAGGCGCTCGTCGACGATCCGCCAGCCTCGCTGAGCGACGGCGGCGTGATTCGCGACGGCTTCAGCGCCGAGCTGGATGAACTGCGCGAGATCGCCCGCTCCGGTAAGGACTTCATCGCTCGCCTGCAGCAGAAAGAGATCGAGCGCACGGGCATCCCGTCGCTCAAGGTGGGCTTCAACAAGGTGTTCGGCTATTACATCGAAGTCACCAACGCCCACCGCAACAAAATCCCGCCGCATTACATCCGCAAGCAGACGCTGGTCAATGCCGAGCGCTACATCACGCCGGAGCTGAAAGAGTACGAGGAAAAAATTCTCTCGGCCGAGGAGAAGATCGCCAGCCTGGAGGCCGAGTTGTTCAACCGGTTGCGTCTGGAGGTGGCCGAGGCGACGGCCGAGCTGCAGCTCAACGCGTCGCTGCTGGCCATGCTCGATGTGTTCTGCAGCCTGGCCGAAGTGGCCGATCGTTACGGCTACACGCGACCGGAACTGCACGAGGGCACCGAGCTGCTCATCGAAGAAGGCCGCCATCCGGTGGTCGAGCGTACGCTACCGCCCGGCGAGCCGTTCATCCCGAACGACATCTACCTCGACACGCACGCGCAGCAGATCCTGATCATCACGGGACCGAACATGGCCGGCAAGAGCGTGGTGCTGCGCCAGACCGGCCTGATCGTACTGCTGGCGCAGATCGGTTCGTTCGTGCCGGCCCGCCGCGCCCGCATCGGGATCGTCGATCGCATCTTCACGCGTGTGGGCGCTTCGGACAACCTGGCCGCCGGCGAGAGTACGTTTCTCGTCGAAATGAACGAGACGGCCAACATTCTCAACAATGCCACGCCGCGCTCGCTGATCCTGCTCGACGAGGTGGGGCGGGGTACTTCGACGTTCGACGGGCTGTCGATCGCCTGGGCGCTTGTCGAGTACCTGCACGAGACGCCCTCGGTGGCCGCGCGCACGCTGTTCGCCACGCACTACCACGAACTGAACGAACTGGCCGAACGCTTCCCGCGCGTGAAGAACTTCCGCGTGCAGGTCGAGGAGCACGACGGCCGGGTGATCTTTCTGCACAAACTGGTGCCGGGCGGGGCCGACCATTCCTACGGCATCGAGGTGGCCCGCATGGCCGGATTGCCCGAGCCGGTCATTGCGCGCGCCCGTGAGATCCTGCGCCATCTGGAGGCGCAGCACCTTGTGGTCGAAGCACCGGCCGGCGACGGCGAGCCCGTGCGTCCCGTGCGGGCACGACGGGCCGAACGCATTCCCGCCGACACGTCGGCCTTCCAGCTTTCGCTCTTTGCGCAACCCGAGCCCGATCCGGTTGCCGAGGAGCTCAAAGAGCGGCTGCGCCGGATCGATCCCAACCGCATGACGCCCATCGAGGCCCTGCTCCTGCTCGACGAACTCAAGCGGCTTGTGGAACGCCATGATTCGTGATTTTCTGGGCGCCTACCCCCGATTCGACGCCACCAACTTCATCGCGCCGAACGCCGTGGTCATTGGCGACGTGACGCTGGAGCCCTACGCCAGCATCTGGTACGGCGCCGTCGTCCGGGCCGACGTGAACTGGATCCGGATCGGCGAGGCCTCGAACATCCAGGACGGCGCGATCATCCACGTAACGCGCGGGACGGCCCCTACGCTGATCGGGCCGCGCGTGACGGTGGGGCACGGCGCCGTGCTGCACGGCTGTACCGTGGAGGAAAATGTACTGATTGGAATCGGCGCCGTGGTGCTCGACGGCGCCGTCATCGGACGCGATACGATCATTGGAGCGCGGGCGCTCGTGCCGCCCGGCATGAAGGTGCCGCCGCGCTCGCTGGTGCTGGGCGTGCCGGGACGTGTGGTGCGCACGCTCACCGACGAGGAGGTGGCCGGCATCGCCCGCTACGCGCAGAACTACCTGGAATACAGCGCCATCTATCGTGGCGAGGTGCAGCCCGAGCGCAACCCGTTCTACGATCCATCGGAAACCCCCGACGGCCACTCGGGTTAGCGCCGGGCCCTGCCAGACCATCAACCCGCGAAAAAAGAAGCCATGCGAATTTTAGTGCTCGGAAGTGGCGGACGGGAGCATGCGATCACCTGGGCGCTGGCGCAGAGCCCGCAGCGTCCGGATCTGTTCATTGCGCCGGGCAACCCCGGCACGGCTGCGCTGGGCCGAAACGTCCCGATTGCGGCCAACGACGCGGCGAACCTGCGCAAGCTGGTGCGTGACGAAGGCATCGAGCTGGTCGTGGTCGGACCGGAGCAGCCGCTGGTCGAAGGGGTGGCCGACGCGCTCCGTGCCGAAGGCGCGCGCGTGGTGGGACCGTCGGCGGCCGCCGCTCGCCTGGAAGGAAGCAAGGCGTTCGCCAAAGCCTTCATGCAGCGCCACGGCATCCCGACGGCCGCCTACCGGACGTTCGCAGCCGAGCAACTGGACGAGGCGCTGGCCTACATCGACCGGCACCCGGAGCCGCTGGTCGTCAAGGCCAGCGGACTGGCGGCCGGCAAGGGCGCCGTCGTGTGCGCCACGCGGGAGGAGGCCCGCCGAACGTTGCGCTGGATGATGGAAGAAGGAGGCCTGGGTAAGGCCGGCCATGAGGTCGTAATTGAGGAGTTCATGGAGGGCGAAGAGGCCAGCGTCTTTGCGCTGACCGACGGCCGCGATTACGTGCTGCTGGCTCCGGCGCAGGACCACAAACGCATCGGGGAGGGCGACACGGGCCCCAATACGGGCGGTATGGGCGCCTACGCGCCGGCCCCGGTGGTGACCGAGGCCGTGCTGGAGCGAGTGGCCCGCGAGATCGTCGAGCCCGTGCTGGCCGGCATGGCCGATGAAGGGCATCCCTACCAGGGCGTGCTCTACTGCGGCCTGATGATCACCGACGAAGGGCCGAAGGTGGTCGAGTTCAACTGTCGCCTGGGCGATCCGGAGGCGCAGGTGGTGCTGCCGGTGGCTGAGGTGGACTGGGTGGAGGTATTCGATCGCGTGGCGTCCGGTCAGGTGGCTGGCTTTTCGGTGCCGCCCGCCCGTCGTGCGGCCGCCTGTGTGGTGCTGGCCTCCGAGGGCTACCCGGGCAGCTACCGGAAGGGGCTGCCGATCGAAGGGCTGGAGGCGGCCGAGGCCCTGCCGGACGTGATCGTCTTCCAGGCCGGCACGCGGCGTGCGGACGACGGACGGCTGGTGACGGCCGGCGGTCGCGTGCTGGGCGTGACAGCCGTGGCCGAATCGCTGGCGGCGGCCATTCGCCGCGCCTACGAGGGCGTCGAGGTCATTCAGTTCGAGGGGAAATACTTCCGTCGTGACATCGGGCAGAAAGGGCTGGCGCGACTGGCGACGGCCGGCTCGGTGTAGCCGGTGGATCTGCTGGCTGCTCGGGGCTTCGCTGGCCGCCGCGCAGACGCCCGACACGCTGCACCTGGAGCCGCGGGCGGCCTTCGTCGAAGGCCGGGCGCTGGACGTCGATCCCACCGGACGTCTCTACGTGGCCGACGCGGCCCGGCATGTGGTGGTCCGGCTGACGCCCGAGGGGCACGTCGAAGAGGAACTGGGCGGTCCGGGCGGCGCGCCGGGACGCTTCGACACGCCGGTAGCCGTCGATGCCCGGGCCGGTCTGTCGTTCTGGGTGGCCGAGGCCGGAAGCCGACGCCTGCAACGGCTCACCCGGCAGGGCATGTCCCTGGAAATTGCCGCCCTTCCGGACGGCGTCAGCCCGATTGCCGTGCGCTGGCTCGGCCGGTGGCTTTTCGTGCTGGATGTGGCAGGGGGACGGCTCTGGCGACGTGGACCGGACGGAAACTGGCAGGTGGTCGGCGGCACCGGCATCGACGAACCGCTGCAGGCTCCGGTGGCGCTGGCGGTCGGCCCCGGCGATCGGCTGCTGGTCGCCGATGCGGCGCGACGCGTGGTGCTTGCCTACGACCGGCGGGGCACCTTCGAGCGGATCTGGACGCCCACGCTACCCGGCACACCCCGCGCGCTGGCCGCACAGGGCGATACGCTCTGGATGGTGCTCGATCGCAAGCTCGTGCGCTATCTGCCCGACGGACGCCTGGAAACCGTGGGCCAGCTTTCGTTCGACGTGGTGGGACTGGTATGGGAGGGCCGGCGCGGGTGGCTGCTGTCGCGGCAACGACTCTACCGCGCTCAGTTGTCGGCGCCCGGACGCAGGTAGGCCGTGGTGCTCAGGATCTCGGCCACGATCTTGTACTTGCGACGCGGCGTCAGTAGGTTGGCCTTGCGCAGCGCCCGCATGCGATCCTTCAGGCTGCGAACGTGCGCCTGGAGAAACCGGAGGTTTTCCTGAATGTGCTGCTCGGCCGCCTTCAGGGCCTGTTCACCAACATCGATCCTCATCGCGGAAAATACGGCTTTGAAGGTTCAGGGAGGTAGCCTTTCCGAAGGACAACAGGATGTGCCGACAACATGCATGCCGACCGGCACGGCTTTCAGAGTTGCTTGAAGGATCCCTTTGTAAATTACGATATTCCGCGTAAGCAGCCGCCTGAACCGACCGCCGCGTACATGGGCGCAGGGTTACGAGAAGGGTAAACCACCATTCCTGAACGAACCGGAAGTCGCCGTGCGCCGTTGGCCAGGGCTGGTCGGCTGGGTGTTGCTGCTGGGAACGATCGCACCGGCTCGCGGGCAAACTTTTCCGGGGACGGTCGCCTGGCAGGATACGCTGCAGGTGGGCACCACGCGGGTCTTCGTGCTCCGGCCCTTCATGCTGCTGCGCACGGTGCAGGTCTGGCTCGACGATCAGCCGCTCGACAGCACCGCCTATCGACTGGATGCCGCGCAGGGGGTGCTCGTGCTGGCCGACAGCCTGCAGGGCGATCGCCTTGTGGTAGCCTATCGCACGCTTCCGCTGGATGTGCCGCCCGTCTACCAGCTGTACCGGGCCCGGTCGCTGCCTCCTGCGGTGGAGATCCCGGCCGATCCGCCCCGCAGGAACACTTTGACAAGCGATCCGCCGTTCGCTTCCGGACTGCAGCCGCGCGGGCGCATCACGCGCGGCATTGTGACGGGCAACCGCCAGGACGTATCCATCGCGTCGGCGCTGCAGCTTGAACTCAGCGGCGAGGTGGCCGAAGGCGTGACGCTGGAGGCGCTGCTCAGCGACGCCGACGTGCCGCTCAGTCCCGAAGGGACTACGCAACGCCTGCGGGAATTCGATCGGATCTACGTGCGCCTGCAGACCCGAAGCGGCCACGTGCAACTGGGCGACTACGACCTGAAGCTGGGCGAAGAGACGCTTTTCGGCGTGCAACGCAAGCTGCAGGGGGCGCTGCTGGCGGCGCAACTGCCGGGCGCGGGGCCGGTCCGGCGCCTGACGATCCAGGCTTCGGGCGCCGTCTCGAAGGGCATCTACCGGCGACAGACGATCGTGCCTGTCGAGGGCGTGCAGGGACCCTACCGGCTTACGGGCGCGGCCGGCGAACCGTTCGTGCTGGTGCTGCCGGGCAGCGAACGCGTCTACCTGGACGGTCGGTTGCTCGACCGCGGCACCGACTACGTGATCGATTACGCGACGGGTGAGCTGACCTTCACGCCGCGCCATCTGATCACGGCCGAGCGTCGCATTAGCGTGGAGTTCGAGTACACGACGGGCAACGGTACGCGTTCGCTGCTCGCCTCGCAGGCGCATCTGGAGCTGGGGCGTAGCCGTCCGGTGGCGTTTCTGGAAGTGGCCGCGCTCCGGGAAGCCGACGGACGGCGCTTCGGCGAGACGTTCGGCCTGACACGCGCCGACTCGCTGGCGCTCCGGCAAGCCGGCGACGGGCTGGCCGTTCGCTCCGGCGCCGAACAGGTACCCTTCGACCCGGAAGCGCCGTACGTGCTCTACACGCGCGAAGTGCGGATGCTGCCCGACGGCACGACCGACACGGTCTACGTGGCGCTGACGAGCGCGCCGCCGCCCGGCACGCCGGTCTACCGCGTCACGTTCAGCCGGGTGGGACCGGGACGCGGGCGCTACGTGCGGGCCGGGCAGACCGTCAACGGCATCGTGTATGTCTATCGGGGCCCCGGACAGGGCGACTACGAGCCCGTACGCCTGCTGCCCACGCCGGTGCGGCACGACCTGGTCGGACTGCGGGCTGGCATACACCCGCGACCGGGCTGGACGCTCGGCGGCGAATGGGCCCGCTCCCGCTACGACGCCAACCGCCTTTCGCCGCTGGACGCCGCCGACGACCTGGCCGGCGCCTATCGACTGTTCCTCCGGATCGATTCGCTCACGCTGCCGGTCGGACGCCTTGCCGCCTCGCTCCGGCGTCAGCACCTCGATGCTCACTTCGCGGCGTTTGACCGTCTGCAGCCCGTCGAGTTCGCCCGCCGCTGGAACCTGAACGTGCGCGATCTGGCCGAAAACAGCGGTGCCTTCGTGCAGCCTGTGGCGGAGACGGCCGACGAAGCCTACCTGACGTGGCGGGCAAGCCAGTCCGTGGCAATCGACCTGGAACTGGGGCGCCTGCGGCGACCCGGGCAGTTCCGGGGCGAGCGGCAGGCGCTCGGCCTGACGCTGGGCCGCGAAACCTCCGCGCAGCTTCGCTACGATGGCGAGCTGATTCGCAGTCGCCACGAAACGACTGGAGAGCGCGGCCGGTGGCTCCGTCAGGAAGGTCGCCTGACCGTGCCGCTTGGTGCGGGACTGACGCCCTACGTCGCGGCGCTGCACGAAGACCGCCGGCAGCAGGCGCTGCATGCCGACAGCCTGCACGCCGATTCGCCGGCCTATCTGGAAGTGCGGCCGGGTCTTGTCTGGCAACGTTCGGCACTGCAGGCCGACGTGTCGCTGGCCTGGCGGCGGGAGGCCGACGTGTGGCAGGGGCGGCGCCTGCCTTCCGGGCGTATCTGGACGCTCCAGGGGCGGCTGCAGTACACGCCCGGTCCGCATTTCGGCACGACGACCGAACTGGGCTACCGGCGGCGCCGCACGCCGCCACGCTTTGCCGCCCGATACCCCCTCGATCAGACACTGGCCCTGCACTGGGACGGCTTTTTCCGCAGTCCGGGACGACTGCTGGGCCTGAACTGGCGCTACGGCGTGCAGAGCGAGCGGGCCCCGGTGCTGCAGGAGGTGTATGTGCGCACCGGTCCCGAATTCGGGCAGTACGTCTGGGAGGATTTCAACGGCGACGGCCTGCCGCAGGTGGACGAATTCGTGCCCGAGACGTTGCCGGACGAAGGCGTCTACGAGCGGGTGCTGGTACCTTCCGACTCGCTTACGGCGGCGACCTCTGTCGAAGCGCGGCTGCAACTGGAGCTGACGCCGGGCCATCGCTGGGAGGCGCTCCGGCCGCTTTCGCTGCGCACGACCGTCACGCTGCGCGACCGCACGCAGGATCCTGCGCTCGGCCGTCTGCTGGGGCTCGATCCGGCCCACCTGCTCACCACCGCCACGCTGGACGGTCAGCTGCGCGTGACGCAGGACCTCTACCTGTGGCGGGGACATCCGGACCACAGCCTGACGCTCTCGCTGGTCGGCGTGCGCACGCTGGCCCGACGGGCCACCGGACGCGAGACGCGACGCATGCAGCAGGGGCATCTGGCCGTCCGTTACCGGGTGGCCGATCCCTGGGTGCTGGACCTGCAGGCCGAGGTGCAGCGCGACCACCAGACGAGCGAAGGGTTGAGCGGCCGCACCTACCGGCTTCGCCGGTACCGGACGCGCCTGGGCCTGGAGCGGGCGATCGGTTCTGGACGGGCGGGCGGGGCGGTGGAGGTGGCGCATGGCCGAACCGTGCCGCAGCCGTTGCGGCTATGGACGATTCGCCTGCCACTCGAAGCCGAGCTGGCACGTCCGGGCCGCGAGCGGATGCGCCTGCGCTTCGAGCCGGCGCACGTCTGGCAGCAGGGGACCGGCGGCGGCCTGGCCGCCTATCTGCTTACCGAAGGACTGTCGCCCGGATGGAACGCCACCTGGGGCGTCGAGCTGGAGCGGACGCTCTCGGGCAACCTGGAGCTGACGCTGGGCTACCACGGCCGCCTGCGCACGGCCGCGCCTTTTCGCCACACGCTGCGCGCGGAGCTGAGCGCCGTGTTCTGAACGTGCGATTCAGATTCGTCCGGAGCGCAGAATCACCCAGATCAGGTAGGCGGCCAGCAGGGCGGTCAGCAGAAAGCCCAGCCCGAAAAGGGGGCCGATCAGGGGCTCGATGCCGGGCAGGCGAAACGCCGTCATCAGCACGGCCAGGCCCACGATAAAGGCGGCCGTGATCATACCCAGCACCAGTCGGTTGGTCAGTCGCTCCAGTCGTGCGATGAGCGGCTCGAAGCCTTCGGGTCGCATGCCCAGCTGCAGGCTGCCCTGCTCCAGCGCGTGCAGCAGGCGTCGGAGCTGGCGCGGAAGCTCCAATCCGAATTCGGCCGCCTCAAGGCCTGTCCAGCTCAACCGCCGAATCCACCGCAGCGGCAGGTAGCGGTGAAGCAGCAGGCGACGAACGTAGCCGGGCAATAGCGTGGCCACCTGAAAGTCGGGGGCCAGCCGGGCCGCCAGCCCTTCGGCCATCATGACGGTTTTTGCCAGCAGCACCAGGTTGGTGGGCAGGTGCAGGTGGTGGCGGCGGACGATGGCCAGCGCTTCCTTCAGCAGCGGCTCCAGGCGCAGTTCACGCAGCGGGCGGTCGTAGTAGGACAGCACGAAATGGCGCAGGTCCTCGCGCAGGGCCAGGCGATCCACATAGCGCCGGGCCACGCCCAGTTCCAGAAAGGCGTCCACCAGCCGATCCGGATCCTGCTGCGCGAGCGCCAGCAGCAGTTGCGCGAGCCGGTCCTGCGTGGGGGCATCCACGATGCCGACCATGCCGAAGTCGATCAGTCCGATGGTGCCGTCAGGCTCGACGAAGAAGTTGCCGGGGTGCGGATCGGCATGAAAGAAGCCGTCCTCAAAGACCATCTGCATCAGGATGCGCGCCACGCGTTCGGCCAGTTCGGTGCGGTCGAAGCCAGCGGCGTCGAGAGCGGTCAGGTTGTCGATCTTGATGCCCCGGATGCGCTCCAGCGTGAGCACGCGCGAGGTGGTGTACTCCCAGAACACGCGAGGGATATGGACGGCCGGGTTGCCGGCGAAGTTATGGGCGAAGCGCTCGGCGTTGCGGCCTTCGCGCAGGTAGTCCAGTTCGGCCCGGAGCGTCAGCGCGAATTCCTGCACGATGCCCACGATGTCGTAGGTTTCGGCCAGCTCCCAGTGGCGGCTGGCGGTGTGAGCCAGGGTCAGCAGCAGCTCCAGGTCCTGCTCGACCTGTTCGACGACCCCAGGGCGTCGCACTTTGACGACCACCTCGGTGCCGTCGGGCAGGGTGGCCGCGTGGGCCTGGCCGATCGAGGCGGCGGCCAGTGGTTCGGGCTCGAAGCGGGCGAACAGCTCGGAGACCGGGCGTCCCAGTTCGGCCTCGATGACGGCCTGGATTTGCGCGCCCGGGACGGGGGCGGCGGCATCCTGCAGACGGGCCAGTTCGCGCTGGTAGGAAGGGGGAAGCAGGTCGGCGCGGGTGGCCAGAAACTGGCCGAGCTTGATCCAGGCGGCGCCCAGCTCTTCGAGCGCCATGCGCAGGTGCTCGGGCGCGGCATAGGGTTCGGGGCGGCGCGGATGGCCCAGCAGACCCCGATGCAAAGGCACGAAGCGCTCCAGGCCGAAGATACTCACAAGATAGCCCAGGCCGTGGCGGAGCAGCACTTCGGCGATCTGGCGGGCCCGCCGCGCCCGCGTGGCAACAGCAGGAGGCATGGTTTCAGACGCTCAGGTTCGCCCCGCATACTACAATGCCTCCTCGCGCAATTGCAAGTCGAAAGAAGCGAAGAGCTTTAGAGTTGCTTGTGTGAATCTATAAAATTTCAATACCAAAAAGGTGCGATTAAAACGCAGGAACGGCCGCGCAAAATCGCGCGGCTTCTTGATTTCAATACCAAAAAGGTGCGATTAAAACCACCGTGTCCTCTAAAGCTCAAGACCGCCGCTTCGCATTTCAATACCAAAAAGGTGCGATTAAAACTGAGCATGAGCCTGAACATGGTCGAGCTGCTTGAGATTTCAATACCAAAAAGGTGCGATTAAAACTCGACCGCGCTTACACGCGATCAGATCGACTTGATCATTTCAATACCAAAAAGGTGCGATTAAAACGAATCGTCAAGATCAAGCGTGCCGGCGACGGCTTCGACGATTTCAATACCAAAAAGGTGCGATTAAAACGCCCGATTACGTGATCGATTTCGAGATTGTTCACGAATTTCAATACCAAAAAGGTGCGATTAAAACAAACTTCGGATTGCGAAGCACGTGCTTCGCTTTCTGATTTCAATACCAAAAAGGTGCGATTAAAACTCCTGCCTGCCGAACAGCTTCAGGTCTTTGCGCGAATTTCAATACCAAAAAGGTGCGATTAAAACACGACTGGGCGTATAGATGGCCTATCAGACGCGCTACAATTTCAATACCAAAAAGGTGCGATTAAAACGTAGAAGCCGCGATAGAAAGGATCGTGCTGCGCAAGCATTTCAATACCAAAAAGGTGCGATTAAAACTGGCGTATGGAGCTGGAAGCCGACGGGCAGACCGTCATTTCAATACCAAAAAGGTGCGATTAAAACAGCCTCCAATATGGCCAAGACGCACCTTGAGCTTAGATTTCAATACCAAAAAGGTGCGATTAAAACTCCTTGTTCAGTTCCCAGACGCCGCCCGCGTGCTTGAATTTCAATACCAAAAAGGTGCGATTAAAACAGTGTGTGGGATGATATAAAGCGCGAAGCCAGACTCGATTTCAATACCAAAAAGGTGCGATTAAAACGCCTGCATCCGGACGACCTTCTGGCCGGAGATTTTCATTTCAATACCAAAAAGGTGCGATTAAAACACGATTGTTTCGATTCGCCAGGCCAATGACGCTTTAATTTCAATACCAAAAAGGTGCGATTAAAACACCGTCTTCCGCAACGCCAACCGCTCCGCCGTTGCATTTCAATACCAAAAAGGTGCGATTAAAACCGCTGATACAATCTCACAACATTCAATAAAAAAAGATTTCAATACCAAAAAGGTGCGATTAAAACCGACGTGCCCCCGGCCGTAAAGTCCGAGCCAACCGGATTTCAATACCAAAAAGGTGCGATTAAAACGCGGATTATCGACCGAACCGCCGAGCGCATCCTTAAATTTCAATACCAAAAAGGTGCGATTAAAACTCGGCAACGGTCGGGCCGGCGCTGTCGGCGCTGCACATTTCAATACCAAAAAGGTGCGATTAAAACCAGCTGAATGCGCCCATTGCCATCCTGCACGCTCAGAAATTTCAATACCAAAAAGGTGCGATTAAAACGGGAGCACCTTCGACAGGAGATCGAAGTGCGCGTGCACATTTCAATACCAAAAAGGTGCGATTAAAACGGCGTACAGTGAGGCGGAAGTTGACGCGTAATGAACATTTCAATACCAAAAAGGTGCGATTAAAACGCCGCCGTGGCTGGCGCCGCCCCACGGTCCGTACATGATTTCAATACCAAAAAGGTGCGATTAAAACCCAGGCAGGCCTCCAGCTCTGCAGCCAGCGACACGAATTTCAATACCAAAAAGGTGCGATTAAAACATGATATAATGAAAGCGAAACGTTAAACAAACAAACGGATTTCAATACCAAAAAGGTGCGATTAAAACCTTTATGTCGGCAAGGCGCTTCATGGCACGATGAACCATTTCAATACCAAAAAGGTGCGATTAAAACGTTGCCGTCGTAATACAGAACCGCGTTACCCGGCTCATTTCAATACCAAAAAGGTGCGATTAAAACGTCACGTCCCACAAACTCCCGTTCGTTGACGTCGTTAAATTTCAATACCAAAAAGGTGCGATTAAAACACACATTCTATCAAGTTAGCGTTGTGTGCGCCGAAAAATTTCAATACCAAAAAGGTGCGATTAAAACGTGTCGTATCGTGGCTGTTGATCAAATAAACCAAAATTTCAATACCAAAAAGGTGCGATTAAAACTACAACGGACGTTGGCACCGCGCCGGGGCGCTCCGCAATTTCAATACCAAAAAGGTGCGATTAAAACGCGGGCGATCGAAAACGTTTTGAACAGCCGGTCGCGCATTTCAATACCAAAAAGGTGCGATTAAAACATGAAAGAGCAGATCACGTTCCGATTTGATGATGCCAATTTCAATACCAAAAAGGTGCGATTAAAACTTCCACCAAAACAGGAGGAGGTGCTATGAAAATCTACATTTCAATACCAAAAAGGTGCGATTAAAACTTGGTCGGCGGCATCGCGCCGCGCGTAGAGTACCAGTATTTCAATACCAAAAAGGTGCGATTAAAACCCTTCTGCGGCAGTGCCGTCGTGTGGGCCAACGTGCATTTCAATACCAAAAAGGTGCGATTAAAACCTTGCCGAAGTCACTGAAAACGCCGAGGACATCCGCGCCATTTCAATACCAAAAAGGTGCGATTAAAACAGAGTTCGGCCGCTACGTAGTCGGCCTTGGCGGGGATGATTTCAATACCAAAAAGGTGCGATTAAAACGTCGTCATACCAGCGCACCGCCCTCTCATATTCGAGATTTCAATACCAAAAAGGTGCGATTAAAACCGGTACAGAACATTGCTTACGGCATAAACTTCAACGAATTTCAATACCAAAAAGGTGCGATTAAAACCCCTTCCGCCTTATCTTCGATTGCGAAAATCAATCAATTTCAATACCAAAAAGGTGCGATTAAAACCTACGTTGTGCGGGTCAGCGAGCGGGAGTCGTCAAGATTTCAATACCAAAAAGGTGCGATTAAAACGGGGAAATTCGTCCTGCTAAGTATTCAGGTAGATACATTTCAATACCAAAAAGGTGCGATTAAAACTTATACTTCCTTTTCTCATGCATCTTACGTGATTACATTTCAATACCAAAAAGGTGCGATTAAAACACTTCTTTTTCATGCAACAAGAACGTTTTAGAATTCATTTCAATACCAAAAAGGTGCGATTAAAACCGTGCTTTAACGGATTTGTGTGAAGAAAACGTGAAATATTTCAATACCAAAAAGGTGCGATTAAAACCCTCTGAACCGATTCGGATCCGGGAGACGATTCCGCATTTCAATACCAAAAAGGTGCGATTAAAACCCAGTCCGCACCGATCACGTAGGTGTGTCCTTCTTCATTTCAATACCAAAAAGGTGCGATTAAAACGATCCTCGTCAGTTGCTCCTTACGCGGTGGAATCACATTTCAATACCAAAAAGGTGCGATTAAAACTGATAGACGCTTCCCCGCAGGAAAGCATACACGCCAATTTCAATACCAAAAAGGTGCGATTAAAACGCCGAGAAGCGGGCACCACGAGCAGCATTCTGACCAATTTCAATACCAAAAAGGTGCGATTAAAACCCCAGCACCCACGCCCCGACCTCCAGCAGAAGCTGGGATATTTCAATACCAAAAAGGTGCGATTAAAACGCAAAAGCGCCGGGATTCGAACCCCGGCATTATTCCATTTCAATACCAAAAAGGTGCGATTAAAACCAGATGGTGGCGCTCAGCGAAGCAGTGCGTGAGAGCCATTTCAATACCAAAAAGGTGCGATTAAAACCCCTTACGCCGCGCGGGTCGGCGACCAGGATTCGCGGATTTCAATACCAAAAAGGTGCGATTAAAACCGACGTCCCCGGCACCAAGTCCCGACGTCCCCGGCACCATTTCAATACCAAAAAGGTGCGATTAAAACCCACCCGTTCAACACCTACGCCGAAGTGCTCTCAGTCATTTCAATACCAAAAAGGTGCGATTAAAACTCGGCGCAATTGTTGCGCCGGCACTCTTCCGCCGCGATTTCAATACCAAAAAGGTGCGATTAAAACAGGGTCGTATGCACGTCTCCGCGTTTCCAACTCGATCATTTCAATACCAAAAAGGTGCGATTAAAACCACCAGATCGCCAGCCTCAATGATCCACTTTGTCAATTTCAATACCAAAAAGGTGCGATTAAAACAGACGCTCGCCGAGCGCGCCGCCGAATGGCTTGCGCATTTCAATACCAAAAAGGTGCGATTAAAACCGACAACCCCTTCGCCTTCCGGATACCGCACCAGATAAATTTCAATACCAAAAAGGTGCGATTAAAACACGACATCGTCGCGCGTGACGCCCTTCTGTGCGAGAGATTTCAATACCAAAAAGGTGCGATTAAAACGGGGTCACCCCGCGAGACAAGCATCTCGCCGAACTCATTTCAATACCAAAAAGGTGCGATTAAAACCCGCCGTGAAATTCACGAAAGATTCACAATTCCCGAGATTTCAATACCAAAAAGGTGCGATTAAAACTTGGGTCTGTTGTTACGCGTCAACTTCCGCCTCCGCGATTTCAATACCAAAAAGGTGCGATTAAAACCCGGAGGCGTATGGTCACGGCTGTTGATCTTAGAAATTTCAATACCAAAAAGGTGCGATTAAAACTGAACTGGTACGGTCTTTGCGGCTGCACAGTTTAGATTTCAATACCAAAAAGGTGCGATTAAAACGTCCAAGGCCATCGATAGCTTGAATCGACAGCCGATATTTCAATACCAAAAAGGTGCGATTAAAACTGTCGATCCACCCCTCTGGCGGCTCATCGTACCACATATTTCAATACCAAAAAGGTGCGATTAAAACCCGGCCTTTCAAAGAGCAGAACCGCCTTCTTGGAGAAATTATAAGCGATTTGATCGGGAATGTCAAGCCCCTGGCGTCGTCGACCTCCGGTTACCCCTGAAACCCCGGGGGTCGACGACTTTGCATAAACTTTTGTTTATCAGTATGATGTGTCGATCAATTTTTGTCGGGACATTGCTGGTCGGCTCGGACAGGGCTTCAACGGGGTGGAGACGACGATGCCGTTCTGGATACAGGTGATTGTATAACAACAGGTTGGGACGATTCAGCTTTCTTCGGCTGATTCGGAGGCAGGGGTAGCAAACTCGTCGTAGCTTTCGCGGCGGATGGCAATGCCGGCGGCCGACAGCTTGCCTTCGAGGTTTTCGTAGCCGCGGTCGAGGTGGTAGACGCGCAACACGTGCGTTTCGCCTTCGGCCACCAGACCCGCCAGCACCAGCGAAACGCTGCCGCGCAGGTCGGTGCTCATCACGTGCGCACCCTGCAGGCGCTGCGGCCCTTCCAGAAAGACCGTGTTGCCCTCGACGCGTGCCTGTAGCCCCATACGCATGAGTTCGGGGACGTGCTTGAAGCGATCTGGATAGACGGTATCGCGCACGAAGCCGGCGCCTTCGGCCCGCGAGAGCAGGACGGTCCACTGCGCCTGCAGATCGGTCGGAAAACCCGGATAGGGTGCCGTCTCGATAGAAACGGCCTGCAGCCGTTCGGGGACGGAGACGGCCACCGTGTCGCCATCGAAGGTGAAGGCGGCGCCAGTCTGGCGAAAGGCCTCCAGAAACGCTTCGCCCAGGTGGGACGGCTCGGCGCCGGTCAGGTAGATCGTGTCGCCGGGCGTTCCTGCAAGGGCGGAGGCGATCATGAACGTGCCCAGTTCGATGCGGTCGGGGCAGTTGCGGAAGGTGATGGGTTGCAGGGCGTCGACGCCTTCCACCTCGATCGTACGCGTGCCCAGTCCTTCGATGCGGGCGCCCATCTGTTGCAGCGCCCGGCCAAAGACGACCACGTCGGGTTCGAGCGCGGCGTTCTCGATGCGGGAGCTGCCGCGGGCCGTGACGGCGCCCAGCAGCAGGTTCACCGTGGCGCCGACGCTGGGCGGATCGAGCCGAAAGCGGCCGCCGCGCAGCCGGCCGCCGGGCGCGCGGGCCACCACGTAGCCCCGGTCCAGCTCGATCTCGGCGCCGAAGGCGCGCAGTCCCTCCAGGTGCAGGTTGACCGGGCGCGGGCCCCAGGCGCAGCCGCCCGGCAGCGACACGCGCGCCTGTCCGCAGCGGCCCAGCAGCGCGCCCAGCATGTAGAACGACGCCCGCATCTGCTTGACCAGCTCGTAAGGGGCCTCGGGAAAGTCGATACGGGTGGCATCGATGCGCATGACGTGCGTTTCCGGATCGAACCGCACCGAAGCGCCTGCAATGCGCAGGACGTGGGAGAACGTCGTGATGTCGCGCAGGTGCGGAATGTTTTCCAGCACGGTGACCCCGTCGGCCAGCACGGCCCCGGCCATGAGCATCAGCGCCGTGTTCTTCGAGCCGCTGATCGGGATCGTGCCCCGGAGCGGACGGCCGCCTTCGATGACCAGTTTATCCATCGCGTTTCGATTCCCTTTCGATTCGATCGCAAAATACAATCGGTGGAATCCACACGCCAGCGGCCGCGTTCCTTCGAGGCGATGAGGGTTACAGGAAAACGCGGGCCATGCGCAAGCCGGAAATCATCTACCTGGACCATGCCGCCACGACGCCGCTCGATCCGCGCGTGCTGGAGGCGATGCGGCCGTATCTGGAGGAGCACTACGGCAATCCGTCGTCGGTGCACCAGCTCGGCCGCCGGGCGCGCGTGGCCATCGAGGAAAGCCGTGAACGTATTGCCGCGCTGATCGGCGCCGAGCCGGCCGAGATCGTCTTCACCAGCGGCGGCACCGAGGCCGACAACCTGGCGCTCCGGGGCGTGCTGCACGGGACGCGCCGGCACCTGATCACGTCGCTGGCCGAGCACGAGGCCATCCTGCGTACGGCCGAAGCGCTCGAAGAAGAAGGCGCGGCGGTCACCTACCTGCGGCCCGGACCCGACGGAGCCGTCACGGCCGAGCAGGTGGCCGAAGCCCTCACGGAGAAGACGGGGCTGGTGTCGATCATGCACACGAACAACGAGCTGGGCACCTGCTCGCCCGTCCGCGCCATTGCCGAGGTGTGCCACCGCCGGGGCGTGCCGCTGCACTGCGACGCGGTGCAGGCCGTGGGACTGCTGCCCGTGCGTGTGGACGAACTGGGCGTGGATCTGCTCTCGGCCTCGGCGCACAAGTTCTACGGGCCCAAGGGCGTGGGCTTTCTGTACGTGCGGCGCGGCATCGAACTGCGGCCGTTGCTGCGGGGCGGCAAACAGGAACAGGGACGGCGGGCCGGTACCGAGAACGTGGCCGCCATCGTGGGCATGGCGCGGGCGCTGGAGCTGGCCGTCGAAGAGCAGGAGGCGCGCCTGAACCATCTGCGACGGCTCCGCGAGCGGCTGATCCGGCGACTGGACGAAGCGCTGGGCGGCATGTTCGTGCTCAACACACCGCGCGACCCGGAGCGGGCCGCTCCGCACATCGTCAACATCGCCTTCCCGCCGCAGAACGGCGAGCCGGTCGACGGCGAAATGCTGCTGCTCAACCTGGATCTGGAGGGCGTGTGCGTCTCGTCCGGCTCGGCCTGTACGAGCGGGGCCGTCGAACCCAGCCACGTGCTGCGGGCCATCGGGCTGCCCCGCGAAACGGCCGGCGCCGCCGTGCGCTTTTCGATGGGCTGGAAGAACACCGAGGCGGAAATCGATCGGGCTGTCGAAATCCTGGCGGCCGTGATGGCCCGTCTGGCGGGCGTGCTCCGCTGAAATTTTCAGACAACGGAAGCCATTCGGTGCGACATTGTTTGTATTTTACGGAAGAAAGCGCTTCTGATCTAAAACCGACGAATCGCTATGGAAACACTGCATACGCGGGGACGCAAAGTCGTTGAAGAGTTCATTACGCTGGAGCAATTCATCATCGATCAACAGGAGCGCTTCCCGCATTCGACCGGAGCCTTTTCGCGGTTGCTGCGGGACATCAGCGTGGCGGCCAAGATCGTCAACCGCGACATCCGTCGGGCCGGGCTGGTGGACATTTTCGGCACGACCGGCAAGGTCAATATCCACGGCGAAGTGCAGCAGAAGCTTGATGCGCTGGCGCACGAAGAATTCGTGCGTGCACTTCGGCGGGGCGGCGAATGTTGCCTGATCGGCTCGGAAGAGCACGCCGAGGCGATCCCGCTCAGCGCCAACGGCGAAGGGGACGGCCGCTACATCGTGCTGCTCGACCCGCTCGACGGTTCCTCGAACGTGGACGTGAACGTGTCGGTCGGGACGATCTTCAGCATCTACCGCCTGCCCGACGAGTACGAGACGCCCACGCTCGAAGCCGCCCTGCAGCCGGGCAGCAAGCAGGTCGCGGCCGGCTACATCGTCTATGGATCCTCCACCATGCTGGTCTACACCACAGGCGACGGGGTCAACGGCTTCACGCTGGACCCGTCGATCGGCGAATTCATCCTCTCGCACCCGAACATTCGCATTCCCAAGACCGGCTCGATCTACTCGATCAACGAAGGCAACTTCAACTCCTTCGAGGAAGGACTCAAGCGCTTCATCCGCTGGGCACAGGAAGAAGACAAAGCTACGGGCCGGCCGTTTTCGACGCGTTACATCGGCTCGTTCGTGTCCGACTTCCACCGCAACCTGCTCAAGGGCGGCATCTACATGTACCCGGCCACGAAGAAGAACCCGGAGGGCAAGCTCCGGCTGATGTACGAGGCCAACCCCATGGCGTTCATCGTGGAGCAGGCGGGCGGACGCGCCTCGGACGGCCACCGGCGCATCCTGGACATCGTGCCGGAGAAACTGCACCAGCGCACGCCATTGTTCATCGGCAGCGAGGAGCTGGTGCGCACCGTCGAGGAATTCCTGCAGGGCAAACGCTGAACATCTTATGCGTGGCTCCGGTCTGTTTCTTCTCACGGGCATTCTGCTACTGGTCATGGCTGTATCCGTGCAGGCCCAGTCGGCCAGGCCCCTGCGTATTCTGTGCATCGGTGCGCATCCGGACGACTGTGATGTCAAAATGGGGGGCACGGCGGCGCTCTTTGCCGCCATGGGCCACCAGGTGAAGTTCCTTTCGGTCACGAACGGCGACGCCGGACACTACGCCCAGGGCGGCGGCGTGCTGGCCAAACGCCGGCGGGCCGAGGCCGAAGAGGCGGCCCGCCGGCTGGGCATCGCCGAATACGAGGTGCTCGATAATCACGACGCCGAGCTGGTGCCCTCGCTGGAGGTCCGCAAGCAGATCATCCGCAAGATCCGCGAGTGGCAGGCCGACCTGGTCTTTGCACCCCGACCCAACGACTATCATCCGGACCATCGCTACACCGGCCAGCTCGTGCAGGACGCCGCCTATCTGGTCATGGTGCCCAATGTGGTGCCCGACACGCCGCCACTCGCGCACAACCCGGTTTTTCTCTATCTGAGCGATCGCTTCAAAAAGCCCAGCCCGTTTTCGCCCGACATTGCCGTGATCATCGACAGTGTGATCGAGCGCAAGCTCGACGCGCTCGATGCGCACGTCTCGCAGTTCTACGAATGGCTGCCGTGGATCGACGGGCGCCTGGCCGAAGTGCCGGCCGACTCGGCCGCGCGGCGGGAGTGGCTACGGGCGCAGTGGATCCGGCCGAACATCACCCAGGAGGTGCGTCTGGCCCTGATGCGCTGGTACGATCCGGAAGTGGCCGCCCGGGCGCAGTATGTCGAGGCCTTCGAGATCTGCGAGTACGGCCACCAGCCCACCGAGGACGAGATCCGACTGCTGTTTCCGATGCTGGGGAAGCCGTAGGCCGGTCAGGAGGCCGGGGCCTCCCGGCGCCAGATCGTCTTGTTGGGGATGAGCGGGCGGGCCCAGAAGCTCACGCTCAGGATGTAGCCGAACGTCAGGTACAGGAAGCACAGCCCGCCCCGCAGGCCCAGCAGGTCGCCCAGCGTCCCGATCACGAGCGGCACCACGGCGCCACCCGCAATGCCCGTCACCAGAATGCCCGAAAACGCCCCGTGGTGGGCTTCTACCGAGTTCAGCGCCAGCGAAAACACCACCGGCCACATCACCGACGCGAATAGCCCGATCAGCGGAAACGCCCAGCGGGCCACCGGACCCGGACCCAGCAGCGCGGCCGTCAGGCAACCCAGCGCCGCCAGCGTCAGGCTCAGCCCGAAGTCGTCGATGATCTCGGGAATGAGCGGCCCGATGATATTCGTCAGAAACGAAATGACAAAAAACGTAAAGAGAATCAGGCCGACCAGGGCGTAGCTGCGCTGTCGCATCGCTCAGTGCACGTCGAAGGGTTCCGAGATGCCGTCGTGGTGGTTGTACGCCAGTTCCGAGGCCGCTTCGGCGTCAAGCAGCACGTGCGCGTAGCGGTGCAGCTGCACGATCGTGGCCGACACCATCGCCGAGATCGGTCCTTCAAGCATGGCCCGCACGGCACGCGCCTTGGCCCGTCCGCTGGCCAGCAGCAACAGCCGCCGCGCCTCCATGATCGTCCCGATGCCCATCGTGATCGCATGGCGCGGCACGGCCTCCTCGCTTCCGAAAAAGCGCGCGTTGGCGCGTCGCGTGGCCTGCGAGAGCGTCTTGATACGTGTACGCGAGCCCAGCGACGAGCCCGGCTCGTTGAAGGCCAGGTGGCCGTTGGGACCGATGCCCAGAATCTGCAGGTCGATGCCGCCTGCGCGCCGGATCTGCTCCTCGTACCAGTCGCAGTGCACCTCGATGTCGTCGACCATCCCGTTGGGAAGGTGCACGTTCGAGGGATTGATGTTGATATGTTGGAAGAGGTTTTCCCACATGAAGTGGTGATAGCTCTGAGGGTGGGAGGGCGGCAGGCCCACGTATTCGTCGAGGTTGAAGGTGACGACCTTGGAGAAGTCGAGCTCACCGCGGCGGTAGCCTTCGACGAGGCGGCGGTAGAGGCCCAGCGGCGTGCTGCCGGTGGCGAAGCCCAGCACGCAATTGGGTTTGCGACGGATGAGCGTGGCGACGATCTCGTAGGCGCGTTCACTCATCGCCTCGTAATCCGGGAAAATCTCGACCAGCATGATCGGGTGTCGGCAGGTTTTGTAACGCAGGATTGCAATCTCCGGGGAAAAGCGGGAAAGGGCAAGAGCGCGGTTGACTGGAAACGATTCCAAAATGCGTAAGCCAGTGGATCGGAGTCTACAGGACAATGGCCCACACATGGCGAACAGACCCTTCAGTGAACACTTTGCCTTACTGACATCCCCCAGGCAGCTCCTTTGAGGGCGCAGAGGCCATAGACGGGGCGTTGCAGGCCTACAGGCACTTTCGTGCTGAATACGCTACATGGCTGGCAGGGCTTATCATTGAATCGGTGCGGTGCAAACCCATCGTGTCGGGCTTGTTGCACAAAATGGACAGCTCCGGGGTGTTTTTCTGAAGGGACGGCCCGTATCTTTCCCTGAGCGAAATGCAGGTGCATCGTTAACCGGCTGAATCGCCATGAGCCTGGTCGTTTTTCCCTTCAAGCACGAACACCCCGAGGTGCTGCTGCACAACGTGCGCGTGGCGGCTGCTCATCCCCGGGTGCACGAGGTGCTCTGCATCGGATACGAGCGCGAACAGACCTACGAGGCCGTCGAACGGGCCGCGCCCGAGATCTCGCGGGCCACAGGGACGCCGGTGTCGGTCCGGTTGCAGGAGCGACTGGGCACGCTGCGGCCCGGCAAGGGCGACGGCATGAACACCGCGCTCCGATACTTCTTGGAAGAAACCCGGTGGGAGCGCATCCACTTCTACGATGCCGACATCACCAGCTTCGGGCCGGACTGGATCACCAAGGCCGAAGAGGCGGCCGATTTCGGCTACGGGCTGGTGCGGCACTACTTCCCGCGGGCCTCGACCGACGCAATGATCACCTGGATGATCACGCGCACGGGCTTCGCCCTGCTCTGGCCGCATACCGAACTGTCGTGGATCGAGCAGCCGCTGGGCGGCGAGCTGCTCATGCGGCGCGAAGTGGCCGCCATGCTTTACGAGGACGAACGGGTGCGACGGCGGAGCGACTGGGGCATCGACACACTCTACACGTTCGTTACCGTGCAGCAGGGCGTTTCGATCTACGAGTGCTACATTCCTGAGGGCAAGGCGCATCGCCTCTACGGCGGGCTCGACGACCTGCGCACCATGCTGGTCGAGTGTTTTGCCGTCATCCAGAGTCTGCAACATGAGGTCGTTGGCCAGCCGGCCATTCATCGCCAGGAGCACCCGCACCGCGTGCCGGTCCACATTGCCGAACGCGTGGGCTACGACGTGGAGGCCACGCTGCATCGCCTCATGCAGCACTGGACGCCCCGGCAGGTGGAGCTGCTGGAGCTTTTTACCACACCCGTGCGCGAAGGACTGCGCACCTGTCAGCGTCGCCCGGCTTTCAACTTCATGGACGAGATGGCCTGGGCGGCCACCTATCACGTGCTGCTCGAGCACTTTCAGCCGGGCGATCCGGACTGGGAGGAGCTGCTCTTCAAACTCTGGACGACCCGCGTGCTCAACTACACGATGACGGTCGCGCTGCGGGGCTACGACTACGCGCAGCAGTATCTCTACCGGATGCTGGGACGCTACCGCTATCAGGCCGCTCTGGAAAACGGCCGTGGTCATCCGGTCCCGCCGCGGGCGGCACTGTCGACCGCCTGACGAAACACGGACGCACCGGCCGGGTGCAATACTGGACCAATCCAGATGTTGCTGGCAAAAGCGCCTCACCATGCGTGAACAGGCCGTCCTCGAAAGCATGCGCCGGCTGGCGCACGACCTGCGGCGCATCCGGGAAAAGCAGAAGCGCTCGCTGCAGGAGATCCACAACGAGACCAAAATCGCGCTGGAGTTGTTGCAGCACTTCGAGCGTACGGCGCTCTACGATCACGAGCGATACAACCCCGTTTATCTGCGTTCGTTTGCCCGGACGTATGCAAGCGCTATCGGCATCGACCCGGCTGCTGTGCTGGATGCGGTAGAACTGGCCTTCGAAGGGCGCTATCGCAACCAGCTGGCCGTTCGGTTTCTGGGGGAAGAACCGCTGCCCGAACCGGAGCCGGAAACCGCGCCGGCCGAAGCCTCGACCCCTGAAGCCGCGCCTGAGCGCAAGCCGCCTCAAGAGTCTGAAACACCGCTACCCCTGGTGAGCACCCCGGGTGGTCTGGAACGGCTGGAACGCCCTGCGCGCTGGAAGGCCCGGGTCGTGGGCGTCATCGTGGTGGTGATGGCGGCCGCAGGCATCTGGTATCTGCTGCGACCGGCTCCGGCACCACCTCCGGAGCCGCTGCCCGTGGATACGGCCACGGTTCCGGCTACTGCGACCGATACGACGCCTTCGGTTGAGGCGCCCCCCGTTCAGGTGCCCGTGCTGGGCGATACGATCACGGCCACCGTCATTGCCGCCTTCGACAAGGTCGATCCCATCCGGGTCCGGATCGATCGCGACCTGCGCCGCCCCTACTGGATCGAGCAAGGCGACTCGATGCAATTTCGGTTTACCGAACGCATCATCCTTGAAAACCAACTGGACGACATCCAGCTGCGGCTGGACGGCCATCCGTATCCCACCGACCGCCGGGATGCCGAGGGCCGCATTGTCATCACCCGGGAGCAGTTGCAGGCTTACCTGGATTCGCTGGCACGAGGGGTCCAGTAGCAGCAAAACCAGAGCACACCATGGAGACGCACACCGCACCGCAAACCGCCGAAGCACGCCTGCTGGAGGCCACACACGCGCTGTTGCAAACTGTCCGACAGCGCGACCTGGAAGCCATCGACCGCAAGGAGGCCGAGGCGCTGGCGGCCCGGCTCCGGGAAGTGCTCAACCAGCACGCCTACCGCTATTACGTACTGGACAACCCGCTCATCCCGGACGCGGACTACGACCTGCTCATGCAGGCGCTTCGGAAGCTCGAGGCGCGTTTCCCGGAGCTGGTCACGCCCGACTCACCCACGCAGCGCGTGGGAGGACCGCCGCTGGGACGCTTCGAAAAGGTGCGCCATCCGGAGCCGCTCCTTTCGCTCAACAACGCTTTTGGCGAGGAAGACGTGCGCGCCTGGTACGAGCGCTGTTGCCGGATGCTGGCCGAGCGGCTCGGGCATCCGGTACAGCCGGCCGTCACCGCCGAGCTGAAGATCGACGGGCTGGCCATGGCGCTGACGTACGAAAACGGCGTGCTGACCGTCGGTGCTACGCGCGGTGACGGGATCGAAGGCGAAAACGTCACGCAGAACGTGCGCACGATCCCGGCCATCCCGCTGCGCATCCCCGTCGATCCGTCGATCGGACCACCACCGGCGCGGCTGGAAGTGCGGGGCGAGGTGTACATGCGCAAGCGCGACTTCGAACGCCTGAACGCGCAGCTCCAGGCCCGGGGCGAGCGGCCCTTCGCCAACCCGCGCAATGCGGCGGCCGGCAGCGTGCGCCAGCTCAACCCGCAGGTGACCGCCTCGCGGCCGCTGAGCTTTTTCGCCTACGGAATCGGGCCCGTCGAAGGCGCCGAGGTGCCCGACAGCCAGTACGAGGTGCTGCAATGGCTCGGGCGCCTGGGCTTCCCGGTCAACGAACATGCCCGCCGCTTCGAGCGCCTGGACGACGTGCTCGAATACTGCCGCTACTGGACCGAGCACCGCGACGAGCTGGACTACGAGATCGACGGGGTCGTGCTGAAGATCGACCACCGGCCCTGGCAGGCCCTGCTGGGTGCCATCTCCAATGCGCCCCGGTGGGCGGTGGCCTACAAATTCCCGGCCCGTGAGGCCATCACGCGTCTGCTCGACATCATGGTCAGCGTGGGGCGTACCGGCGTGGTCAAGCCGGTGGCCGTGCTGGAGCCTGTCGAAGTCGGCGGCGTGACGGTCTCGCAGGCCACGCTGCACAACGAAGACTACGTGCGCAGCCGCGACATCCGGATCGGTGATCTGGTGGTGGTGATCCGGGCCGGCGATGTGATTCCGCAGGTGGTGCGTCCCGTGGTCGAGGCGCGTACGGGCAACGAGCGTCCCTGGCGCATGCCCGAGCGGTGTCCGTCATGCGGCAGCCAGCTGGTGCGGCTGCCCGGCGAGGCCGACTATTACTGTGTGGCGTCCGACTGCCCGGCGCAGTTCGTGCGGCTGCTGGAGCACTTCGCCAGCCGCGACGCCATGGACATCGAAGGCATGGGCAGCCAGGTGGCCCGTCAACTGGCCGAGTCGGGTCTGGTGCGACGGCTTTCGGACCTGTACCGGCTGAAGCTGGAAGACCTGCTGAAGCTCGAAGGCTTTGCCGAGACGCGCGCGCGCAACCTGCTCCGGGCCATCGAGGCCTCGAAGCGGCGGCCGCTGAGCCGATTGCTCTTCGGGCTGGGCATCCGGCACGTGGGCAAGACGACCGCCGAGCTGCTCGTGCAGCACTTCGCGTCGATCGACGAGCTGGCCGCGGCTACGATCGACGAACTGGCCGCCATTGACGGCGTGGGACCGATCACGGCCGAAAGCATTGTGAACTGGTTCCGCGTCGAAGACAACCGGCGGCTGATCGAAGAACTGAAGGAACTGGGCGTCAACACGCAGCGGTTGCCCGAGGAGGCACCGGCGGCCGAAAGTCCGGTGCGTGGCAAGACGTTCGTGCTGACAGGCGCCTTGCCCCACCTCACGCGCAAGGAGGCCGAGGAGCTGATCAAGCGGGCCGGGGGGCGCGTGGCCAGCAGCGTCAGCCGCAACACGGACTACGTTGTCGTGGGCGAAAACCCTGGCAGCAAGTACGACCGCGCCCGCCAGCTCGGCATCCCGATGCTCGACGAAGACGGCCTGCTGCGGCTGCTGGGGATGAAGTAGGGGGCTTGAGCCGGGGAACCTTCCAGCATCCGGCGTTTCTATCGAATTGTGAACGCAGCCGGCAATGCGATGAAAACGACGGTACGTCTTACACGCAAAGGGCAAATTACGGTACCCAGGCAGGTTCGTGAGACGCTGGGTTTGCATGCCGGGGATGAGATTGAGCTATCCGTTGAGGATGGAAAAATTGTTATCCGTCCGGTCAGGCGCTACAGTGTAGATGAACTGCTCAAGCTATTACCCGGCAGTCCTACTTCCTATCCTGGCGAGGCTGCGGAAAAAGCGGCTATCGTGCAGGAATTGGCCCGAAAGGAGCATCGAATACGTGATCGTTAGGCGATGCGTTTCTGGCTGGATACCAATGTGCTGGTGCGCCTCATTACCCGACAGCCAGAAGAAATGTTCAGGCGCACCGTGGCCTTTCTCCGCAACGCAGAGGTCAATCGATACACCCTGTCTGTCCATCCCCTTCACGATAGCTCAGGCAAGGAAGCCCACGGTTGAAGCCGGGGAAGGATTTGCCTTATACCCTCGACATACCGTTGACACCAGCGCATCATATCCTTTCCTCAAACGCTCCCCGCCATGCAAACGCTGACGCTGCGCACAAGGCTCGACCCCACGCCCGAGCAAGCAGACGCCCTCCAGGAAACCCTCGAGCGCTTCGCGCAGGCGTGCAATCTCACGCTGGAGGTGGCCCGGGCATGTCGCACCTTCCGCAAGTTCAAACTCCAGCGGCTCGTCTACGGCCAGCTCCGCGCGTTGGGCCTGTCGGCCAACCTGGCCATTCGGGCCATCGCCCGCGTGGGCCATCGCAAAGGCCATCGCGCCAGACACTACCGTCCCACCTCCTGCGACTACGACCAGCGCACGCTCTCGCTGCGAGGCGAACGCGTCAGCCTTTCGACCACGCGCGGGCGGCTGCGCATTCCCATGCGGCTGAGCCCATACCATCGCCACTGGCTTGCTCGGGCGCGCAGCGTGCAGGGTGGGGCGGCTGCTTCGCGACCGACGCGGGCGCTGGCATGTCCACCTGACCGTTCGCATCGAGACGCCGGAAGCATTGCCGACTGGCCGGGTGGTGGGCGTCGATCTGGGGCAGCGCCTGCTGGCAGCGCTTTCGACGGGCGCGCGTTTTTCCGGGGGTGCGCTCAAGACGAAGCGGCTCCACTACCGCACTAAACGCGCCGAGATCCGCTCGAAGCTGGATCGTCCTTCCGAACGCACCAGAAGCGTCAAGCGCCTCTGGGCACGGCTTTCGGGAAGGGAGCGGCGCTTTGTGCGGCAGGTGCTGCATGAGGCGAGCCGCCGCATTGTGGACGGCCTTGCGGCGGGTGACGTGCTGGCCATCGAAGACCTTCGGGGTCTTCGCGGACGTACGAAGCGAAAGGGCAAAGCGGCGCGCCACCTGCACCAGTTGTGGCCGTACGGTTTGTTTCGGCGCTTGCTGGAGTATAAGGCGCGGCTCAAGGGAGTGCGGGTGGTGGTGGTCGACCCGAGGTATACGAGTCGGACGTGTCCGCGTTGTGGGCACGTCGATCGACGCAATCGTCGGAGTGGGCGGCTGTTTCGATGCCGGGCGTGTGGATTTCAGCATAACGCGGATGTCGTTGCAGCGCTGAACCTTGCCCGAAGAGCGGGCTCTGAGGGCACGGGCCGTTGTCAGCCGGCCCTTAGTGCTATCCCGGCCGGTGGTCGGGAGGGCAAGCCCACGACTGAAGTCGTAGGTAGCTGACTCCTGGTAAAATATGCCGCCTACGAAGCCCGCGCCTGGAGCGTGGACGTCCAGAAATACTGGCTCATGATGACCTTCAGCTTCTGAAGAAACCGACGTCCTTGCGCGTTTAAGTCCCCACCCGTATTGCATGGGTGGGGATTTTTTTATAGAATGGGCCGCTGCGTCGATATTAGCTGCTGGAACAGGGTTTGCCCGGCCATAGAAGTCGTTCATGATCAACCAGCAGTAAGAATGCGTATGCGTGTGCGGGCAGAGGATGTGTGCCTGATGATGCAGCACGTGTTCAACGCGGCCATTGCGTTGCTCAAGGACAGCGAGCAGCTCAGCGAGGAAGTGAGCCTGGTGCGGACGGCGCGGCTGGCGGCGTTGCAGCGCTCGCTGGAGGATGTGGTGACCATCTACAAGGCCTACGAAGAAGACCAGCAGCAGCGATTCCGCTCCTGACCGTCGGTGCTGACCCCCCTCGATTATCTGATCCTGCTGGGCTATCTGCTGGGCTCCGTTGCACTCGGACTGTGGGCCGGTGGACGCCAGCGCCATGCCGTCGATTATTTCCTCGGCAGTCGCACGCTTCCCTGGTGGGCGCTCTGCCTGTCGGTCGTCGCCACCGAGACCAGTACGCTGACGGTGATCGGCATTCCGGCCGTGGCCTACGGGGGGGATCTGAGCTTCTGGAAGCTCACGATCGGCTACGTGCTGGGCCGCATCGCCGTTGCTTTTTTTCTGTTGCCCCGTTACTTCGAAGGCTCGCTCACGACGGCCTATGCCTTTCTGGGGCAGCGCTTCGGGCAGGGCATGCAGGCGGCCGCCTCGCTGGTTTTTCTGGCCACGCGGTTGCTGGCCGATGGCGTGCGCCTCTTTGCCACGGCCATCCCGCTGAAGGTGATGGCCGACATGGCCGGGCTTTCGGTCTCGTATCTGGAGGTGATTCTGGTGGTGGCCGGGGCTACCGTGCTCTATACGTTGATCGGCGGGCTGCGCGCGGTGGTCTGGCTCGACGTGATGCAACTGCTGGTGTACATCGGCGGGGCCCTGGGGGCGCTGTGGGTGCTCTGGAAAGGGGCTCCGGACGGATGGTGGCAGATGGCCACGGCGGCGGGCAAAACCCGACTGCTGGTACCCGGCGCCGAGACCAGCCCGATCCGGTGGCTGACCGAACCCTACGTGTTCGTGACGGCCGTCGTGGGAGGCGCTGTCTTCTCGATGGCCTCGCATGGCACGGACCACCTGATGGTGCAGCGCCTGCTGGCCTGTCGCGATTTGAGCGACAGTCGGAAGGCGCTCATCGGGAGCGGGCTGATCGTGATGGTTCAGTTTGCGCTGTTTCTGCTGGTAGGACTGCTGCTCTGGGTGCATTACGGCGGGGCTACGCCGGCCGAACTGGGGCTGTCGCGCGCCGACGAGGTGTTTCCGCGTTTCATCATCGAAGGACTGCCGCCGGGCGTCTCCGGACTATTGCTGGCCGGCATTCTGGCGGCCGCCATGAGCACGCTTTCCTCTTCGCTGAACGCGCTGGCGTCTTCGACGCTGTTCGATCTGTACGAACGCTGGCGGGGACGTCCGCTCGACGGCCGGCAGTCGCTCGTGGTTTCACGGCTGCTGACGCTTGGCTGGGCGCTCGTGTTTGTCGGCTTTGCCAGCCTGTTCGAAAGCACCGACAATCCGGTCGTCGAACTGGGACTGTCGATCGCCTCGTTTACCTACGGCGGGATGCTGGGCGTTTTCCTACTGGGACGCTTCAACCGGCGCGTTTCGCAGCGATGGGCGATCGGCGCCTTCCTGGCGGCCATCGGGTTGATGGTGCTGGTGATTTTCGGCGTGTGGGTGCGTCCGGACGGCAGGTTGCTCTTTGCGCTGGTACCGGAGGCTTCCGAGGGACTGCGTCGCCTGGCCTGGCCCTGGTACACGCTGCTGGGCGCGCTGCTCACCTTGCTGTTTGGATCCTTGCCGCACCTGGGGCATAGGTACCGACGTTCATTGAGCCAGACGCGGCACCTCCGATGAGCATCTGGGAACGATTCCAACGGGGGCGGCGAACGCCCCGACCGGTCGGCCAGCAACTGGAACGTGGCCGCGAACAGGAGACCCGTCGGCAGCGTCGGCGGCAATGGATGATCAAAGCGGCGATCTGGCTCGGACTGATCGTGCTGACGCTGATCGCCTTTCCACGTGAACGCGTCTATCAGTTCACCGTACGCGTCGGCGAGGTCTGGCAGCACAACGATCTGGTCGCCCCTTTTGATTTTGCCCTCTACAAGGATCCCGAGCAGCTGGAGCAGGAGCGTCGCCAGGTGATCCTGCAGACGCCTCCGTACTTCCGGGAGGTGCCCGATGCGATGCGTCGCATGGAGGCCAACCGCGACACCGTGCGCATGCAACTGGAGGCAATCTTCGCGGCCTATGCCAGCTATCGCCGGAATCTGCTGCGGGGACGACAGGATGCCGCGCGGGACGACTCGCTCCGCTATGCGGAGCTCCGGCGTAATGCCCGCGTCAAGCTGACGCCGGAGCAGTGGCGTCTGCTGGCCGAAGATTATCTGGCCGCCGTTAACGAGGCGGGCCAGGTGGTGCGCCGGGGCGGCCAGGAGCCGCTTTACGTGCGGGCACTGGAGGAAGCCTGGTCGTTCGGCGTGCAGGTGCTTCAGCTCGGGTTGCTCGACGTGCCGCGCGACAGCGTGCTGACCGATGAGATCGTCGTGCGCAACGAAGTGGAGCGAACCGAGCGCGTGCTCTCGGTCGATCGCGTCTTCGGGCTGGACGAAGCCTACGGCGCCGCCCGCGAGTATTTCCTGCAACAGTTCAACAACCGCCCCGAACTGGCCAGCATCGCGCTGGCTTTTTACCGGGCGATTCTGGTGCCCTCGTATGTTTACCTGCGCGCCGAAACGTTGCACGCCTGGGAGCAGCAGCAGGCGCGCATTTCGCCTACCTACGGACTGGTGAAGGCGGGCGAGGTGATCGTACAGCGCGGCCAGGTCGTGACCGAAGAAATCAAACGCAAGCTGACCTCGCTTGAGCGCGCCCAGCAGGAACGCGGCGGCACGGCCCTGTTCTGGCGACGCCTGCTCGGCCAGACGCTCGTGACGCTGGCGACCTATCTGTTTTTCTTCCTGTATCTGTTCCTGCTCCGGCGGCCCATCTTCGACGACAACGCGCAGGTGCTGCTGATCGCCCTGATTTTTGCGGCCATCCTGGGCCTTTACGCCATTGCCGTGCGGTTGCCCACGCTGGCCATGTATGCCGTGCCCGTGGCCATCGCCTCGATTCTGCTGACGGTTATCTTCGACTCGCGCGTGGCGCTCTTCGGAACGATCACGCTGGCCTTCATCGGCGGACACCTGCTCAGCTACGATTTCGAGTTCGTGTTTGCTACGGTCTTTGCCGGAACGCTCGGCATCTTCAGCGTGCGCGACATCAAAAACCGCGGCCAGTTTTTCCTGAGCGCCGGACTGGTCTTTCTGGGCTATCTGGTGGTGCTGGGGGCTTCGGCCCTCTGGCATCCGGCCGCCAGCGGGCGCTTTCTGTCGGACCTGCTGCTGGTGGGCATCAACTCGGTGCTGGTGCTGATGGCCTATCCGCTACTCTGGGTCTTCGAGCGGGCCTTCGACATCACCACCGATCTGACGCTGCTGGAACTGTCGGACACCAACCGGCCGTTGCTCAAGGAGTTGAGCCTGCGGGCGCCGGGCACCTTCAACCACTCGCTCCAGGTGGCCAATCTGGCCGAAGCGGCCGCGGCGGCCATCGGAGCCCATGCGCTGCTGGTGCGCGTCGGGGCGCTCTATCACGACATCGGCAAGATGGTCAAGCCCGAGTACTTTGTGGAAAACCAGCGGCCGGGCATGAATCCGCACGAGAACCTCAAGCCGCGCATGAGCGCGTTGATCATCGCCAGCCATGTGAAAGAAGGGCTGGAGATCGGTCGCCAGTACGGACTGCCCAAAAAAGTGCTGGATTTCATTCCCATGCACCACGGCACCACGCGGATCGAGTACTTCTACCGAAAGGCTGTGGAGCAGACGGGCGACCCGAACCTGCCGGACGCGGAGTTCCGCTATCCCGGACCCAAACCGAACTCCAAGGAAACGGCCATTCTCATGCTGGCCGACTCGGTGGAGGCCGCCAGTCGGGCGCTCGAAGAACCCACGCACAAGCGGCTGGAAGCGCTGATCGAGCAGATTTTCCGGGCACGCATCGAGGACGGGCAACTGGACGACACGGACCTGACTTTCCGGGACCTTCAGAAGATCAAGGAGACGTTCCTGCAGATGCTGCTGGCCATCTACCACATCCGCGTGAAATACCCGGGTACGGAAGAGCTGGAACAGAAAGATCAGAAGGCGCCGAGCGAAGCGCCTGCTTCGCAGGAGACGCCCGCGCCCACACAGGATCGGTAAGGAAGCCTACAGGCTCTGCAGATGGGCCTGAAGCGCCTCGATGGATTCGGGTCCGATCCGAAACGAAAGCACGGCCGCCGGTCGATCGCGCAGGGCGGTCACGCGCCGGTGGCTCTGAGGTGTGCAGAGCAACAGATCGGCCTGCTCGAGCAGTGGGCGCAGGTGATGGCGGCTTTCTTCGATGGCCACGGCCAGTACCTGTCCGCCAAAGCCCGTGGCTACGCGGAGTTCGGTCAGCAGGTGGGGGATCGTTTCCGGTTGCAGCGTGACCAGTCCGATCGTTTCGCGGGGAAGGAGCATGGCGACGCGCTCCAGCGCGGAAGGCTCCAGGTAGGCCATGAGACCGAGCCAGTCGGCCTGCGGAAGGCGGGCGCGGAAGCGATGCAGGTCGGCATGGCGGGCCAGCACGAGATCGGCGTCTTCGTGATGAACGAGCGATTCGGGCGTTGCGGGTTCGATCCATTCGGCCCAGGGTGCGCCCAGCGCTGCGATCAGACTTTCGGCCAGCTCCCGGGTCGGGGCCAGACAGAGCACCTTCGGGGCCGGAGTATGATCTTCCAGGAGTGACAGTTGCTCTTCCAGTAGATATTCAATGTCTTCCGAACTGAGACCAAGGCCCACAAGTCGGCGCAGCGTTTCCTGCAGCAGCGCCGCTCCCTGTTCCAGTCGCGTTTCGCGCGTCGAGGTGGCTTCGGGGCGCACCAGGTAGCGACGGCCGGACTGACTGTGGATCAGCCCTTCGGCTTCGAGTTGCTGGTAGGCTTTGCGTACCGTGTGGAAGGAGATGCCGAGCTGGCGGGCCAGTTCACGCGTGGACGGAAGCGAGGCGCCCGGCCGGAAGTGCCCGCGCACGATCAGGTAGCGCAATTGCGCCACCAGTTGCTCATGCAGTGGTTGAGATCCCGAGCGATCCAGCGTGATCATCGCCTCAGTCGAAGTCGCTGCAGGACATGAAATAATGGCAGCGAGGACACCGGTACTTGCAGCGATGGTTTTCCAGCCGGTGGCCGCAGTTCGGGCAGTAATCCCACCAGGCGTCGGGGGAAGGTTCGTCCGCGGAGGCGTCCCGATGGCGTGGGTGCTCCGGTAGTGGATCCGCCGAGGAGAAATGTGCGGGGCGTTTCATGGCAGGCAAGCGGGATGATGGTCTATAAACCGGAAACCGCCGCATCAGGTTCGGGCTTGTAAGCCGGCGAGCCGTGCTGGAAGAAAAAAAGAGCCGTTCGTTGCTCCTGAGCGGCGATTCCGATGACAGACTGGCCGTTAGTTTCCGGGGCTGCTATGGCGGTCGCGAAGCCGTGCTACCAGACGTTCGGCTTCGGGCCAGTCGGTGTCGCGTAGCGTGTAGAGCATGTCTTCGAAGAACAGGTGGGTGCGGTCATAGTCACGGCGGACGCCCAGCAGCCGGCGTGGCGGCGGCCAACGTCCGGTCAGCACGTCCCAGATGCTGCGCAGCACGACCGTGTCGGCGTACAAGTGCAGTTCGGCCGGCGTCTGCTGCATCCAGTAGCCGGTCCAGCCCAGCGCGACCAGCACGGCCAGCGGCAGCCCCAGCGACAGCCAGAGGCCCAGTGGCTGCGTCTGCAACGCGCGCACCAGCAGCACCACGGCCAGCGCCAGCAGACAGGTCGCCAGCGGCCGCACCAGCGCCGTCCGAAACGCCCGCAGGTCGGGCGTCTGCGCGGGATGAAAGCGGCTGAAAAAGACAGCGTCCATGATGGCACGAAAAAAGCCCGGCCGGCGGGAACCGGCCGGGCTTTGGCATTCAGGACGATACGCTCGTGGCCTGGTCGGCCGGGACCTCGACGTCCGGCTCCAGATAGGGGTACTTGAAGTGCCGCGGCGGCACGAACGTCTCCTTGATGGCCCGGGGCGAGACCCAGCGCAGCAGGTTCAGCTGCGAACCGGCCTTGTCGTTCGTGCCCGAGGCACGCGCGCCGCCGAAAGGCTGCTGCGCCACGATAGCGCCCGTCGGCTTGTCGTTGATGTAGAAGTTGCCCGCGGCATCGACCAGCCGTTCGGTGGCCAGCTGGATGGCCTTCCGATCCTGGGCGAAGATCGCGCCGGTCAGCGCGTAGGGCGAGGTGTTGTTCACCAGGTCCAGCGTTTCCTCGAAACGCACTTCGGGGTAGACGTAGATCGACACGACCGGCCCGAAGATCTCCTCGCACATTGTGCGATGCTTCGGATCGGTCACCTCCAGCACGGTCGGCTCGATGAAGTAGCCTTCCCTGTCCGAGTAATTGCCGCCGTAGAGGACCTTCACGTTCGGGTTCTGCTTGGCCTCCTCGATGTAGCCGACAATCTTGTCGAAGGCCTTCTTGTCGATGACCGCGTTGATGAAGTTCGTGAAGTCCTCGACCGTGCCCATCTTCACCTCGCGGAGCTGGTCGAGCAGCGACTCGCGAATGCGCGGCCAGAGCGTATCGGGCAGATAGACGCGCGAGGCGGCCGAACACTTCTGGCCCTGATATTCGAAGCTACCGCGCACGATGGCCGTGGCGACGGCTTCGGGATCGGCCGACACGTGGGCCACGATGAAGTCCTTGCCGCCGGTTTCGCCGACGATGCGCGGATAGGCCCGGTAGCGGTCGATGTTTTCGCCGATAGTGCGCCACATGCGGCGGAACGTTTCGGTCGAGCCTGTAAAGTGCAGGCCCGCCAGGTGCGGCGAGGCGAACACCGTGTCGCCCACGTCGGGGCCGTGGCCCGGCACCATGTTGATGACACCGGGCGGCAGACCGGCTTCTTCAAGCAGCTTGTAGAGGAAGTAAGCCGAGTAGACGGCCGTGGTGGCCGGTTTCCACACGACCGTGTTGCCCATGAGGGCCGGGGCGGTGGGCAGGTTGCCCTGGATGGAGGTGAAATTGAAGGGCGTGACGGCAAAGACGAAGCCTTCCAGCGGTCGGTACTCCATGCGGTTCCAGACGCCCGGCGCGTTCAGCGGCTGATCCTGATAGATGCGCGCCATGAAGTAGACGTTGAAGCGCCAGAAGTCGGCCAGTTCGCAGGCCGCGTCGATCTCGGCCTGGTGGACGTTTTTGCTCTGGCCAAGCATGGTGGCCGCGTTGAGCGTGTCGCGCCAGGGACCGGAGAGCAGTTCGGCCGCCTTCAGGAAGATGGCCGCGCGTTCGGTCCAGGGCATACGGGCCCATTCCTCGTGGGCTTTCAGGGCCGCCTCGATGGCCATTTCGGCTTCACGCGGACCGCCCAGGTGCACCGTGCCCAGCGTGTGGGCCAGTTCATGGGGCGGATGGATGGTTTCGACGCGGTCGGTGGCAATTTCCCGGCCGCCGATGATCGGTTTGATCTCGACCGTCTCGCGTTTCAGTTCCTGCAAGCGCTTCCGAAGCGAAGCACGTTCCGGCGTTCCCGGGGCATAGCTCCGTACCGGCTCGTTTTGCGGGACGGGAGGGAAGGGAATCGCGTTATTCATGGGTCCTCACTGTCTGGTTGACGGAAACTTGACCAGCAAGCTGCCGGACCTGCTTTATCGGTCCGGCGTTGAAAGAACGCCCTGGCCGGAGGGGTTGTTTTCGGGATTGTGGGAAAGGAGCGCGTTGGTTAACTTTTCGCGCGACGGGGAGGTGGTGGAATCGGTAGACACACGGCACTTAAAATGCCGTGGGCCTGAAAGGCCCGTGCGGGTTCGAGTCCCGCCCTCCCCACGATTTCATATCTTAAGTGATTGTTTTTTAAGAGCTGCTGTGCAGGGTGGTGAAGCTATAGGTGAAACATAGCCCGCAAAAATCCCGGCAGAAAGCCTTTTCTGCTGGCACTTTGTGGACGATAAGTTAAGCGGCGCGCCGCACGCGGCGCAAGGTTTGCCATCGTAAAGACACATCGCGTGCAAAAGCGCCTGCAACCTGATTGTGGAGGCCAGAATGGCACGTCAGGACCTGTCGAACGAACAACAGAAGACCCGGAGGCTTATCAGGCCCGGGTACTTCAACGCTTGGGCGTATTCTTCGGTGGAGAACGCCGCGAAGGAATTGACCTCCCTGATGCACCCGAACCCGATCGTGGCGTTCTTCGAGCCCGTGATTATTACGCTCGGACCCGTCAGCGGTGGACGTGCGTCCTACTCAGCCCCGAATTCGTCCAGCACCTCAGCCCCGAAGCCCGACAACAGCTTGTTGCGGAACGTGAAGCACTTGGGGATCAACGATCCGCTCGGGGGGGGCTGAGCCTGGAGGAGGAGGACTTGCTGACGTTGGTGCTCGATACGCTGCTGGACGAGCCGGAGGGCCAGCGGGCGAGGTTGCAGATCTGCGTGGACGAGGAGGACGCCCGCGCGGTGCTTCCCGTCTGGAAGAATCAGTACGTGCTCCCGTTGATGGCGGACGTGTCGAAGCAACCCTACCAGTTGCTGTTTCCCGTGCCGGTCTATACGGCGAAGGGCAAGCCCTGGAATGGCCTTCCCGACCTGCAGGCCAAATTTGAAGCGCTGCTCGAGAAGTACAGGCGGGAAGCGGAGCAGGCCACGCCTCCACAGCCGCGCGGGAAAAAGAGGTAGGGGCATGTACACGCGCACACACGCACGCATCCCGGTGCCCGAGCGCGCGAAGCCCACATGCCGCACACACGCACACGCTCCGCATTTAGGCTTTAGACTTGTATCCACTTTGCGCGTATGTGAATGATTTGCACATATGTGCGCGCACACCGGGGGCATGGCCGAAGGCGTGGGTATAGAGACGCGCGAAGGCAAGCCGTGCCCGGTGGAACGATCCACTACCCCCGGCCTCTTCCGATCCTACCCCGGGGATTTCGCGCGCACACTACACGCGTAGCGTCGCATTCACATGGCTGCTTTTACTGAGAGCTCGCATACGTTCAGAGATCGAAACAGCCGAAACCCCGGTATTGACCACTGTGATATGGTCCTGATGGGTAGCCGTAAACTTCAGGGTCTACGGTAGTGGTAGATAGCTCATGTCAATCAAGCGCTCCGTCTCCGATGCGAGCTATCCATTGTCTGTTCTTGAAGTGGAGCGTTGCGAAGTGCTCCCTCAAAGAAATTGATGTATGCGAGCCATTGCAGGTGGTGTCGGAAACATGGATATCTACCCGCGCCAGTCGGTTGGCTGTGATTTCCGGGCAGTATTTCCTGTTTCTGGACAGGATGGCTGCTGCAGTTCTTAATTTTATTGAGAGCGAGGCACTACTATCGGGTTCTAATCTGCAATGCCATGATCGCTTTTATCAACGAAGTCAGGCGGGTGCTGCATGAGATTTCTGAAACAGGTGGAGATCCGCTTGAAGCTGAGCAACCCTCTCCTCAACTGATTATCAGGCTCAAGAAGTTTGCTGTAGAGCAGTTCAATGTATATGCTCCAAAGGCTGTGATTCCTCCCGAGATTGAACAAATATATGATGCGAATGATCTGTTTAATTTTTCAAATGGAGAATTTGATGAAAGGGTTAGAGTTTCAAATATTTTTCTCAAGAAAGCAGGTGTGTATAAAGAAGGGGAGGTATATAAAATATTGTCAAATATTATCTTAAAGAAAATATTGGATTGGGCATTTCCTAATGAGTTAAGTAATATTCTTGATTTTGATCCACTAAAGAAATATCCAGAAGAAACGAAAAGCCCTGAAATATTTCTGGTATTGGATGTATGGAATAATTTTGGTGATACTGTCACAAAAGTATATACCAGTTGCAACTCGAGATCGTTGATTTCATGGAATAGCAGATCTAAAAAATGGAGAATAACAAATCTGGGGCGCTTTGTACTTGATCTGAATGATCTGCACATGCTCAGTATAATGCTTACCGTTGATCTGTGTCTGGGGGCAAAACACACCGGAACCATTCCCAGAAATGTAATGGAGAACCTTCTCAGGGGTCCCTGCAAAATAGGGGATCCGTTGTCTCAACTTTCAGCAATAAGACTGGCACATCTGGATTTGATGCATATCATTGAGGTGCATAACGGAAAAGTTTTACTGACGCCGCTGGGTAAAAGAGTACTGAATTATGTTATCAATGATAATAATCCATTTGTAGATATGATTTTATTGCTTATCGAATCAGAAGAATATGGTTTGAATTATAAGGGATTGTGTTCTGAGTTTGAAAAAATGGAGCATATTTTGGATGTTCCTTTGCTTGATGATACTGATAGACAATCTATCAAAAATGCCCTTCTTTTGTGTCAGCGAAAGGAATTTGTAGATGCTCTTAAAATTCTTTTTCCATGTATTGAGCGCGTGATTAACAAAATGCTGGAGCAGGTCGGAGCAAAACCAGACAGTTTTCCCGGATGGAGAAAGAAAATTGAATATCTGGAATCGATACAGGCCATTCCTCCAGATGTTGCCCAGGCTGTGGAAATTATTACAAGCAGAAATAAAACATTGCATGGTCAGTTCGTTCCTCCGGATCCTGAATATGCCCTCCCGCTTCTTCATATGACCCTGATTTACCTGAGGCGTATTCTGAGTGTATGGCGTAATCCGCGATAAATACCACTCACCGTCGAACTGTTGTCGAACTGTTCGCAGTCAGGATGCCCTGACAGTTACCGGAAGATACCTGCAGTTCGGGGTGAGACGATCGGGAAATCCGGGAATGTAATGCAGCCAGCCTCTCAGTCAGAGCCTGAAGAGTTGTTGTTTTCTGAAGATGCATATCTCATATCGGTCCGGAACTCCAGGGCTGATAGTTCCAAAAATGAAGAAGGCCCTGTTCGGAAAAGTAACAGAAGGTGCTGTAGGGGGTCTTTTTAAGCATGGAGGGCTGACTTCGCTCATGTATCGGAATCTTCACACTGATACGAACGGGCTTTAATACAGTCGGCCGGACTTCTGGCTACGTGCAGTGTAAGGCACAGGAAATGATCGTGCTGGATTTGCTCTCAGGACTGGATATACAGGTTCCAGACTGGTTCAGGCGATATATCAAGCTGGGGTATGCTCTTGCCGGTTTCAGCAACCACATTGCTGTTATGGTAGTCCCCCGAATACAGTTTGCGGCAGTGGCTCTGTCAGCGGGGATCATTTCCAGAATGTGGGAAGAGCGTTTTATGAATTTCGTTCCAGCCCCGGGATCACGCGTGCTGTTCTTCTGGAGAGACGGCAGCATTCTGCCCGGAAAGGTCAGAGGCATTCAGAATGAACGTACACTCTGCATTCAATGCCTTGCCGGGACCAAAAGATATCAAAATACTTCTTTCAACGGAGTATCAGTATCCAAAATCGCACCCTTTGAGTTATCAACTACTAAGGTCTTTCAAATACCGGCTGTCCTGAGGGATCATCCGGAAAGAAATGAATTGCTTCGTTTTCTCAGTACCGGTGTCAAACTATGCACCATTGCAGGGCGAATTGCAAGGCTGAAGTATGAACTGGAAAACTCCGTTTCTTCCGGCGAAAATACCCTCCTGATTAACGATATCGTCCGATGCAAGGAAGTTCGTGACTCGCTGGGAATGCCAGGCAGGATGTGTATGCTGAAAACGCCAGCCCGTGTTCCACACGGAAACAATCAAGGGCAGGCACTGATCGTGGAAGTAGAACCACGTACCGATGTAAACGGATTAATGCAGAGTGAAAGTCGAATACTGATATTCCTGATCGATCGATCTCATCCAGAAGCCGAACGTCTGGCCCGGAACATTGATGACCTGTGCGCCGGAATGCCTCCCGAGCAGAATCTCCTGTGTCCGGAGGAAGAGTTTCCCCTGTTCTGTGAAATCCTTGTGCTCAGACGGTAGATGAGAACGATGTATCCCGGCTGCTCTTTTCAGCAAATCGGTACCCTGTATGAAGTACTGGCACGCCCTCCTTTTGCCAGACGTCGAAATATTCCGTGTCCGGCTGTCGAGCGCCTGTGGGAGGTGATCTGCATGCTTCGCTACGACAGAGAGGAAAGCACGGAAGAGACAAAAAGACGACTTCATCGACTGTACAGTACAATTCAGAGTACTCCGTTGCCTCCCGGGCTTGCCATAGAGCTTCATGGCATAAGGGATCTGGTGAAAAAACTTCCGGAAGAGCTGTTTTCCGTTCTCCATGAGATCCTGAATGAACTGGAGGGTATGGAAGCCTCTCCATATCTGCCGTATCTGAACGAATTGCTCGAGAATCATGCAGGTATTCCCGTAATTGCCGGAAGATGGGTGGGAGTAAGAATTGGAGAGGAGGTCAGCGTCAGGTTTCCACATCTGCGCTTTATTCGTGAGCCCCGGCCGGCGCGGATCCTTGAATGCGAGATACATGATGTGATCTGCGTACTGGGTCCGGTCATTCCTGAGAAACAGTGGATTCTTGAAGTTCCCCCCGCTCCACGGGTGGTCTGGATGCATCTCGGACGTATACGATTCGGTGGATTCCGGCAACTGCTCTTTCGCGGGCAAATGCATCTTCCCGGGGGAAGTGTCCTCTTTCCGCCTGAACTGGAGGGACCGGACATTGATCAGGACGACGAAGGATTTCAGGGCAGAGATCATGACGTCTCATGCGTTTTGGTCGAGACAGAGAACGGATATCGAATCTACATCCCTGAAGAAGGCCGAATTGCCGTGATCACTCCTGACGGAGATGTCAGTGTAATCCAGGGCAGAGATCTACAGCCAGATGACATGATTCTTCTTCGTGAGGAGACCGCCACCGATGTGCTTCACGAGGTAGCAGACCACCTTCTGAAAACAAAGGGATTCAGACCGGAACACCTCAGAGCATTGCACCGACGATGGAAAGATGTACTCATGGAGTGGATTCAGGAGTTTGGATTTGAGGAAGTCTCACGAACGCTGATAGATAAGGGACTTCCACATGCCACTCCTCAGAATATCAGAAACTGGCTGGATGAAGAGCGTATCGGTCCCGGTGATGATGATGAGTTCAGGCGGCTTCTCGAATTTCTGGAAGCCGGAACGCCGGAAGAGGTAATTCGATCTGCTCACCTGCTTCGCCAGGCTCACAGAGATGCGGGGCGTGAGATTTCCGGGATGATTCGAAAGGCGCTGCAGGACGAACGATTCCGTCCGGAGCGTCTGAAAGACGGGGATGTGATTCAACTTGAGGACCTGCCGGGCGTAAGCCTCAGTGTTTATATTGTAGCTCGAGTGGACCGAGGGCCCTTCAGACTGCCTTCTCACCAGGTACGCCGTCCCGAGAAAGAGTGATCATGGCACGGATGATTCCTCCATACATACCCCGGGGATATCGGAGTATTCCGGAAATCCATCTCTTTTACATGCTCCGCGATGCTGAAGGAACAGACTCCTGGACGGTTCTGCACTCACTTGATATTGCCCGGCACAGAAGTCGCGTTTCAGGTGAGATAGATTTTCTGGTAATCGTTCCCGGTCAGGGCGTACTCTGTATTGAGGTCAAGGGAAGAACGCGGCGGGATGAAAGGGGGCTATGGTACTATGGCAGTGATCCCGAGCCCGATCCAACGGGGCCTTTCAAGCAGGTTCGCGAATCCATGTATTCTCTGCTGAGCTGGCTCAGAGGCCAGGACAGATCGGCAGACACCATACCTTTTACGTATGCTGTGTTCTTCCCCATCTCCATTTTTCAGGCATCGTCGCCGGAGTGGGAAGACTGGCAGGTTGTGGATGCCCGGAAAATTGCCTCCCGGCCCGTCTCCATTCTGATCTCCGAGATCATAAGTCAGGGAACGGAGCGTATCGGCCGGTTGCCACCCCCGCCGGATAATTCCTGCTGGGAGCGGCTGGTCCGTACGTTGCGACCGGCCTTTGAGACCCCGGTTCTCCGGAATGCCCCGGCTCTGGACGAAGAACTACTGGATATTCTCGAGAAGCTGGACGAAAGCGCCCGAGTGCTGTTTCTGGGTGCGGCCGGAACGGGAAAGACACGCCTGCTCGGACTTGAGGCTGAAAGACTGCGGTCCGTATGCGACGTGCTGCATCTGGGCTTTTTTCCAGAAGTCGGCGGAATTACCGTACCTGCCGGGGCGGACTTCAATGTGGAGCATGTTGTGGAGAAAGGAATCGGGGATATGCCTCCGGGAACAGCAGGAGCTCTTCTGGTAGACGATCTGCACCTTTTTCCGAATATTCAGTCGCTCATGGAAGTGGCGAATATCATGCTTACAGGGGGAATTCACGGCGGGCGCTGGCGCATGGCAACGGATTTTTTCTATTTCAGCAGAAAAAAAGGTGGCGACCTTTCCCTGCCCGAACGGGTGGTTTCGGGAGTTCACCGATTCACGCTCAGAAAAAACAGAAGACATCGACCTACGCTGGGGAGGTGGCTTGAGGAGGTCGCCGGCGTGGAGAAAGGGACTTTCTACCGGGAATACCTGCGTCCTGACCATCCTGACGCCGTACGTACCGGATCCTATGAGAAGATCAAAGACCTGGAAAAGCTGCTCGGCGAGCTGCCCGACAGCGTTCCGGTGTTCATCCCCGGGGAGTATTCTCAGATTCTGCCGCCATCCGAACGTGTATTTACCACCCCTCCGCAGACCGAACTCCGGGAAGCCGTGGCCGTCCTTCCCGGGCATCTTCCGCGTGAGCGCATGAGGGAGTTGCTGTATCGCGTGGGTGGAAAAACCGCGGACAGACTGCACGTGATCGTACATCAGGGCGTTCTTCGGGATTATCTTTCGTTACAGTAAACAGGAGTTCAGCCGGATTCTGACTATGGATCTGCATCGTAATGTCCGGGGCAGAGAGAAAATTCTTCTGATCCTGCACAGAGAGCTCATCGGTCCATGGCCTGCGGGCAGACGGCTTCGCAGGGGAGAGAATGATTCATATGAACTCTTCTTCGAGGATGGACGCCTGCAACGTGTACGGTTTCGTGACTCGAAAGATCTGTACCGTCCCTGGCGCGGCCCCGATGGTGAGGAGATTCTCAAAGAGGATCCACGGACGCGGTACGGGGTGGCGGTGCTTCGTCCTCCTGGTGAAGAAGCGCCGGAAAGTATGGAAGTGGGTCCGGAATCTCAGGGAGAAGATGAGGAAGTAGAACGGGTCTTGCCGAATGAGGAAACAGATGAGCCTGACATCCGGATACGCGAAAATGGAGGAACGGAAGACCCCGACTTTGAGGTCAGCCTTGCCTATCAGAGATATCCATCGGCCGCGGGAATAACTTTTCTGCTACCGGAGGATGTCTCCACCTTTGTCGTCCGGGCGAGTGGAGCCCGTTACCTGTCTTTCACCGCAGAGGCTTACGAGGATGAGAATACAGAAGAAAGAAACGAGAGAGAAAGCAGGCAGGCTGGAAAGAAAGAAGAGAAGAAAAAAATATCGCGCCGGTGGTGGATTCGAGTACCTGTGGGTCCCCGGGAACTCTCCGTGAGTGTCGCGGAGATCTCGAACGGTTCGGGACTGGTGCATAAGAATCTGTTTGAGGATGAGAAATTTTGCATCTCTGTAGCAGTACGGATACGAGCCATCGGGGGAAGGAGATACTGTACGCTGTCTCTTGTCAACAGGTCTGAATACTCCGGACCGGAGTACTGCCTGTTTCAGTCCCGTATGGAAGTTGATCTGAAAGATGCAGAAGGCGGACCGATCTACTTTCCTCCTCTACCCGCGGAAGAGATACGGGACGATGAAGATGGTATGCTTGAATTTCTCTACCGGAATCGTCGCAGATATGCCCGGGGACACGGCTGTGCGGCTTTCTGGAAGAAAGACGGGCATGGCAATGTGTACCGCCTTGGCATTGATTTTCTCCCACAGGTGGAGCTGACTCCGGTCGACCCCGAAATCAGGGACGAAAAAGGAAGGCCGGTTCGTGTTTCCATGCGCGAACTTGCGGACTGGTCTGAAAATGGCCGCGAGCAGATCAGACAACTGCTGGATCTATATGAGAGCTGGATAGAGGATCGACATAAGGAGGCGAGCAGTCTTGCGGATTCTGACAGGTCCACGGCTCTGCAACACATGAGCCTGCACCGCCAGGCGCTGGAGCGCATGAAAGAGGGATATGACTGGCTTTTTGAAGATGAAATCGCCCGAGAGGCTTTCTGTCTGGCCAACCGTTCCGTACTTTACCAGCAACTGGCACGCAGGCAGGGAAGAAGGTCGGTCAGATGGGATAGACGCAGAAATTGTCTTGTGGTTGATGGTGATGTTACCGATGTCGAAAACATTCCAGAGGGAGTCGGATACTGGCGTGGCTTTCAGATTGCCTTCATTCTGATGAACCTCAAACCCGTGGCCCTTGCCGGGCATTCCCGACGGGAAGAGGTTGACCTTATATGGTTCCCGACCGGCGGAGGAAAGACCGAGGCATACCTGGGGCTTATCGCTTTTGCGATCTGGTATCGCAGGCTTGTCAATCCTGAAGATGCCGGCACACATGCGATCATGCGCTATACCCTTCGCCTTCTCACGGCACAGCAGTTTCAGCGCGCGTCTTCGCTCATGTGTGCCATGGAATACATTCGCCGTAACCAGTACGCTGAGCGGATAAGAAAACCTGTATCCGGCGGCATCTGGGTCGGTGGCGGCGCCACCCCCAATACACACGGGAAGGCCATTGATGAACTGAGCAACCTGCAATCGGGAGAAACGCCGGAAACGGGTTTTCCTCTGACGTCCTGCCCCTGGTGCGGTGCTGCTCTGGGTGAGCGGGTACGCAAACCCGACGGCAAAACGTACATTACCGGCTACTGCACATCAGGGGGGAGACTGATCACAAAGTGCCCGGATTCTAGGTGTCCTTTCCATGTGGGCATACCCGTCTATTTTATCGATGAGGACATCTACGAGAGGCGTCCGGACCTCATCATTGCCACCGTGGACAAATTTGCCACACTGGCATGGAACCCCCGTGCGCGGAGCATTTTCGGTCTGGATGCGAATGGTAAGCGCTGCTGTTCTCCACCCGGACTCATCATTCAGGATGAGCTTCATCTGATCACGGGTCCGCTCGGAAGTATGATGGGTCTTTATGAAATGCTGATCGAAGAGCTCTGCACCGACAGGCGCGATGGCGGCTGCATTCGCCCCCGAATCATATGCGCTACGGCGACCACCCGGGGATACAGAAGACAGATCCAGGGTGTTTTTGCACGGGATCGGGTCTTTATCTTTCCGCCTCCGGCACTTGACATCGACGACTCCTTTTTCGCCAGACCGGCACGTCTTGAAAACGGAGCCCCCCATCCCGGGAAAATCTACCTCGGAATCATGGCTCCAGGGCTTGGTTCGCTCCTGACGGTTCAGGTCAGAGTTTTTTCCGCTCTGTTACAGGCTGCCTTCATGTTGAGGGAAGCCGGAATTGACAGCGATCCCTGGTGGACCCTTGTGGTATATTTCAACAGTATCCGGGAGCTCGGCGGAGGGCTCACGCTGTTCGGCAGTGACATTCCCGACTATCTCGCACATATGAAAGGGCGCCAGGGGCTGGATAAAAGACGGCTTCTCAATCAGGTGGAAGAGCTGACCGGACGTATCTCCAGCAACGAACTGCCCCGAATGCTTGATCTTCTTGAACGGTCAGTGGAGGATGGAGGAGCTCTGGATGCCATACTGGTGACCAATATTATTGAAGTCGGGGTTGATGTCGACCGGCTTTCCCTGATGAGCGTGGTCGGACAGCCTAAAAGCGGCTCGACCTACATCCAGGCAACGGGAAGAGTGGGACGCAGATGGAAGGAACGCCCCGGCCTGATCGTTACGCTGTACAACCATGCCAAGCCCCGAGACCACTCCGTGTATGAAGACTTCAGGGGATATCACGAACGTATCGGTGTTTCAGTTGAGCCGGCCAGTGTGACACCTTTCTCCCTGCCTGCATTGGAGCGCGCGCTTCATGCCGTGATGGTGGCCGCAGTGAGGCAGATGGGGCGGGAAAGCATTCGTCCTGATGATCCTGATATCGATGCCATTCTTGGCAGATTTGAAGCGCTGTTTCTCGAAAGAGTAAGACGAGTAGAAGGGGCTGATCCGGACAGGCGTCAGGAAGAAATCTTACAAGTACGACGAGGTGAGTGGAAGTGTTGTTCGAGATGGAATGATTTTATGGTTTCCCCCGAAAACGCTCGAGGAGAAGATAGAAAATGGGTTGTACCCACCTCTATGAGGCACGTTGATCGCGAGGTAAAAGTAGTTGTCAAATAGCAACAGAGTAAAAGAGCCATGCCGGGAAAGAGACGTACCGCCAGAAATGCAGGCATGAGAAGAAGCAGGGCTCATGTACGGGCGCAGATCCGGAGTTCGCAGCTGACCACACCCTTCTGCAGCGGTTCGATTTTCACCACACCGGGAGGGGTATCTGTGATCATTTCATCCCCTGCAGAGTGGGATTACATCAAAAATGGAAGCGATGCCGGAGAAAACTATATTATTCACGATGCGAGGCTTGAGGAATTTCTGGGGGTAAGGGAGCTGCGCCTGCCGCCCGATCAGATACAAGTTTACCGTTTTCCGCAATGGCATTTCTGCAACAAATGCGGCCGGATGCAAAAGCAGGGCATGAAGGAGCCGCACGTGCGCCTGTCCTGTCCTGAAGCTGGCTGCTCCGGCAAAATGATACAGGTCCGATTTGTGGCAATCTGCGGGCGCGGACACCTGCAGGATGTGGACTGGATTGGATGGGTTCACCGTGATAGACCATGTGGAGACGCTCCGCAATTAAAATGGATTGCGGGCGACCAGCCCGGCGTGAAATGTGAAAGCTGCGGGAGTTACCGTCCCGTTTCACAGCTCTTTGAGACATTCTCCTCTGAAAAAAGACCCAACTATTTACAGTGTCGGGGGCAGATGCCGTGGCTGGGCAACAGGAGAGAGAGCTGCGGTGAAAAGCTTACGCATACTCTGAGAAGTGCCACCAACGTGTGCTTTCCGGTAGTTAAGAGCTCGATAAATCTGGGCGGTATCCAGGAAGAAAGGCTCAGAGGGATTGTTCAGATATTAAAAGACAGGGTAAAATTGCTAAGTTTTGATGATGAACAATTTGTTGATCTCGTTAGGGAGAATCTTGGTCAGCACTTAAGAGAGCTGGGACTGAATCCTGAAACTATTGACAGTGAAGAACTTCTTCGCGCCAGAAGGATAGCCCGGGGTGAGGAATCTGCTCCATGGCAGGAAGCACGTCCGGATGAGGCCTTTCGCAGAATGGAATACGACCTGCTCAAAAGCAACGACCTTTCTGTTCCGGGCCTCATAATCAGACAGGTTCAAAGCGGGGTAGTGCCGGACAGTCTGAGCAATCATTTCGATCGCATTGCCCGTGTGGAAAAGATGATCGAGACGAGAGCGCTTCTCGGTTTTACACGGTTGATGCCGGAATATGGCAATCCCGCAGAACTGAAGCGCCTGCTCTGGGGGCGGGACCGGGTGGACTGGCTTCCGGCAGCTGTCGTGCATGGTGAGGGTATCTTCCTCGAATTTTCCCGAACCAGACTTGAAAACTGGAAACGAGAGTACAGGCATTTTATAGATCAGAGAATGGCCAGACTTAACGAAGCCCTGGCGCGATCCTTTCTGGTAAGCCAGGACAGCGAGGAAAAAACAGCTATTTTCTCCGTAACTCTTTCTTCAGAATTTGTTCTCATTCATACTTTTGCTCACCTTGTGATTAACGAACTTGTACTTGAATGCGGATACAGCTCCGCATCATTGCGCGAGCGGCTGTACGTGGGTCAGGATATGGCGGGTGTTCTCATATACACGGCTTCGGGAGATTCGGAAGGGACGCTCGGGGGGCTTGTAGCCATGGCAGAACCGGAGCGGTTGAGCGGGGTTCTCAGGCGTGCTCTCCGAAGAGCCACATGGTGTTCAGTTGACCCTGTCTGCAGCGAGCTGGGCGAGCGGGGTGGACAGGGGCCTGAGGGATGTAACCTTGCCGCCTGTTATGCCTGCGCAATGGTACCGGAGACTGCATGTGAACATATGAATCGCTGGCTGGACAGAGGACTGGTTGTGGGAACGCCGTGGAATCGCGAGGCGGGTTTTTTCAGCGAATTTGAAATCTGAACTGGAAAATCCGGTAAACTCAACACTCTGCAGAAAGCGTATGATAAAAGTGCTCGATCTTTTCTGTGGGATGGGGGGATTATCGCTGGGCTTTGCAGAGGAAGGATTTTCAATAACTGGATACGATATCCATCCTCGCGTCCCGGATATCTTCAGAATTAACAGAATCGGAAACGCAGTTGTCGCAGATCTGAGCACTTCTGATGCCATTCGTCCGGAAGATAGAGATGTGCACATTGTCATAGGGGGACCTCCATGCAGGCCCTGGAGTGTACTCAACATTCGTCGAAGGAAAAACGCTCATCCTGATTATCGTCTGCTCGAGGCATTTTTCAATCATGTTCTGACTATTGAGCCTGTTGTGTTTCTCATGGAGAATGTACCCATTGTTGATGCTGATGTCACATATCATGAACTGCTCAGAAGGAAAATAAGCAGGAAATATTTTACATGTAGAAAGATCATACGATATGCAGATTACGGAGCTGCAACAGCCAGAAGACGACTGATCACGATAGGTTTTCGGAAGGATATTGCCAAAAAGGAAGCGCCGTATATGTTTTTTGAAAAACTTCGAAAATACAGACGTGAACCGATTGCCGTAGGGTCTGTTATTGAACCATATCTCTATCTGGAAAGAGGAGCTTTTCCAGATCATGAATGGGGGAATTTCAGAACTATTGAAAAATACACAGATAAATACAGATCGGGGAAATTCGGCTGGTGCAGGCTTGATGCGAACTCTCCGGCACCGTCTTTTGGTAACATTATGAAGACATATATTCTTCATCCATATGCGGGCAATGGTAGAAATATCCCTCTCCGGGTATTGTCCATACGGGAAGCTATGGCAATCATGGGTTTCCCCGATAACTTTCGTTTCCCCGAGGGAATGGGGCTGACACCACGCTATCAGATGGTTGCCGACGCCGTGAGCCCTGTGTTTTCCAGAGTGTGCGCGAGAGTTCTTTATGAGATGCTCTGCGATGGACAGAAATAGACAGAACGCAGAGAATGCCTTCCGGGAAGAAGTGCAGAGGGAAAGTTGCGCTCTAACCGGGAAGGAAGTTGCAAATGTACGCAGAAAGCTGTTGCAGTGGTACCGAACTCACTCACCTCCCGATTATCCCTGGCGTCACACGGACAATCCATGGCATGCTCTGCTTGCAGAGTTTCTTCTTCTGCGAACTCGCGCTGACGCTGTAGAAGGTGTATACCGGCATATTGTCACACATTATCCGGAACCCGGTGATCTGGCCGCACTCTCGCTGGATGAGATTGCCAGCATGCTTTATCCTCTGGGCCTGAGGTGGAAAGCGCCCCTGCTTAAAGCTCTTGCAGCAGAAATTGCCGGCCGGAAGGGCAGAATACCGGAAGATCAGGAAAGCCTGGAGCAACTGCCCGGTGTGGGTCCCTATGTGGTGGCCGCCTTTCTTTCACTTCATCTTGGCAGAAGGGCGTTGATCATAGATTCCAATACGGTTCGATTCTTATGCAGATATACCGGCAGAACTTATGATGGTGAAACGCGACGAAAAAAATGGGTTCGTGATCTGCTTGATGCACTTACCCCGGACCGTGAAGTTCGGACCTTCAACTACGCGTTACTTGATTTCTGCAGAGAGATCTGTCGTCCCCGAAATCCGCTCTGTATGCAGTGCCCGCTCAGAGAGAACTGCGCTTTTTACAGAAACAGACAGATTGATCAAAGTTGAGCATTCGAATAGAATGCAAGCGTTGCTATATCATCAGGCACACGGGCTCAATATGTTCAATATGTTTGCTGCATAATCAGAACCGGCTCTGAAGCCCGGGTAACCGGAAAACAGATTTCTCTCTGAGAACATGCTTTTCTGTCGAGAAGCGTATTACCGGCCAGCAAATCAGGGGCTCCACGCTGCCCGGGAAACCAGAATGCAGTAGAGCGGCTCATTCTGCAGAATCGTCAGAACCGACGCCGCCCGACTCTGTCTCAGGATCCGAAAGCGTCGATAATTCTTCCCTTGCCAGCTTCAAGCATTTCTGCCATTCCGCTTCCAGGGACCGTGTATCCCAGACGACGCCAGACGGCGTGTATACGGGTTCTGACAGGGAAATCTTGCCATCCGGATGCAACGTCACGGTAAGCTCCCCCGCCGGGTTCTTCAAGCGCCCGAGCAGCAACATTGAGCGCAGGACCTCGCTCTCGAAGTACATCTCTGCCTTCGCCCGGCCGTAGATTTTCTGCTCCAAGCTGATTTTGGGTCTCGACCTCTCCTCGGGCTTCTTCGGTAATGTAGCCGGCGTAGCGCGATCCTCGGAGGATTCGCGCTGCGGCCGCGCAACTCCGACCAACCAGATCTCTGACTCGAATTGTGGATTCCGCATGACCAGGGCCGGGCCACCTTGTGGCGAGACGACTGATAGCTTCCGAATCGGGTACATTTCGAGCTTCTGTGTTTTGAACGCGCTTTACCTGACAGACACCGGATGGACGTTACATGAACACTTGAAGCTGTAACAATCCGGAAACAATTCCGGCGGAGCGCTTGCCTGACGGCCAGGTGAAATTGGCTTGTGAGCTACGGAGCCAGCATCCGGGTTTCAGGGGGCCCCAGCACCCCCTCCCCTGGTCCTTGCCCGGGCGGCCAAGGCCGGCGCCGACGCCACGGCGGACGCACGCGCGCTGGCGCCAATCGCCTGGTGACAGGCGCCGAATTTCAGGAGTCGTTACCAGCACCACACTCCCACGAGGTCAAGCGGTGCCTGACAGGCTGCCTAGCCGCTGATCAGGACGATTCGGACGCATGCGGCCTGTGGCGCCATGTAACGGGTGGTTCGATTGTTTTGCAGGCCTGGTATTTGACATGATGCGCAAAGTTTGCGTATCTGGAAGTGACCGCTGGCCTGTTTCGCTGCAGTGGTTATCAGGCAATTCGCACAGGCAGCTGGCCCGGGCTTTGCGCAAGACCGGGCGCCGCGAGCGCAGGGTGTTGCATTACGGGCACCGTACTGCCTGAGGCTTACAGGTTACCACGGCGCCGCCCTCCAGGAGCACATGCAACCGCCAGCCGTAGGGCGGGCTTTCACCATCGGCTTCGACCGCCGCGGCCGTGCGCAATACTTCCAGCACCAGGCCCTGGCGGCCACCCAGCTGTACCTGCTGGCCTACATCTGGTAGGCGCAGGGATAGCTGGCCCGGGCTACGCACCACGAGGCGGCCGCGGATCGACTCTAAGGCCGGCGGGCCGAAGAGCCGCTCCCAGGCCTCCCAGAAGGCGCGGTATTCCTTGGCCCGAGCGGCGGCTGGTCAGAATGGCGCGCCATCGCTCAACACCTTTTCGATCGTTCTCAGCGCCTCGCGTAGACGCTCCGGCGACAGCCGCTCGACGGCCGTGCGCCACATCTTCGGAAGGCCATGCGTGGCGCCGAAGCCATCGAGCCACAGTGACGGCCAGCCGGCCGCCTCGGCGCGTTCGAGCACGCGGCGGCGGAGCGCCTCCAGGTCGCCATCGGGCGGCGCTGAATTTCCGTTATGTAGCGCGACGGGCTCGGGTAGCAGGGTCGGCTGCACGTCGATTGCCGGCTCGGGCTCTTCCGTGAACGGGTCGAACCACCTGTCGTCGGTTGGTGCACTTTCCGCAACCCCGGAAGTGTCGCATTGCGGTAATTGCGGTTTTTGCGGTTCTTGCGGTAATTGCGGAAGCGTCCCGGTCGATTCCGCAAAAACCGCAACTTCCGCAATCCGCAATTTGCGGAACCGCCCCCTACCGATCCGTTGGGCGTGTCCGTCCTCGACAAGTCGCTGTAGCCAGTATTCCGCCGTGCGCCGAGGAGTGCCTCGTGCTTCGGTCGCCTCAAGCCACTCGGCCGTCGTAAACTCCTCCGGCATCTCCGCCAGCACCTGCAGTTTGGGGTCGGCGCGTACTTCGGCTTCCAGCTCCCGGGCCAGCGCCCGGCTTGCGATCGAAAGACTTGCCCTGCAGAACGCCACCGCCAGCATGAGCGCCGCTTCGAACGCCCGGGCGTCGGCTTCCAACACGTTGGCCCGGGCCAACACCTCCGGCTCGCGATGAAGCAGCGTCAGCACGCAGGCGATGCGCACGCACGCCAGCGCGGCGCGTTTGACCACGGCGGTGAGTGCGTCCGGCGCCGTGCCGACTTCCACGTGCTGCACCACCTGGTCGAAGATTGCCGCGAACGTGGCGTCGAGCTGGTTCCACTGCTCTTCTGTCAGCGCGAATTCCAGCGGCCGTTCGCGCCCGCGCAGCGTCTCCCAGCGGGCGTAAACTTCGCGCCCGCCGGTCTCGACCGCCTCCTGCAGGCGCCGGTCGCGCGGCGTCGGTCGCTGACTCACCCACCGATTGTCGCCGCGAAGGCGCGTGATCAAAAAGCGCGAAAACAGGCCGTCTTCAACGCCGCCTTCCATGAGGCGCCAGAGCTGGGCCGGCGTGCCGGTGAGCGCAACGGCCAGCACCGGCCGCTCGACTACCAGCAGGCCTTCCGACTTGGTCTCACGGCGCACCGCTTCATGGTGGTATGCCTTGCGCAAAAGGTGCGACCAGCGGCCCCATTCCTGGCCTAAGACCGTCGAAAGCGCGTCCGCTTCGCTGGAAAACAGCACCAGGCCGGCCGGATTCTCGCCCAGGCGGCGCGTGATCGCCAGCTCCGACGCGCTTTCGGCCACGATCAGGAAGCGCTCCGGCGGCCGCGGCGGCGGCTCTGCTTTCTGCTCGCGGGCAATGGCGGCGTCGCGCTCCCAGATTTCGAGTGCATGCCGGGTCTCCTGACGAAGCCGTTCGTCGATCAAATCGACAAGGCGCCGTGCGTGCACAGCGGCCCCCTTGCCGACGCCGGCCGTGCCGATGGCCAGCGTGTAGAGTGCCGGCGTGTGCAGACGGTCGCCGTAAAGCAGCTGCACGTTTGGAAAGGCGCCACTCAGCACGCCCAGCGCCGCCGTCAGGAAGGCATCGCGTTCGGCCTGCGTGCGAAGCGTGTGAAGGATTTCGGCAAGCCACGCTGGAAGTTGCGCGGCGACGTCGGGAAGATCGGCACCCGGCCAGGTCTCCGCCGGCTGTGGTGGCGTGGCGGCCGACTCGGGTCTGGCTTCCTCGCGCGCCTGCCGCGTCTGAACCTCCTGTGCCCAATCGGACCACGGACGCGCCACGGCCACCAGTTTTTGAAGCTCGGCACGTGCCTGCTCGCCGTACTGCTCGACCAAATCGGCCGCGTCACCGCCTGGCGGCGCGTCATGCCACACCAGCACGCGCACATCCCAGGCGCCCAGGCGCTGAAGTCGGTCGCCGATGCGGAGCATGTGATCGCGCCCGGGCGCGTCGTTGTCTGGCCAGAGATAGACGCGTTCGAAGTTCAGCAGCGGCTTCAGCGCTTTGTCTCCGGGCGTAGCGCTGGCGCCGGTCACGGTGCCGACGGCGTTCACGCCCAGCGCCTTGAGCGCCTCGGTCGCCTTTTCGCCCTCGCATACGATCACCGCCGGGCGCGCGCGGTCGAGTAGGTGGACGCCATACAGGGGCAGATCTGCCGGGCTGAGCCCGCCCAGCCCGGGCTGCAGGCGTCCGTCCGGACCCGGCGTGAGCCAGGCGAAACGTTTCGTGCCGTCGCTGAAGTCTATCCGCCGGTGGACAGCGACCAGGCGACCGCTCGGGTCACGTATTTCGTAGTCGTGCTGTCGGATCAGCACCGGTGGCGGCTTCGAGACGGCACCATCGCCCGAAGCGTCCGGTGCCAGATCGCGCCACGCCAAACCGACGGACGCCAGCACATGATCGGCTGTGCAGCCGGCGTGGCAGAAGATCAACACCCGGCCGTCGGCGGTCAGTGCGATGCCGAGCGACGGGTTTTTGTCGTCATGCCCGGGACAGCATGCCGTCCATTTTGCAACGATGCCGCGCTGGCGGGCTTTCGGCGATACAGTGACTTCGCGGACGTGCTCGAGGCGACTGAGCAGCAGCTGAACCTTCTCGTGGACAATTGCGTTCGCTTCCATAACCGATCCCTCCAGCCGCCAGCCGCCGCGTTCGCGCACGACCGGCGGCTTGTTTTTTAGCGGTCTTCCTCCCACCAGCGCCACTGGGCCGGAATCCTCGCCTGCTCCAGGATGCGTTCGATCTCGCTGGTTTTGAAGAGGATCTTTCGGCCGTGTCGGATATGTGGCAAACGGCGTTTTTTCACGAGATAGCGAATCCGCCGATCGCTCCAGCCTGTAATCCTCGACAAATCCTCGACCGTCAAGTATGGCGGCCGGGCGGCCTGGCGCACCGCTTCGCGCACAACTCGCAGCACGGCGCGCTCGGTGGCTTTTTCAATAAGGCGCTGCAACTCTTCGGGGGGTGTCAGCACAATCCGTTCCATGATGCACCTTCGGTAGTTGTGAGTCTCGTCCGAAAGATGCAATAGGAAATGTCCAGAACGAAAGATGCAATAGCCTAGTAAATAGGCGTTTCGTTCTGGACAAAAACTCTGTTTGTCCAGAACGAGAGGCTAACGGATACCATTAGCGGGATCGCTGTCGGCGTTTCAGAAACCACTGCTGCCAGCGGTTGACATTCGAGCTATCTTGAACATCAAAATCGTCCATACGGTAGCCAATGTCCTCGGGCTGGAGAAAGAGTTGATGAAGACGGAAAAGCACCTTCTGAATAATTCGATCCCAGCCAAGATTGGGCAGTTTCTTCAGGCCGGTCAGGTTTTCCTCTTGGTAGGCCTGCTGGAAAAGCTCGAAGAGTGCCTTCTGGCGCGTCGGCCTGTGTTTGGAGAGCAGGTTTTTGCGGAGCTCTAGATCTTCTTGGGAAAGCAGCAGTTCCGGCCGATCACGAGGCGGATCAAATCCCAGCACCAGATGCCAGCGGGCCACTGCCACAACGCCCAGTTCCCAAGCCAGCTCTTTTTCCAGAGGTGTAATTTCCGAGATTGGGTGACCTAACACGCGTAAACCACACGCAACGTCCAACTCCGATCGTAACCGCTGTTTCTCGGACTCTTTGATCTGTCCATCATCATTGGATTCATAAGGAAACTTCAAGTTAAGGGTCAGCACAAGCGGACGTTGAAGCCATCGAGGCCATCGGCGCCCGTAGGTGAATAGTTTTCCGGAGCCAGAGGCTGCACGTTTTCGCGGAAGTGCTAGAAGGCGGATCTCAAGGGGTTTTTTCTGCCTTTTATGCTCAGATAGCTCTTTTTGAAAGTCCACTTCAAGGGCGGGAAACAATGCCGACCTGATATGATCGCCGCCTTGAAGTTTTACAAGATCAGAAAGAACAGCAAGCTCTTGTTTACCAAGCGAGTCTTCTGTTAACAGGACCTCCCCTTCTCTATAAGGCACAGAAATGTGTCCCTCAACGATCAGCCTGAGAAGGAAGTATAGCGGCTTTTGAATGCGTTCTTTGATTATGCGAAGGCGGCGCCAGTGTCGCATCATTTCGCGATAACGCACGTCCAGCACAGGAAGGCCTTGCTTTCTAGCTTCGTCGTATGCTTCCCAGAAAAGATCTAGGGACGATTTGCCAGAATTCTTCAGCAGACGCTCAGGTGGTTTCGGATAGGGCGCGCCTTCCGGCCAAAAGGGCCAGGAAGGGAGTCTGTTTTCAGGTGTCCTTTTCATGGCCCCAAACGGTTTCGATCAGGCGTGCGACGGCGTCCCGGTCCAGTTCGGACAGATAGCGTTGCGTAGTGGAAAGCTTCGTGTGCCCGAGAGCCCGGCTGACGGCGAACACGTCGCCTGAGGCGCGGCGGGCTGCGTCGGCAAACGAATGTCTGGCCGTGTGTGTGGTAACTTCTTCCGGGACGGCCAGACCGGCCATCCGGGCAATCTGCTTCAGGTAACGGTTGGCCAGCGCATTCTTTGAGGCGATGCGACGCCGGAGCCGCCAGGGATCGGCGTCGTCTCCCGGCTCGAGCAGCGGAAAAACAAAGGGGAAGTCCCTGCGCTCCCAGCGCCGCATGATTTCCAGCGCGGGCGGTGGAAGCGGAAGCTCCACGCGCGCGCCGGTCTTCATCTGCGTGTAGCGGAGCCAGCCGTCGGGGCCAATGGCCTCCCGGCGCAGGCTCACGGCGTCTCCGAAGCGCATGCCGCCGGCATAGACGCAGAACAGGAACACGTCCCGATAGAGCGCCAAGCGGGACCCCTCGGGAAGTTCGAGCGCCTCGAGGGCGTGAACCTCTTCCAGGGTAAGCTTGCGACGTACGGGACGGCCCGGGCGAGGCATTTCGTAGCGCAGGAACGGGTCGCGATCGGGCGGAAGCAGCCCTTCGCGAATGGCCAGGCGCACCAGTCGGCGAAGGCGTGTCATTTCCTTGTAGATCGTTGAGGGCGCGTTGCCCCACCTGGTGCGCAGTTGCTGCTCGAAGCGCTCGAGGGCGCGCGGCGTCAGGTCTTCCCAGTCAAGCCTGCGGAAGGCTTCGTGCAGCTTGAGCAGCAACGTCTGGTATTTGCGCTGCTCCCAGTAGCGGCCCTGCTCTGTGAGCCGTTCGATGTGGCGACGGGCAAAGTCGAGTACATCGCCACGGGGACCCTTCAGGGCGGCACGGACGGCTTCGGGGTCGTTCGGGTGTTTCAGGGACAGGCGCTGGGCCTCGATCAGCAGATCCCGGAGACGGGTGTTCAGGGCCTTCGCAAGGGGATGGCTCCGGCGTACCTCCTGCTTGCGATCGTTCCAGTCGGCGGGCGCAAGGCGAATCCCTGTGGCTACGCGATAGAGCCGGCGGTGATGTGTGATGCGCAGGTAGAGTGGCGCGGTGCCGTCAGCGCCTGTCCTGTCGGCTCGGAGTTCGAAGCGGAAGCGCATGTTTCACCTGTTTGTTTCACCAGCGCCCGGAATTCCGGCCTGTTGTGGGCGGCCCGGACCCGAACGAACGCGTTTCACCCTGGTGAAACTATAGGTGAAACATTCTGTTTCGATTCTGCAGTCTGGTGTTGCAACAAAGAACAAAAATCGACTCAAATGAGCTGTTTTGAGGGGGTAGTGCAGGATGGAGTTGCCTTAGTTTTTAAGGATTGCAGTCCCGCCCTCCCCACAAATAATCTGCATATCTTCTTGTCTGACAGTACCTGGGGGCAATTGCGGTGAAAGCCGCGGGGTAACCAACGCGCTCTTTTCGTTCCGATCGGATTGAACCGGGAACGTCGGCCTCTGTCTTGTTGCTTTCATTGCTGTGCGTTCGCGATGCCGGGCATTGATCGATGAGCCGGGAAAGTGATCGCCGCGAGGCGTATCATCGGGGGGCTTCAGGAACGTAAATTCGGGCTGGGGAGTTTGGGAGGCGCCGGAAGGAATCGGCTGTTCTGTTGCCTATGAAACCGGAAGCTACAATGCCCGAACCGAAGTCGCGGGCCGAAGTGGAAGCTGCGCTGCAGGCCAAGGCGCAGGAAATCGAAGCCGATCTGGAGGCGCTCCAGGAAGAGGTGCGTCAGCTGGGACGGTCTTTTCGGGAAGCGCTCTGGAACCATCCGCTGGTCAGCGTCGGCGGTAGTCTGGTCGCCGGTTTGCTGGTCGGCTGGATGCTGGGAGGGCTGGGGCGTCGGCGCCGGCCGCGACTGTCGAAGACGCATCGGGCGCTGGTGTCGGCCTACCTGGAGGCCCTCGTCGCCGAAGCCCGTAAGGCGGTGCGGCGTGGACGCAACCCGGAGCAGGCGATCCGAAAGGCGCTCGAGGAGCGCGTGCCGCTCGTCATCGTTCAGGATAACGAAGGCGCGTCCGAGAAAGGTGTGCTGCGGTCGATCGGTGGGGCCGTGCTGGGACTGGTCGGCAGCGCTGCGAGTGTGGCGCTTAGCCGCGTGCTGGCCGATGCGCTGCTGGATGCGTTTGCCGCAGGACAGCAAACCGAAGCGGTCGATGCGGAGATTCCGGAAGCCTGAGGTGCGTTTTTCATCTCATTCTCGGCAAACGGGCGTGTCCTTTCACTGCGCCATTCATAAGTTTAGTTGAACCGCTTCCGAAAGGAAGCGCGGTTGTTCCGCCGGAACAAGCTCGAAGACGAACCATGCGCATTGTGTTCATGGGGCCGCCCGGCGCCGGTAAAGGCACCCAGGCCAGACGGCTGGCTGCGGCCTACGGACTGCGCCATATTTCAACCGGCGACCTGATTCGCGCGGCCATTCAGGAGGAGACGCCCCTGGGAAAGAAGGCGCAGCCCTATATCGAAAAAGGCCAGTTGGTGCCGGACGAACTGGTCTGGGAACTCGCCAAAGCGGCACTGGCCGAAAACCGCTACGATCACTTCGTGCTGGACGGATTTCCCCGGACGATCCGCCAGGCCGAATGGCTGGACGCGCTGCTGGAGCAACAGGGGCGACCGCTCCAGATCGTGCTGAATCTAATCGTGCCGGACGATCTGATCGTCGCGCGTCTTTCGCGCCGGCGCGTGCACAAGCTCACGGGGGAAAACTATCACTTGGATTTCAATCCGCCGCCGGACGTGGATCCTTCGCTGATCATTCAGCGTCCCGATGATCGTCCGGAGGCGATCCGGCGCCGCCTGGAAGTGTACCGTACGACGCACGAGCCGCTCGCGCAGTACTACCGCCAGCGCGGGCTGCTGGTCGACGTGGACGGCGTCGGATCGATGGACGAGGTGTTTGGCCGGATTCAGGAAGTCCTTCGCCGTCAGGGCGTACTGGTGGAATAGATGGAGGTAACGCGCCAGGAGGCTGCTGCGCAGGTGACCCGACTGCGCCGGCTCGTGGAGCAGGCGCTGCCCGGTCTGGTCGAGGCCACGCGCGAGCCGGCCGAACTCTACGAACCCGTTCGCTACGTGCTGAGCGGTACGGGCAAGCGCATGCGCCCGGTACTGCTCATGCTGGCGGCCGAACTCTACGGCCGTCCGGCCGAGTCGGTGCTTCCGGCCGCGCTGGCCGTCGAGGTCTTCCATGCCTTCACGCTCGTGCACGACGACATCATGGACCATGCGGCCGAGCGCCGGGGGCGTCCGACGGTCCATGTGAAATGGGATGAGGCCACCGCGCTGCTCTGTGGCGACTACCTGATGGGCCTTTCCTACGCGCTGCTGGGGCAGGTAGAAAATGCTCCGCTGGCGCGCGTGCTGGCCATGTTTCACCGCATGGTGGAACGCCTCTGCGAGGGGCAGGCGCTCGACAAAGCCTTCGAGACGCGCGCGCACGTCTCCGTGGCCGAATATCTGCAGATGGTGGACGGCAAAACGAGCGCGCTCCTGGAGTTGTGCCTGCAACTGGGCGGACTGCTGGGCGGTGCCGACGAAGCCGACCTGCGGGCGCTCGAGCAACTGGGACGCAACTTGGGGCGGGCCTTTCAGATTCAGGACGATCTGCTGGATCTGACGGCCACTTCTCCGCAGTGGGGCAAGCCCATCGGCGCGGATCTGATGGAAGGGAAAAAGACGTTCCCCGTGCTGGCCGCTCTTGAACAGGCCGGCGAGGACGAACGCGCCTGGTTCGAGGAGCGTTTACGGCGGAGGTTTCGTTCCGAGGAGGTGCCGGAGGCGCGGCAGCGCCTGGAGCGGCTGGGCGGGCTGGAAGCGGCCCGCCGGGCGGTTGACCGCTATCTGCAGGAAGCCCGGGCCGCGCTGGCGCAGTTGCCCGACCGTCCGCCGGGCCAAGCCCTGGCCTGGTTCCTCGACCAGCTGGCGCAGCGTCGTCACTGAATCGCTTCTGCCTATGATCGTCCGCGAAGTTGTGGTCAAGAACAAATCCGGACTGCACACGCGGCCGGCCTCGATGATCGTGCGTACGGCCTCGCGTTTTAAGTCGGATTTTTTTATCGAAAAGGACGGATACGAAATCAACGGAAAGAGTATCATTGGTGTAATGACCCTGGCGGCAGAACCCGGCGCCCGGTTGAAGCTTGTCTTTGATGGGGAGGACGAAGAGGAGGCAGCGGAGGCGATTGTCGCGTTGTTCGAGCAGGGCTTCGGGGAAATCGAATAGGAGGCGGGCATGGAGCAGCGATCGATCCAGGCCGAAGCGCAGGAACGCATTTTTATCGGGATCCCGGCCGCGCCGGGCATTGCGATCGGTCCGGCTTACCTGTTCAACAAGTGGGAGGTGGTGGTGGAAGCCCGGCGCATCTCGGAGGCCGAAGTGGAAGCCGAGCTGGAGCGCTTCGAGCAGGCGGTGCAACGGGCCGAGCGTGACCTGAACAAGATCAGCTCGGTCGCCCGGGAAAAGCTCGGCGAGGAAAGCGCCTCGGTCTTCGAAGCGCAACGCCTGATGTTGCACGACGCATCGGTCTACGATCGCATCCGTGAATACATTCAGACGCATCGCTGCAACGCCGACTATGCCGTGGCGCACGTGCTGGACGAGCACATTCGCCGCCTGGAAGCCAGCAACAACGCCTACCTGCGCGAGCGCGTGGCCGACTTGATCGACGTCAAGGAACGGCTGATCCGTCATCTTCGTCGCGAAAAGCTGCTTTCGGCCATCGATCCCGAGCACATCATCGTGGCCGAAAACCTCTCGGCCGCCGACGTGGTGCTCTTCAGCCGCCGGGGCATTCTGGGCTGTGCCACCGACCATGGCGGACCCACCTCGCACGTGTCGATCATGGCGCGGGCGCTGGGCGTGCCCGCCGTGGTGAGCCTACACGGCCTCTCGGACAGCGTGCAGACCGGCGATCTGATCATCCTCGACGGCATTCAGGGACGCGTCGTCGTCAACCCGCGCCCCGAAACGCTGGCCCTGTACCGGACCCGCCAGGAGCGCTACCGCCGCCTGCTGCAGGACCAGCAGCACCTGATCCCGCTTCCGGCCGAAACGCTCGACGGCCATCGCTTCGTGCTGCGCGCCAACCTGGAGCTGATCGAAGAACTGGATCTGCTGAAAAAATTCGGCGCCGAGGGCATCGGTCTGTTCCGGACCGAGGTGCTCTTTCTGATGCGGGGACCGCTGAACGTCTCCGAAGACTACCAGCTGCACGTGTATCGCCAGATCGTCGAGCGCGTCAAACCGAATCCGACCACGTTCCGGTTGCTCGACCTGGGCGGCGACAAGATGCTTCCGATCGCACACCGCGAGCACAACCCGTTCCTGGGCTGGCGCGGACTGCGTGTGCTGCTGGACCGCCCCGAGCTGCTGTTGCCCCAACTCCGGGCGCTGCTGCGGGCCAGCGCCTACGGGCCGATTCGCATCCTGGTGCCGATGGTCACGGCGCTGGACGAATACCGTCGGTTCCAGGAAGTGCTCGAAGACGTCAAGGCCGAACTGCGCGCGCGGGGCGAACCCTTCGACGAAGCGGTGCCGGTGGGCATCATGGTGGAAGTGCCTTCGGTGGCGCTCATGGCCGATCTGTTCGCCGAAGAAGTGGACTTCTTCTCGATCGGCACGAACGACCTGACGCAGTACACGCTGGCCGTCGATCGCGGTAACGACCTGGTGGCGCCACTTTACGAAGCGCTGCATCCGGCCGTGTTGCGTCTGGTCAAGCACACGATCGACGCCGGCCATCGGCACGGCATCCCGGTGAGTCTGTGCGGCGAACTGGCCGGTGATCCGCAGGCCACGCCGATCCTGGCCGGCATGGGACTGGACGAGTTCAGCGCAGCGTCGCCGTATCTTCCCGAGGTGAAGCGGGTCATCCGGGCCATGCAGTTCCGCGAGGCCCAGGAGCTGGCCGAACAGGCGCTTCAGTGCCGTACGGCCACCGAGGTGGCCACGCTGGTCAACGCGTGGTTGCAGGAGCATGGCTGCGGTCTGCTGCAGTACATGCAGGCCGACGAACCAACGGCCGGCAACGGCCGCGCCGAAGCTTCCAGTTTGCAGGAATCCTGACCATTCCTCATAACCTGAAGTACATTGCCGTAGTACCATGCGACTCGAAGACATTCGCCGGGTAGATCCCCAGGGGATGTACGACGCCATCCGGGACTTTCCGGAGCAGTGGCGTCGGGGCCGGGAACTGGCCCGTGACTTCGATCCGGGCTTTACGGTCGAGGGCAAAGACCACCTGGTCGTTGCCGGTATGGGCGGTTCGGCCATTGGAGGCGATCTGTTGCGCACGCTGGTGGCCGACGCGGCCCGCCTGCCGGTGACCGTCGTCCGGCACTACCGGTTGCCGGGCTTTGTGACGGAGCGTTCGGTCGTGATCGCTTCGAGCTATTCGGGTAATACGGAAGAGACGCTGGCCGCCTTCGAAGAGGCGCGGGCACGGGGCGCCACGGTCGTCTGCGTGGCGTCGGGTGGTGAGTTGCTGCGGCGGGCCCGGGCCGAAGGGCTCCCGTATTTGCAGATCCCGGGTGGTTTGCAGCCACGGGCCGCGCTGGGCTATTCGTTCACGGCGCTGCTGACCATCGCCGAGCATATCGGCCTGGTGGCCCCCGACGAGGCGGCCTGGGACGAAACGCAGGAGCTGCTGGAGCAGCAAAGCGAGGTTTTCGGCGATCCGTCCGGCAACGACGCGCTGGAGCTGGCCGAGGCGTTGCAGGATCGCCTGCCTTTCATCTACAGCGGGACCGGACTCATGGAGGCCGTCAACCTGCGCTGGCGCTGCCAGATTCAGGAAAACGCCAAGCGGCTGGCCTCCGGCAACGTCTATCCCGAGTTGAACCACAACGAAATCATGGGCTGGGAGTACCCCGGCCCGCTGCACGAGATGATCGGGGTGATCGTGCTGCGCGACCGCGAGGATCACCCCCGCGTCCAGCAGCGCATGGAGGTGACGCGCGAGTTGATCTCGGACCGGGCCGGCTACTGGGCCGAGGTGCAGAGCCAGGGCGAAAGTCGTCTGGCCCGGATGATGTCGTTGGTGAACCTGGGCGACTGGGTCAGCCTGTACCTGGCCGTGCTGCTGGGCGTGGATCCGACGCCGGTGCCGCTGATCGGACAGCTCAAGGAAACGCTGGCGCGCGTGTAAGCGCCGAAGCCCCGTCCTGAGAGGGACGGGGTTTTCTGTGTACGGGCCGAAAAGGCGGGCGTGAACCGGCGGGTATGATGGGCGGACACAGTGGATAGGGAAAACGTCAGGGATCTGGTAGGGGCGCACCGCCGTGTGCGCCCGTGCTTTCTCACATGGATTTCCTGGAGAAAAGTAAGGCGTGTCTGCGAGCGGCAACAGACGGTTCGTTTGTTAGCAATGGAGCGCATGTTATGAAAGGCCGAGCTGTGGCATGGACGGCCGGGTTGCTGGTGCTGGTCGGTTGTGCCGGTAGCCGTCCGGTCTCGCAACACCCCGGCCTGTTGAGCACGCGCTGGGTGCAGACGTCGGCCGAGTACACCGCGCTGGCGCTGCAGGCTTACGCGCTTGCGCGGCGTCAGCTCGCACAGGCGCTGGCCGATAGCACCTGGACGGCCTACCCGGCGCAGGCCGACGCGTCGGATCTGGCCCGGCGTCCGCCGGCCGTGATCGTGGACGTGGACGAGACCGTGCTCGACAACAGCCCCTATCAGGCCTGGCTCGTCACGACAGGCCGGTCGTTTTCGCCGGAGAGCTGGGCGCGCTGGGTGCGGGCCGCGCAGGCCGAACCCGTGCCCGGCGCCGTCGCGTTCGTACAGGAGGCGCTCCGGCACGGCGTCCAGGTCTTTTATGTGACGAACCGCACGGCCGACCTGGAAGCGGCTACCCGTCGTAACCTGCAGGCCGTCGGATTCCCACTGCCGGACACGCTCGACGTGATCCTGACGCGCGGCGAGCGGCCCGAATGGACATCTTCCGACAAAGAACCGCGCCGGGCGTTGCTGGGCCGACACTATCGTATCCTGCTCCAGATCGGCGACCAGCTGGGCGATTTTGTGTCCGAGCCTGAAACCAGTACCGAAGCATGGCGGGCGCTGGTCCTGCGCTACCGCACCTGGTGGGGCGCGCGCTGGATCGTCCTGCCCAACCCGCAGTACGGCGCCTGGCAGCGCGCACCGGACAGTCTCCGGACCTGGCCGGGCCATTGAAGACACCGAGCGGTTTGAACGAAAACGGGAACCTCCAGAAAAAGGTGCGAATTTTTCTCCAGCGTATAGTTATGCTGAAACGCTCATGGCAATTCTGACCGTCCCGAAAGTTTTGCGCGAAAAACTCGGCGACGAGGGCGTCGAGGCGCTGATCGCTTTGCTCAACGAGGCGGCCCATCACGAGCGCAACAACCTGCTGGGAATTGTGGAGGAGCGCTTTGCGCGGCGGGTCGCCGAGACAGAAAAGCGCCTGGACAATCGAATCACCGAGGTGGAAGCGCGTCTGGAGCAGCGCATCACGGAGGAGGTGGCGCATCTGGAGCAACGCATCACCGCCGTAGAGGCAAAGCTTGACCGCCGGATTGCCGAGGTAGAGGCGAAGCTTGATAGCCGGATCGCCGAGGTGGAGGCGAAGCTCGATGGTCGGATCGCCGAGGTGGAGGCGAAGCTTGATAGCCGGATCGCCGAGGTGGAGGCGAAGCTCGATGGTCGGATCGCCGAGGTGGAGGCGAAGCTCGATGGTCGGATCGCCGAGGTGGAGGCAAAACTCGATAGCCGGATCGCCGAGGTGAAGGTGGCGCTCAGCGAGCGCTATGCAAGTCTGGTGCGCTGGATGTTCATTTTCTGGGCGGGACAGATCGGGGTGATCGTGGCGCTGTTTGCGCTGCTGCGATGAGCTCGCGACCCGGCCGGGTCCTTTCTTTTCCGGCTCTCGAGGCGGACTGATGATCGGGTGGTTGGCGCTGCTGTGGTGTCCTCTCAGAAGTATTCGGGGCGTGTGGATGAAAGCCGATCTGTCGTATCTTTGAACAGCCCGTGTTCATCAGATGGAGCGATGCACAATGCGCTGGGTATTGCTGTTGTTGCTGATGCTGTTGGGGTTCGGAGAAAAGGCCTGGTCCCAGTCGCCGCGCCCGAAGAACCTGATCCTGATGATTGCCGACGGTTGTGGTCCGGCCAGCGTCACGATGGCCCGCGACTATGCCCGGGCCGTGCTGGGACGCGACGCGCTGGCGCTGGATGCCATTCAGACCGGCGCGGTGCGGACCGGCTCGGCCTCCAGCCGGGTAACCGACTCGGCCGCCGGCGCGACGGCCTATGCCTGCGGCGTCAAAACCTACAACGGCGCGATCGCCGTCGACTCGGCCGGACGTCCGCTGGCCACGTTGCTGGAGGCTGCAAAGGCGCGTGGAATGGCGACCGGACTGGTGGCGACCAGCCGAATCACGCATGCCACGCCGGCCGCCTTTGCCGCCCATGTGCCGCAGCGCGCCATGGAAAGCGAGATCGCCGCGCAGATGCTGGCGCAACGCGTCGACGTGCTGCTGGGGGGTGGCTGGAGCTATTTCCTGCCGACTTCGGAGGGCGGACGCAGACAGGACGGCCGCAACCTGCTGCGCGAAGCCGAAGCGATGGGCTACCAGGTGGTGCGTACGGCTGCCGACTTCCGTCAGGGGGTGCGGCGTCCGGTGCTGGGACTGTTCGGGCCGAGTCATCTGCCCTACGAGATCGACCGCGATCCGGAAGAGGTCCCCTCGCTGGCCGAGATGACCCGCGTAGCCCTTGAGCTGCTGGTGGACGATCCGGACGGCTTCTTCCTGATGGTGGAGGGCAGCCGCATCGACCACGCCGGACATGCCAACGACGCCGCCGCCCACGTCCGCGAAGTGCTGGCCTACGACGAGGCCGTAGCCGTGGCACTCGACTTTGCCCGTCGTGACGGTCAGACGCTCGTCGTCTCGGTGGCCGACCACGAGACGGGCGGTCTGTCGCTGGGACGCAACGTGGACGGCCGCGGCGTCTACGACTGGCACCCGGACGTGCTGGCCCGCGTGCAGGTGTCTTACGAACGGCTTATCCCGGCGCTGCGTCGTTCGGAGCGGCCCGACGCGCTCCTGCAGGCCTGGCTCGGGCTCGACAGCCTGCGTGCCGACGAGCGGGCGCTCGTCGCGCAGGCCACGGCCGAGCCCGACACCTGGCCCGAGGTGCTTACCGAACTAATCGGACGCCGGGCCGTCGTGGGCTGGACCTCGAATGGCCATACCGCCGTGGACGTCAACCTGTACGCCTTCGGGCCCGGCGCCGAACGGCTGATGGGCAGCTTCGAAAATGACGAAATCGGCCGACTGCTGGCCGAACTCATGGGCTTCGACCTGCCGGCTCTGACCGAGACGCTCCGGCAGGAGGAAGCCGTCGGCGAAAGCCACTGAGGGGATGCAGCTCGACGCCGTTTCGTTCGTCGTCGTCGATACCGAGACGACAGGCTCCGGGCCTGACGATCGGATCATCGAACTGGCCGCCGTGCGGGTGCAGGGCGGCCGCCTCGTGGATCGCTTCGCCACGCTCATCAACCCCGGCCGCTCGGTGCCACCCTTCATCACGCGCCTGACCGGCATCACCACGGCCATGCTGGTGGGCAGGCCCACGGCCGACGAGGTGCTTCCGGACTTTCTGGACTTCCTGGGCGATGGCGTGCTGGTGGCACACAACCTGGCCTTCGACCGCAAAATGCTGGAGGCCGAGCTCCGGCGACTCGGTCTGCCCTGGCCCGGCAATCCGGCGCTGTGTACGCTCAGGCTGGCGCGCCGGCTGCTGCCCGGCCTGCCCGCAAAAGGGCTCGACGGCCTGATTCGCTTCTATCAGATTCCTGTGGAAAATCGACATCGGGCTTTGGGCGACGCCGAGGCGACCGCCCACGTGCTGCTACGCCTGCTGGACGAAGCACGCCGGCAGCACGGGATCGACACGCTGGAGGCGCTGCTGACCTTCCAGCAGCAGCGCTATCCGCAGTACAAAAACGCAAGTCCGCTGGTGCGGCTGCGCGAAACGCTGCTGCCGCGGCTGCCCGAAGCGCCCGGTGTCTATCTGTTCCGGGATGAACAGGGGCGACTGCTGTATGTGGGCAAGGCCCGCAACCTGCAGGCCCGCGTGCGTCAGCACCTGACGGCCGTCGAGGCCCATCCACCCCGCTTGCGCCAGATGGTAAGCGAGATTCGCCAGATCGAATGGCACGTGACGGCCACCGAACTGGAAGCCCTGCTGGAAGAATCCCGGCTCATCAAACAGCACCAGCCTCGCTACAACCGGTTGCAGCGTCGCTACCGCACCCGACCGTTCATTCGGCTGGCGCTGCACACAACTCCGCCCGTGCTTTCGCTTGCGTCCGTGCTGCTCAACGACGGCGCCGAGTACTACGGTCCGCTGCCGGGGCGGCGTCAGGGTCGGCGTGCGCTGGAAGCCCTGCAGGAGATTTTTCGGCTGCCCCGCCAGAATGGCCACCTGGTGCTGACGGGTCGTTGTCCATTTGCCGGCGGCGAGCTCTGCACGAATGCCTGTGCCGACGGGGAGGCCGAAGTGGCCGCCTGTGTGCGCCGGTTGCTCCGGGGAGGGTGTACACATCCGCTTTCGTGGCTTGAGGCGCAGATGCGGGCGGCCGCCGCCCGGCTGGAATTCGAAGCGGCGGCTCGCTACCGGGACCAACTCCGCCTGCTTACCCGCCTGCTGGAGCGGCCGCTACTGGCCGATGCGTCCGTACTGGAGCGCGAGGCCGTGGTGCTCGTGCGCGAGGCGCCCGACCAGCTGGCCTGTTGCCTGGTGCAGGCGGGCCGCCCGGTGGCCGTCCGCGCCCTGCCGTTTCCACCCTCGCAGGACGCCATCGACGCGCTTGTCGCCTGGGTCCGTGAGCACCTTGTTGCGGAACGGCCACCCGCGGTCTATCATCACGCCGAGACCGACGCCATGCAACTCCTGGCGCACTGGATGCATCTTCACCGCGGACGACTCCGGCTGCTGCGTCGCCGTCCGGATGAGCCCATGGCATCCTTCAGCCGCCGCCTCCGCCACGGTTTACGCCACTTTATCCCTGATCAGACAGAACCTGACGCTTCTGGCGCATCGGAGGGCGGGGCATAGGTGTTGAGAACAGGGCGGGATGATTTTAATTTGAAAACATGGAAGAGACCACGTCAAACCTTCCGGGAGGAAGCCATGAAGCGCGTATCATTGCTGGGGATCATGCTATTGGTGACCGGCTGCTGGCTGGTCTGGCCCATCCCATCGCAGGCACAGATCTGGAAACGACTGCAGAAAAAGGTAGAAGAGGCCGCCAAGCAGAAGGCCGAAGAGAAGGCAGCCGAAGAGGCCGAAGAAGCGATGACCGGCGACTCGGAGGACGGCATCGCCGATTTTTGCAAGCTCAAGGCGCTTTTGCCCGAGGAAGCGGCCGGGATGCCGCGTGTGCGTGCCGAAGGCTCGAAAGGCGGAGCGTTCGGTATCCGCACCTCGTTGGCCGAGGCGTACTAGAAGTCATCCGAAAAATAGTGTCGAAGAAGTTCGCAATTTCGGTTTGTTTATAGCGTTTCGACGAGATTTATAGCCGGCCGTTTGAAGCACGACCAACGCGCTCGTAGTCAGGCATGGAGCGCAGCGAAGTGTCGTCTCGGGTGACACCACTTCGGCTGGCGCCTTCGTGGCTTACTACAAACCCGTGCTTCGACACGCAGCGCAAAGCGCCGGCTTACCAGATCTTCCCTTGTTTTTCGGATAAGTTCTACGAAGAGGGCGATCGGAGCCTCCATATCGAAATCGTCGATCCCGGTACGCTGCAGGGCTTCGCGGCGCTGGGCTACAGCTGGATGCAGCAGGACATCGACCAGGAAGACGAAGACGGTTACGAGCGCACGCTGACGCTCGACGGTCGTCGTGCCTATGAAAAAGTCACCCGCTACGACGGCACCATCGAAGCCGAACTCTCGACCGTGGTGGCCGACCGGTTCATCGTGAGCCTGGAAGGGACCAATGTGCCCCCCGAAGCGCTGCGCGAAGTGCTGCGCAGCATGGACCTGGCGGCGCTCGAGGAGATGGCGAAGGAACTGGGCGAGGCGAAAGCAGAGCTGACCGACTTCCGGGTGCTCAAAGAGATGTTGCCTGAATCCATCGACGGACTGGAGCGGGTGGAGGCTTCCGGCGAGCGTAGCTCGGCCATGGGTATGCAGGTCAGCCAGGCCATGGCCACTTACCGCGACGGCGACCGCGCGGTGCGCCTGAAGATCAGCGACATGGGTTCGATGCAGCACATGATGGGCTTTGCGACGGTCTGGATGCGCCAGGAGATCGACCGCGAGACCGAGCGCGGCTACGAGCGCACGACGCGCTATCAGGGGCATCCGGCCTATGAGAAGATGGAGCGCCTGGACGACGGCACCACGCACGCCACACTGCAGGTGGTGGTGCGCGATCGCTACATGATCGAGCTGGAGGGCACGAACGTCTCGATGGACGTGCTGCGGGCCGCGCTGGAGCAGATCGACCTGAGCCGCCTTGAAGGCAAAGGGTAATAGTCGGGCACGGAGCGAAGCCTCGTGTCGTCTCGGGGGACGCCACTTCGGCGGACGCCTTCGTGGCTTACTACAGACGCGTGCTCGTAGTCGGATACGGGGCGTAGCGAAGTGCCACCCGGCTTTTACAAACAGTGCCCGCTTCCGGGGGTGACGTTTTTCGGGTTTACGCAACGTTAAGGATCGGGTGAGCCGGGAACGGCCCGAAGGGGTAGCGGTTGGAAGCGGCGGACGTCAGTAAACCGCCAGGCGATATGTCCGAAGCGGACGAAGTGGGGGCCTGTCCGGTCCCGGCCGTCATGGCCGAGCTGGAACAGGCCACGCGGTCCCCGGTGCGCATGTGTGTGATCGATCTGGGGACCAATTCCTTTCATGCGGTCATCGTCGACGCGCTGCCCGGCACGTTCCGGGTGGTGGATCGCTTCAAAGAAATGGTGCGGCTGGGGGAGGAGGGGCTGCAGGGCCAGCGGCTCTCGGAGGCGGCCATGCAACGAGCCATTCGGGCGCTCCGGCGCATCCGTCAGCTGGCCGAGGGCTGGGGAGCCACCGAGTTCCTCGCCTGTGCCACCAGCGCCATCCGGGAGGCCGAAAACGGCGGTGAGCTGTTGCAGCGCATCCGCAGCGAAGTGGGGCTGCATGTGCGTGTGATCGACGGCCTGCAGGAAGCCCGGCTCATCTACAAGGGCGTTCGGCGGGCCGTTTCCATGCCGGAGCCGGTGCTCATCATGGACGTGGGTGGCGGCTCCGTCGAGTTCATCGTGGGGACAGGGCAGCAACCGCTGCATCTGTTCAGTCTGAAGCTGGGGGCGGCCCGCATGACGCGGCGCTTCGTCCGGAACGATCCGGCCACGCGCGAGGAACTGAAAGCGTTGCGGGCCTTCTACCGCGAGCAGTTGCAACCCGTCTTCGAAGCAGCTCGCGCCCACGGCGTGCGTGAGGTGGTGGGGTCTTCGGGCGCGATGGAAAACCTCGCGTCGGTCTGTGCCCGGATGCGCGGCGAAGTGGCACGCTCCATCTACGAGCAGACCTTCCCGGCCGAGGACTTCCGGCGTGTGGCGCGTCGGATCATGCGGTTGTCGCGGGAGCAGCGCCGCCGCCTGCGCGGCATCGATCCGAAGCGGGTGGATCAGATCGTGGCGGCCGCCGCACTGATCGACGTGGTGCTGAAAGATCTGGCCATCGAACGCGTGCGCATTTCGCCGCATGCGCTGCGTGAGGGCATGGTGGTGGACTTCGTCGAACGCAACGCCCCGCTGCTGGCCCGGCTGACGGCCTTTGCCGACGTGCGCCGCCGCAGCATTTACGAGATGGGCTGGCGCTTCGACTGGGAGTACCGCCACGCGCAGCAGGTGGCGGCGCTGGCGCTTCAGCTCTTCGACGCCACGCAGTCGCTGCACGGGCTGGGGCCCGTCGATCGCGAGCTGCTCGAATACGCAGCGCTGCTGCACGACATCGGCTACCACATCAGCCATCGCAGCCATCACAAGCACAGCCTTTATCTGATCAAACATGCCGATCTGCGGGGCTTCACCTCGGGGGAAATCGCTGTGCTGGCCAACGTGGTGCGTTACCATCGCGGAAGCCTGCCCAAGCCGACGCACGCCGATTACATGGCGCTGTCGGAAGAAAACCGGGTACGCGTCTGCAAGCTGGCCGCCCTGCTCCGGCTGGCCGAGGGGCTCGACCGCAGCCACAACCAGAACGTACGCACGCTGCACGTGCGGCTGGAGCCCGATCGGCTGGTGCTCCATCTGGAGACGCGGGGCGATCCGGAACTGGAGGTCTGGGGCGTGCGACGCAGCGCCGAGCTGTTCGAGCAGACCTTCGGCCGCACCGTCGAAGTGTCGGCCACGGCCGAGCCGCCGCTGCTGGAGGAGACAGCCGGTGCTTAACGGGATTTTTGAGGGCCGGCGCTTGCCGTTGTCCCGGGCGTGCTCTAATTTAACCGACTGTTAAGCCCGGAAAAAGCCGCTGGCCAAACCCGAAACGCCCCGCATGATCGCGCAACTCCTGTTCTTCCTGCTGGCCGTGACGGCCATTGCGGCCGCGCTCGGCATGCTCATCGCGCGCAACCCGGTGTCGAGCGCGCTGTGGCTGGTGCTCAACCTGTTCTGCATCGCCGGCCTGTACCTGACGCTCCAGGCGTCGTTTCTGGGCGTGATCCAGGTGTTGATCTACGCAGGCGCCATCATGGTGCTGTTTCTGTTCGTGATCATGCTGTTGAACCTGGAGGCGCTCCCGCATCCGCGCCAGATCGACTGGGGTAAGGTGCTGGCCTTCGTGGTCACAATGATCGTGCTGGCGCAGCTCGTCTACGTGGTGGCGCTGGGTCTGGACGTGCTGCCCACGTTCGTGGCCACGCCCGAGCAGGCCGCCGTCACGGGAAGCGCACAGGCGCTGGGACGGGAGTTGCTCACGCGCTACATCATGCCGCTGCAGGTGATCGGCATTCTGCTGCTGGCAGCCACGATCGGGGCGGTCATGCTGGCCAAGCGGCGCTTCATCTGAACGGCGCGACCAACGGGAATCGACCATGGAAATTACGCTGAACTGGTACCTGGCCCTGGGCGTGGTGCTCTTCACGCTGGGCGTGCTGGGCGTGCTCTTCCGGCGCAACGCCATCGTGATTCTGATGTCGGTGGAGCTGATGCTCAACGCCGTGAACCTGACGCTGGTGGCGCTCAGCCAGGCGATGGGGGACGTGTCGGGTCAGGTGCTGGTGTTCTTCGTGATCTCGGTGGCCGCCGCCGAGGCGGCCGTCGGACTGGCGATCGTGATCGCCCTGTTCCGCAAGAAGGTGACGGTGGACGTGGGGGAATTCAACCTGTTCAAGTACTGATGCTCCGGGCCTTCCGCAGCTAACCGACCTGCTCGGATATGAACCACACGACCCTGGTTGGACTGACCCTGCTCCTTCCGCTGGCGGGGGCGGTTTTCAATGGACTGGGCGGCCTTGCCTTTCACGGACTCCGGCGCCAGAAGGTGCTCATCGGGGCACTGGCGACGCTGGCCGTAGCCGTGCCTTTCGTGCTGGCGCTCTATCTGTTCCTGACCTACGAAGGGGAGCCGCTGCTGGCCCGCTTCTTCACCTGGATCGCCGCGGGCGAGCTGGAGCTGGCCTTCCAGTACCGGATCGATGAGCTCTCGCTCGTGATGACGCTCATCGTCACGGGCGTGGGCGCGCTCATCCACCTGTACTCGATCGGCTACATGTACGAGGACCGGGGGTACTGGAAGTACTTCAGCTACCTGAACCTTTTCATCTTCATGATGCTCAACCTGGTCCTCGCCGACAACCTGACGCTGCTGTTTCTGGGCTGGGAGGGCGTCGGACTCTGCTCCTACCTGCTGATCGGCTTCTGGTACGAGGACTTCAAAAACAGCGAGGCCGCCAACAAGGCCTTCATCGTCAACCGCGTGGGCGACGCGGCCTTCCTGCTGGCGATGTTCCTGCTGTTCCGGGAGGTGGGAAGCCTGGACTTCGGCGCGTTGCTGGCCGATCCGGCCGCGTTGCCGTCGGGCGTGGTGGCGGCGGCCGTGCTGCTGCTGTTCATCGGCGCCACGGGCAAAAGCGCTCAGATTCCGCTCTTTGTGTGGCTCCCGGACGCCATGGCCGGCCCGACGCCCGTCTCGGCGCTGATTCATGCCGCCACGATGGTCACGAGCGGTCTGTACCTGTTCGCCCGGATTTCGCCGCTGGCGCTGGCCGCGCCGGGCGTGCTCGTGGTGGTGGCGCTGGTGGGTGCGCTGACGGCTTTCATGGCGGCCACGATCGCCGTCACGCAGTACGACATCAAAAAGGTGCTGGCCTATTCGACGGTCTCGCAGCTCGGCTATATGTTCATGGCGGCCGGCGTGGGTGCCTTCTTCGTGTCGATCTTTCACGTGCTCACGCACGCGTTTTTCAAGGCCTGCCTCTTTCTCGGATCGGGTAGCGTGATCCACGCCATGCATCACGTGGAGCACACGCTGCACGAGCGGGGCCATCACGGCCATCTCGATCCACAGGACATGCGCAACATGGGCGGGCTGGGACGCTTCATGCCGGCCACGCGCACCACGTATCTGATCGCCACGCTGGCCATTGCAGGCTTTCCGCTGACGGCCGGCTTCTTCTCGAAAGACGAGATTCTGTTCAAGGCCTTCGAATACGGCTACAACGGCCACGCCTACGCCTGGATCGCCTGGATTCTGGGCGTGGTGACGGCGCTGCTGACGGCCTTCTACATGATGCGCTCCTACGTGCTCACCTTTGAGGGCACGCCGCGCTGGCCCATGGCCGATCAGGTGCACCCGCACGAGTCGCCCGCGACGATGACGCTGCCGCTCTGGGTGCTGGCCGCGCTGTCGCTGGTGGGTGGCTTCGTGGGACTGCCGGGCGTGATCGCCCACGGCGAATGGAATCTGATTCACCACTACCTGGGCGCTTCGGGTGGCGGACCGGTGGCCGAGCCCGAACTGCACGCGCACGTGCCGCTGGTCATCGAATGGGCGCTGATCGGGCTGGGCGTGGCGATCGCGCTGATCGGGCTCTACTGGAGCTGGACGGCCTACCGCCGCCACGGCCTGGCCTACGACGACATGCTCCGCGAGCGGTTCGGCGCCTTCTACCGCGTCTGGGCCGCCAAGTACTACTGGGATGAATTCTACGATCGGGCGATCGTGCAGCCGCTGCTGCGCTTTGCCCGCAACGGGCTGGCCGCTTTCGATCAGAAAGTCATCGACGGAGCGGTCAACGGTGTGGCGCGGCTGATGGCCGAACTCGGCCAGCGTGTGCGCCGGGTGCAGACCGGCGTCGTGCAGGCCTACGCCATGGCCATCGTGCTCGGCGTGGCGCTCGTACTGGCGCTGATGCTGTTTGGCTAACGACCGCGAAATTCAGCCTGAAGCGATGAACCTGCCGTATCTGACCTCGATTGTCATCTTCCTGCCGCTGGTCGGCGCGCTGCTCATGCTGCCGATGCGCCGCGTGTCGGCCATCCGGTGGACGGCGCTGGCGACCACGACGGTTACGTTTCTGATCTCGCTGCTGCTGTACGTCGGCTACGACCTGGCCGGAAGTCCGGCGCAGCCGCAGTTTGTGGACCGGATCACCGGGTGGTTTCCCGGACTGGACATCCAGTACTATGTGGGCATCGACGGACTGGGCCTGCTGCTGATCCTGCTCACGACGCTCCTGGGGCCCATCGTCGTGCTCTCGTCGTGGAACTACATCGACCGGCATCAGAAGGGCTACTACACGCTGCTGCTGGTTTTGCAGACCGGCATGACGGGCGTCTTCGCCGCCTACGACCTGATCCTGTTCTACATCTTCTTCGAGCTGACGCTCATCCCGATGTACTTCATCATTGGCATCTGGGGCGGCGAGGATCGCATCTATGCGGCCGTCAAGTTCGTGCTCTACACGCTGGTGGGCTCGCTCCTGATGCTCGTCGGCATTCTGTATCTGGGCTTTGCGGCCGGCGATGCGGTCAACGGCGGGGTGTTCACCACCGACTACTTCAAGCTGCTGGCCTACAACGTGCCGCTGGCCGCGCAGGGATGGCTGTTCTTCGTGTTCGCGCTGGCCTTTGCGATCAAGGTGCCGCTCTTTCCGCTGCACACGTGGTTGCCTGACGCGCACGTGCAGGCGCCCACCGGTGGATCGGTCATCCTGGCCGGTGTGCTGCTGAAGATGGGGACCTACGGCCTGGTGCGCTTCTGCCTGCCCTTCTTCCCCAATGCCGCCACCGACTATGCGCTCTGGCTGGCGGTGCTGGCCGTGGTGGGCATCGTCTACGGTGCGCTCGTGTCGCGCGTGCAGGCCGACGCCAAGAAACTGGTGGCCTACTCGTCGGTGAGCCACCTGGGCTTTGTGGTGCTGGGCATCTTCGCCTTCACGGTCGAGGCCATGCAGGGCGCCATCATCCAGATGATCAACCACGGGCTCTCGACAGGCGCGCTCTTTTTGCTGGTGGGCATGCTCTACGAGCGGCGCCACACGCGGCTGATGGAAGAATTCGGCGGCATCGCCCGCGTAATGCCCGTGTTCGCCTTCTTCCTGGTCTTTACGGCGCTGGCGTCGGCCGGATTGCCCGGGCTGAACGGCTTCGTGGGCGAGTTCATGATTCTGCTGGGTTCGTTCAAGAGTGCGCTGGTGGGGCATCCGCTGCTGATCGCGCTGGCCACGTCGGGGGTAATTCTGGCGGCGGTTTATCTGCTCTGGCTACTTTACCGAACGCTTTTCGGGCCGATTCAAAAGGAGGTCAACCGCACGCTCCCCGATCTGAACGCCCGTGAGGTGCTGCTGCTGGTGCCGCTGGCCGTCTTCATGCTCTGGATTGGCGTGGCGCCCGGGCCGTTCCTGAAGCGAACGGAGCCCACGGCGCGCTTCCTGCTGGAGACCGTCGAGCAGAAGCGGCTGGCAGCGCTGGAAGAAGCGGAGCAGTCGGTCCCTGCGGCCAGTGCGCACCTGGAGGTGTCGGAAGGGGAGACGGTGCGGACCGCCAACCCCTGAAGGTTCACCATCAACCTGACGTCCCATGAACGCACCACACCTGAGAGCTTTCGGAAGCGGGCTGGCGCGCATGCTGGGCCCGCTTGTCGTATGTCTGTGGTTGTTGCCGGTGGCTTCGGCCCTGGCGCAGGAAGCGCCGGCCGCCGAGGCGCCGGCCACCGAAGCCGTCGAAGCCGAACATGCCCCCGACACGTCGGCGGCGGTTGCCCATGCCGAAGAAGCGGCGCATGCGGCGGCCGACGAGCACGGACCGCGCCCGCCGGTCTGGCTCGTGCTGCCGTTTGTGATCCTGCTGGTGATGATCGCCACCGGGCCGCTGTTCTACCCGCACCACTGGCATCATCACTATCCGAAGTATGCCGTCGGGCTGGGGCTGTTCGTCTCGCTCTACTACATCTTCGGGCTGGGATCGACCACGCCCGTGGTGCACGCCATCGAAGAGTACCTGTCGTTCATTGCCCTGGTGGCCTCGCTGTTCATCGCGGCCAGCGGCATCTACATCAACATCAACGCGAAGGGCACGCCCCGCAATAACGCGATCCTGCTGTTTGTCGGATCGCTTGTGGCGAACCTGATCGCCACCACGGGCGCGGCCATGCTCTTCGTGCGCAGCTACATGCGCCTGAACAAAGGCCGGCTCAAGCCCTACCACCTGATCTTCTTCATCTTCCTGGTGGCGAACGTGGGCGGTGGCCTGACGCCCATCGGCGACCCGCCGCTGTTTCTGGGCTTTCTGCGCGGCGTGCCGTTCTTCTGGACGCTGACGCACGTGTGGTTCGTCTGGCTGCCGACGGTGCTGCTGATTCTGGCCGTCTTCTACGTGATCGACGCGCGCAACAAGATCGAGAGTCCGGACCCGGACCCGTCGCAGCCGCTCGTGCAGATCCGCGGCGCCAAAAACTTTCTCTGGGTGCTGGTGATCATCCTGTCGGTGTTCATCGACCCGAACGTCTTCGAGTGGGTGCCGGACCTGCACGAGCTCTACCACATTCCGTTCGGTATCCGCGAGATCATCATGTTCTCGGTGGCCGTGCTGGCCTACAAGCTGGCCGACAAGGAGGCGCTTCAGAAGAACGAGTTCACCTTCGAGCCCATCCGCGAGGTGGGCTGGCTGTTTCTGGGGATCTTCGCCACGATGCAGCCAGCGCTTCAGCTCATCAGCCTGTTTGCGCACGACCACGCCGAGCAGCTCACGGTGGGCATGTTCTACTGGGGGACGGGCTTGCTCTCCAGCGTGCTCGATAACGCACCCACCTATCTGAACTTCCTGGCGGCGGCCATGGGTAAGTTCGGGCTCGACGTGAACGTGCCCGAGCAGGTGAAGGCCTTCGCCGAAGCGTCGGTGCATCCGGAGACCTGGTTCTACCTGCAGGCGATCTCCATTGCCGCCGTATTCTTCGGCGCCATGACGTATATTGGCAACGCGCCCAACTTCATGGTGAAGGCGATCGCCGAGGAGAACAAGGTGGATATGCCTTCCTTCATGGGCTATGTGACGAAGTACTCGCTGCCGATTCTGATCCCGATTTACTTCCTGATTTACCTGCTGTTTTACAGCGGGCTGTTTCCCACGCTGGATACTTTCTTTGAACAGCCACTGATTCGATAGGAGAGAAGCGATGAGCCGGGTGGAACCGTTGAGCCGTGAGGCGATCGAGGCGGCGCTGGCCGAATTGCCGGGCTGGACCTACGCCGACGACCGGTTGCAAAAGACCTACACGTTCGGGAGCTTTCGGGAGGCGGTGAGCTTCATCGTGCGCATCGCCTTCGAGGCGGAGCAGTTGAACCATCATCCCGAACTGCACAACGTGTACAACCGCGTGACGCTCGCGCTGACGACGCACGCGGCCGGCAACCGGGTAACGGCCCGGGACATGGAGCTGGCGCGCGCCATCGAGCGCATTGCCTGGGTGAAGTAGCACAAAACAAGACGCCTCATCCGCAATGGACCTACTGGAAGCCTATCGGATGCTTCCGGCCGACCTCTGGGCGGCCTTTCCGCTGGTGCTGACGGCCGTCGTGGGCCTGGTGCTGGTCGTCTGGGACGCGTTCTGGAACGACGCGCCGCCGATTCCCTGGGTGGCGGCCGGCACGCTGGCGCTGGCGCTGCTCTGGGAGCTGGGCGGCCTGAGCCGCGCACCGGAGACGGCCTTCTACGGGCTGATCCGGGTGGGCGGCATGGCCTCGTTCGTGAACGCGATCATCCTGGCCAGCGGCCTGCTGACGATCGTGCTGTCGGTGCCCTACCTGAAGCGCATTCGCCATCTGCATGGCGAGGTCTATGCGTTGATTCTGTTCGCCACGGTCGGCATGATCGTGCTGGCCTCGGCCAACAGCCTGATTTCCGTCTTCGTGGGCCTGGAGACCATGTCGATCTGCCTGTACATCATGACGGGACTGGTCCGCGAAGACGTGGGGGCCGGCGAGGCCGCCCTGAAGTACTTCCTGCTGGGCGCCTTCTCGACGGGCTTCTTCCTGTACGGCATTGCGCTGCTTTACGGCGCCACGGGCACGATGTACCTGCCGCAGATGGCGGCGCATCTGGCCGAGGGCGCGCACCCGATCATGTTCTGGGCTGGCGTGGCGCTGTTGCTGATCGGCTTCCTGTTCAAGGTGGGCGCCGTGCCCTTCCACATGTGGACGCCCGATGTCTATCAGGGGGCGCCGACGACGCTGACGGGCTACATGGCCGCGGCGTCGAAGGCGGCGGCCTTTGCGGCGCTGGTGCTGGTGCTCGACGCCGCGTTGCCGGCCGAGCGCTGGCAGCTGCTGCTGGCGCTGGTGGCGCTGGTGACGATGGTGGCCGGCAACGTGCTGGCGCTCGTGCAGCAGAACGTCAAGCGCATGCTGGCCTACTCGTCGATCGCCCATGCCGGCTACATCCTGACCGGCCTGGCGGCCGGCACGCCCGAAGGGTACGCCGGGGCGCTTTTCTACCTGCTGGTCTATGCGCTGATGAACATCGGCGCCTTCGGCGTGATGGCCTTCCTGGAGTGGGACGGCAAGGAGGGCTACGAGCAGACCGTCGATTCGCTGGCGGGCATCGGCTACCGGCGGCCGCTGCTGGGCGTGGCCATGGCGTTCTTCATGTTCAGCCTGACGGGCTTTCCGCCGCTGGCCGGCTTCATCGCAAAGTACGCCGTCTTTGCACCGGCCGTGAAGGCGGGGCTGACCTGGCTGGTGATCGTCGGTGTGCTGGCCAGCGTGCTCTCGGCTTACTACTACCTGCGTGTGGTGTACGTCTTCTGGATGAAGTCGCCGGACGAGGCGCCCGAGCCGGTGCGCCAGCAGACCTTCCCGGTACCGCTGGCCCCGCAGGCGGTGCTGGTGGTGTGTGTGGTACTGATCGTGCTGCTGGGCGTACTGCCCGGACTGCTGGAAGTGACCGCGTCGTTCTTCCCGACACCGGCCGCACCGCCGGCGGCTACCACGGCGCTGTTGCCATAGCAACTACGGCTTGCTGGTGATAGAAAAGGCCGCCCGAGGGCGGCCTTTTTTGTGGCAATTCTGGTTTGGATCGGCGCGGTCGTTCTTCCGGGTTCTGAAGAGCGGACATGCTCAGGCAAACAACCACTGTACCAGATAAATGGCCATGAGCATGGCGGCCACGTCGGCGATCAGGCCGGCGGGCACGGCGTGACGGGTCTTGGTGATGTTGACCGCGCCGAAGTAGACCACCAGCACGTAAAAAGTCGTCTCGGTCGAGCCGAACATCACGGCCGCGATCTTGACGATGAGCGAGTCCTCGCCGTACTGGCGAATCAGGTCGAGCACGACGGCCGCCGAGCCAGAGCCCGTCAGCGGACGCAGAATGGCCATGGGCAGCACCTCGGGCGGAAAGCGCAGCGGGCTCAGCACCGGACGGAGCAGCTCGATCAGGAAATCCATGGCACCCGAGGCCCGAAACATCCCGATCGCAAACAGGATCGCCACCAGGTAGGGAATGATGCGAACGGCTACGTCGAACCCCTCGCGGGCACCTTCGACGAAGGCTTCGTAGACGGGCACGCGACGCAGCAGCCCGTAGAGCGGAAAGCCTACGATCAACAGCGGGAGCACCAGCAGCGAGAGCGTCTCGATCAGCGTGCGGAAGGTTTCCATGGCGTTCAGGCGTCCGTTTCGGTGTGGTTCTGGTTGTCGGTTGTGGCCCGCATCGGGTCGGTGCGGCGATAGGCGGGCAGCCGGCCCAGCAGTTTGGCCGCCACGATGGCCACCACGAGCGAGGCCAGCGTGACCAGAATGATCGGCAGGATCAGCTCGTTGATGGCCGAGCCCATGATGGCCATAAGCAGCACGGGGGGCACGAGCTGCACGCTGGCCGTGTTCATCGCCAGCAGCATGACCATGGCATTGGTGGCCGTATCGGGGCGGGGGTTGAGCTTCTGCAGTTCTTCCATGGCCTTGATGCCCAGCGGGGTGGCCGCGTTGCCCAGACCGAGCATGTTGGCCGTCAGGTTCAGCGTGATGAGGGCGAAGGCCGGATGGTCGCGCGGCACGTCGGGAAAGAGCGGGCGCAGCAGGGGGTGGGTCCAGCGGGCCAGCTGCTGTACGAGGCCGGCCGCTTCGGCAATGCGCAGCAGCCCGAGCCAGAGCGCCAGCAGCCCGATCAGGCCCAGCGCCAGCGTGACGGCCGTCCGGGCAAACTCGAAGGCGGCGTCGGTGATGGCCTGCAGGCGCACGAACCGCACCGGCGCAAACAGCACGGCCGCCGTGGCCAGCGAGTCGCTGACGAACGTCAGCGCCTGCAGCGTGCCGCGCAGGTCGTTTTCGCGGGGGGAGGTTACGCGCCGGATCGTGGCCAGCGGCTCCGGGAGGCTCACATCCTTCGCAAAGCGCAGCTCGCGCCCGGTGCGAAACTGCACCAGCTCGCCTGCATAGGCCGAGTCCGGGACATTTTCCGTGCGGTAGAAGGCCCGATACGTGGCCGGATCGATCCGCACCACGACGGGCTGGTGGCGGGCTTCCGGGCGATAGCCCTCGGGAAAGGTGAGTGTGACGGGCAGGGGATCGCCGTTGCGGTAGGTGTCGCGCGTCAGGTCGCGCACGTCCGACACCACGGCAAACACGAGGCTGAAGATGATCAGCCCGGCCCAGATGTAGTTCAGCATGGCGACAGGAAGGCTGCGTGCACGAAAGCTTCCGCCGCAAACATAGCACGGCGCGCGGGAAATTGCCAGCGGTCAGGAGGCTGTAGAAGCGGTGTCGAAGTGCTGGCGGATGCGTTCGGCGCGGGCGCGTCCGACGACGGCGGCCAGCGCCTCTAGGTCGGCCTCGCGCACGCGCCGGGCCGAACCGAAATGCTGCAGCAGTTTCTCGACGGTGCGCGGCCCAACGCCCGGGATGTCGAGCAGCTCGGAGCGCAGCACGCGGCGGCGCTGGCGGCGCTGCATCATGACGGCAAACCGATGCGCCTCGTTGCGGATACGCTGCAGGAGCTGGAGCGCCGGACTGGTCTTCGGAAGCTGGTAGGGATCGGGATCGCCGGGGCGGTAGATCTCTTCCAGCCGCTTGGCCAGGCCGATCACCGGGAACTGTCCGCGCAGCGCCAGGGCTTCGAGCGCTTCAAGGGCGCTGGAGAGCTGGCCTTTGCCGCCGTCGATCACTACCAGATCGGGCCATGGACCGCCCTCGTCCCGAAGGCGCCTGTAGCGCCGCGTGACGGCCTCGCGCATGGCCTGATAGTCGTCCGGCTTGCCCGGCGTGACGCTCCGGATCTTGAAGGTCCGGTAGTCGCGTTTGCTGGGGCGGCCGTCCTCGAAGACCACGCAGGAGGCCACGGTGCCGGTGCCGCCCAGGTGCGAGATGTCGAAGCATTCGATGCGGCGGGGAAGCTTCGGCAGGCGAAGCGCCTCCTGCAGGGCGCGCACGGCCTCCGGAATGCGGGCTTCGCCGCGCTTTTTCCGGGCCAGCCGCCACTCTTCGAGCAGCAGCCGGGCGTTGGCTTCGGCCAGGTGGACCAGTCCCGCCTTGTCGCCACGTTGCGGCACACGCAGCGGTACCTTTTTGCCGCGGCGCTCCCGGAGCAGGGCCTCCAGCGCGTCGGGCTCTTCCAGTTCGTGCGAGAGCAGCACTTCGTCGGGAAAGAAGACGGCCTCGGCGTAGTAGTCTTCGACGAAAGCCTGCAGCAGAGCCCCGTCGCTCCGGCCTTCGATGCGGCGCAGATACCGGTGGCGGCGGCCGATCACCTTGCCCTCGCGCACCTGAAACACCACGCCACAGGCCACGCCGTCGGTGCGGTCGACGGCCAGCGCAAATACGTCGCGGTCGGCGAAATCCTGGCTGACGATCTTCTGGCGCTCGGCGTGCTGCTCGAGCAATCGGATCTGGTCGCGCAGCTCGGCCGCCCGCTCGAAGTCCAGCGCCGCCGCCCGGGCTTTCATCTCTTCCCGGAGCTGCGCGATGAGCGTCTGCGTCTTGCCGTTAAGCAGTTGTTCGATCTGGTGGATGGTGGCGTTGTAATCTTCCTCGGACTGCAGCCCGATGCAGGGCGCCGCGCATTTCTTGATGTGATACTCCAGGCAGGGCTGGTACTTGCCGGCCGCGATCGCTTCCGGGGAGAGGTTCAGGTTGCAGGTGCGCAGCTTGAACAGCGAACGGATCAGCCGCAGCAGCCGGTGCATCTGACCGACGTCGGTGTAGGGGCCGAAGTACTTCGAGCCGTCCTTCCGCACGCGCCGCGTGGGAAAGACGCGCGGAAAGCGTTCGTTCGCAATGCAGATGTACGGATAGGTCTTGTCGTCGCGCAGGTTGATGTTGTAGCGGGGCTTGAGCTGCTTGATCAGATTGTTTTCGAGGATGAGCGCTTCGGCCTCCGTGTCGGTGACGATCACCTCGACGTCGGCGATTTTGCGGACGAGCGCTTCGAGCCGGCCGTCGCGCGGGCGACTTTCCTGGAAGTAAGAGCGGACGCGCTGGCGCAGGTTCTTCGCCTTACCGACGTAGAGCACCTGTCCCGCGGCGTCACGGTGAATGTAGACGCCCGGGCGCGTGGGCAGATGGGCCAGTTTTTCCTGGAGGGCTGCATTCATGGCGCCGATACGTTCGCCTGAAGGCGGCCGGAGTTCCCGAAGGCCACGGAACCGGCTCCGGTAGGCCGCATATCAAAAACGATGCTTTTCAGCAAAAGGCTGAACGCCGCATGTCGGAGTCCGTCGCCGAAAAGGTGCGCTTTTCGCGCTACGAAGACTTTCGCCGGTGGACGGAAACGCAACCGGGCTACTGGATTCTTGTCCACGGAGAAGCCATGCCGAGCCCTTCACCGTCGCGGATTCATCAGGAGATTTCTGCGCGCCTGGAAATGCTGCTGTTTGAGGTGGTGCGTCGTACCGGCCGTGGGTGGGTCTATGACGCACCGCTGGACGTCAAACTTCGTGAAGACACGGTCTATCAGCCGGATCTGCTGGTGGTGCTCCGGGAGCATGCCGATCGGCTGCGGCCCACGCACATCGAAGGCGCGCCCGATCTGATCATTGAGGTGCTCTCGCCCACGACGGCTCACCTGGATCTCTGGGAGAAACGCTACGACTATGCGCAGGCGGGCGTGCAGGAATACTGGGTCGTCGATCCCGAGTCGCGGCGCGTCGAGCTGTATGTGCGGGAAGGGGAGCAGTTCCGGTTGCACGCCAGCGCGCAGCACAGCGGCCGCCTGCGTAGCGTGCTGTTGCCGGATCTGGAAGTCGATCTGGAAACGATCTTCCGGGACCTGTAAACGGGCACGAAGTGGCCGCCCGTGCGTTCAGTAGGCGCATCCTGAGACGCTTTCGGTTTGCGCATGCAGTGGCCTGATTTACGCGATCCGCGCCACCGGGCGATGGCGGCCAGCCTGGCGGTGTCGGTACTGATGCTCATCGGGAAGTTTACCGCCTATCTGCTCACGGGAAGCGCCGCGATCTTTTCGGACGCCGCCGAATCGCTCGTGCACATCCTGGCCACGGCGTTCGTCGCCTTCAGCCTCTGGTATGCGCTCCAGCCGCCCGATCCCGATCATCCTTACGGCCACGGCAAGATCGCCTACTTTTCGGCCGGCTTCGAGGGGGCCATGATCCTGCTGGCCGCCGCCGGCATTCTCTACACGGCCGTGCAGGACCTGCTGCACGGGCCGGAACTCCGACGGCTGGGGCTGGGCGTGCTGCTGACCGCGCTGTTCAGCCTGATCAACCTGCTCCTGGGACTTTACCTGATCCGCGTGGGGCGGCGGCATCACAGCCTCGTGCTGGAGGCCAACGGTCGCCACGTGCTCACGGACATGTGGACCAGCCTGGGCGTGGTGGTCGGCGTGGCGCTGGTGGCCTGGACCGGCGTGGTCTGGCTGGACCCATTGATCGCGATCGTCGTGGCGCTCAACATCCTTCGGACGGCCTTTCAGCTCCTTCGTCAGGCCGTGGCCGGCTTGATGGAGCGCGTGGACGAAGAGGACACGCGTCGGTTGATCGAGGTGCTCGACGAAGCCGTGCAGCAGGGGATCATCTCCGACTATCATCAGCTGCGCCACCGCCGCACCGGCGATCAGCTCTGGGTCGAGTATCACCTGATGTTGCCCGGCGAGCGCTCGCTGGAGGAGGCGCACGCGCAGGCGCATCGGGTGGAAGAGGCGATCCAGCAGCGTTTTCCCGATCGGCGCGTCTACGTGACGGCCCACCTGGAGCCCGAACACCACGAAGTGGCCCACCCTGCCGGTCATCGCGAGCCCGAAGATCCGTTAAAAGCGCAGGCCCGGCGCTAACCGGTTCGCATTCGGCACCGGACTGTTTTATCTTTCTGCAGCCAGCTCAACGAACGCGGAGAACGCAGGGATGGTACCGGTCGCGTTGCGCCTCAAGAACTTCATGAGCTACGGGGAGGCGGCGCCCGTGCTCGATTTCGAGCAGTTTCAGGTGGCCTGTCTGTCGGGCAACAACGGCCAGGGTAAGTCGGCGCTGCTGGACGCGATCACCTGGGCGCTCTGGGGCGAGGCGCGCAAGACGAGCGACAGCCGGAAGCCCGACGAGCACCTGCTGCGCGTGGGAGCGCAGCAGATGGAGGTGGAGTTCACCTTCGATCTCGAAGGCCAGCGCTACTGCGTGCTCCGGCGCTACACGCGCTCCAGCTCCGGCAAAACCAGCAAGTCGGAGCTGGAGCTGCAGGTGTACGAACCGGAGACCGGCACCTACCGGGCGCTGACGGCATCTTCGGTTTCCGAAACGCAGGAACGGCTCAATCAACTGCTGGGGCTCGACTATCAGACGTTCATCAACGCCTCGTTTCTGCTGCAGGGGCGGGCCGACGAGTTCACGCGCAAAAAACCCAGCGAGCGCAAGGAGATCCTGGCCCGCATCCTGAACCTGGACCGCTACGAGCGGCTGGCCGAACTGGCGCGGGAAGAGGTGCGTGAGGCGAAGGCGCGGGCCGAGCAGATCGAGCGCCAGTTGGAGCAGATTCAGGAAGCGTTGCAGGAGGAGTCCGCGCTGAAGACCCGGCACGAAGCACTTCGCGAGCGCCGCCACGCGCTGGAGGCCGAGCGCACGGCTCACCAGCAGCAATTGCAGGCCCATCAGGAACGGCGCGTGCGCCTGGAGGAGAGCCGCCGCCGCCTGGAAGAACTGCAGGAGCAGCAGCGTCAGCAAACGGTCCGCCTGCAGGAGGAGCGGGAACGGCTGGTCCGGCTGGAGGCCGAACTGCAGGACCTGGAGCAACTGCTGGCGCGACGCAAGGAGATCGAGCAGGCCCATGCCCGCGAACGCGCGCTCCAGGAAGAGCGTCGCCGGCTCGAGGCAAAGCGCGAGCAGCACTGGGGCATTCAGAAGCAGCTGGATCAGGTTCAGAGCGAGCTGGAGCGCCGGCGAAGCGAACTGGAGAAAAAGCTGGCGCTAACGCACAAAGAGCAGGAGCACGTCCAGCGCCAGCTGCAGGAACTGGCCGCACGGCTGCAGGAGCGTCCCCGGATTGAACAGCGTCTGAAGGCGGCCGAGCAGGCGCTGCAGGAGAAGGCTCGGCTCGAAGCGCAGCGCCAGCAACGAAAAAAGCTGGAGGAGGAAATTCAGAAGGTCTCCGAAGCGTTGCTGGCGGCGCAGAAGGAGCTGGAGGGACAGCTGGCCTCGCTGCAGCGCCAGCTGGAACAGGAGGCCGATGTGCCGGAGCAGCTTGCCGCGCTGGAGGCCCGGTGCCAGGCGCTGGAGCAGGAGGAAGCCCGTTACCGGGCGCTGCATGAAGAACTGGAGCGACTGAAGGAGACGGGGCAGGGCAAGGCGGCGGCGATCGAAGCGCTGCAGGCACGTCTGCAGGAGCTGGAGCGGCAGCAGCAGGAGCTGCAGCAGCGCTATGATACGTTCCGGCAGGCCGAAGCGGATGTGTGTCCGGTCTGTGGCAGCGAGCTGGGGCCCGAGCACCGGCAGGAGGTCGAGCGCCACTACGAAGAACAACTGGAGACGCTGGCGCGCGGGCTGGCCGAAGGGCGTCGGCAACTGGCCGAGCTGGAGCAGGAGCGAGAAGCGCTCCGGCAGCAATACAGGGCCCGGCTTGCGGAAGCGAAGCAGCTGGAGAAGGCGCCTGAGGAGCTGGCGCGTACGCGCGCGCAACTGGAGGAACTGCGGCGGCGCAATGCCCGACGGGAGGCGCTCGCGCGTCAGGTGTCGGCACTTAAGCTGCAGCTTGAACAACGCGCCTTCGCGCAGGAACACCGGCGTCGGCTGGAGGAACTGCACCGGCAACTGGACGCCATTCCATTCGACGAACGGCGTTTCGAGGCGCTGGCGCAACAGGCGGCCGAGGCTGCTTCGCTCCGCGAACGGCTGCAGGAGTTGGAGGCGTTGCAGGGGCGGCGCGAAAGCCTGGAAAACGAGCAACGGCGCCTGGCGCAACTGGAGCAGCAGTACCGTCAGGAACTGGACCATGGTGAGGCGCTGCAGCAGCTTCTGCAGCGCAAGCGTGAACTTCAGGAAAAGCTTCAGGCGATCGGCTTCGATCCGGCGCGTCTGCAACAGGTCCAGCAGGAGCTGGAGGCACTGAGCGACGTCGGCGCGCAGGTGCATCGATTGCTTCATGCGGAGGAAAACCTGAAAAAAGGCCGGCAGGAGCGGGAGGCGCTGCAGCGGCGCATCCGCCAGGAGGAGCAGGCGGTGGAGCGGTTGCGGGCGCAGATGCAGCAGCTCGGGCAAGAGCTGGAGGAGCTTCCCGGTGTGCAAGCAGCCTGTGAAGCGGCTCAGCAGCAACTGGCGGCCACAGAGGAGGCGCTGCGGCAGGTACAGCAGGAGATCGGCGAGTGTCAGGCGCGGCTGGAACAACTGCAGGCGCTTCGCACGCAGCGCAAACAGCTTCAGCAGGAGCTGGAATCGGTACGGCATCGGGAGCGGCTGCACCGGCACCTGCAGCAGGCCTTCGGCAAGCATGGCATTCCTTCATTGATCATCGAACAGACGCTTCCCGAACTGGAGGCCCGCGCCAACGAATTGCTCGAGCGGCTGACCGACGGCCGCATGCACGTTTACCTGCGCACGCAGCGCGCCAAAAAGTCCGGGGGCACCAAAGAGACACTCGACATCATCATCACCGACGAGCAGGGCGCGGCCCGTCCCTACGAGACCTTCTCCGGGGGCGAGGCCTTCCGCGTCGATTTTGCGCTGCGGCTGGCGCTGGCCCAGCTACTGGCCGAGCGCAGCGGCGTGCGCGTGCGCACGCTGGTCATCGACGAAGGCTTCGGCACGCAGGACCCGCAGGGACTGCAGCATCTGGTCGAGGCCATTCAGGCCGTACAGTCCGACTTCGACAAGATCCTGGTCATCACGCACCTGAGCGAACTCAAGCAGGTGTTTCCGGTGCGGATCGAGGTCGAAAAAGACCCGGTCGAGGGCTCGCGCTTCGAGGTGATCGGCGTGTGATCCTCACGAAGGCAGCGGCATGCGGCGGGCCCGGCGCATCAGGAGCAGGCCGCCGATGATGCCGGCGCCGCCCAGGAGTTGGGCCGGGGTGATCGGCTCGCCGAGCATCAGGTAGCCGGCCACAAGCGCCACCACCGGGACCAGATTGCCGAAGGCGGCCGTATGAGAGGGGCCAACGTGTCGGATGGCGTGGTTCCAGAAAGCGACGGTCAGGCCGGCCGAGAGCGCTCCGGAAAAGATCAGCGCCGCCCAGATGGTAGCATCGACGTCGGCCCACACCACCGCGTCGAGATGCAGCAGGCCCAGCAGGGCCAGGATCGGATAGGCCAGTAGCAGGCTGAAAAACGTCAGGCTGGCCGGGTCCATGCGATGGACGAACGGCTGGCTGAGCGCCGTGTAGGCCCCCCAGGCCACGGCCGCCCCGGTCATCAGTAGATTGCCCAGCAGCGCGTCTTCCGAAAAGTCCAGTGCGCGCGGCCCGTAGATTACCACGACGACGGTCCCGAGCAGCGATACCAGCAATCCGATCCAGCCCAGCAGGTTCAGCCGATCGTAGCCCCGGAGCTGGCTGATGACGGCGGTCCAGAGCGGTGCGCTGGCCATGATGAGCGCGGCGCTTCCGGAGGTGGTCAGGTGGACGCCTTCGATAAAAGCCAGCTGGTAGATCACGTAGCCGAGCAGACCCAGCAGCAGAATGGCGCGGCCGTGCGTGCGCAGCGGCTCGAAAAACGGGGTGCGATCGCGCCGGTGCGTCCAGGCGTGCAATGCGCCCAGCACCAGCAGCGAGAAAATGAAACGGAAAAGATTGACCACAAACGGGTGCATGGCGGCCAGGGCCACTTTGAGGATGGGAAAGTTGATGCCCCAGACCAGCACGTCGAACAACAACGCCAGCTCGTATTTGAGGCGGCTCTGCGACATGGCCGTTCGTCAGGTTGTGCGCTTCGAAAGCTTCAAATATCCGGCAGGCGCCTTTTCGTTTTGATAGCTTCCCGTTAAATTTGCAGCAGCAGACCGGGCGACGTTATGCAGGAACAGCAGAAGTGGTACAGCATCGGGGAGGTGGCGCGGCGGACGGGGCTGGCGCCCCACGTGCTGCGGTACTGGGAGACCGAGTTCGAGGAGTTGCGGCCCCGGAAGGATAAGGCCGGGCGCCGGCGCTACTCGGAAGAAGATCTGGCGCTGGTGCGTGAGATCCAGCACCTGCTGCACGTGGAGCGCTACACGATCGAAGGGGCCCGGCGCGTGCTGGCGCGTCGGCGGCAGCAGCAGAACGGGGCCATGCGGGCGCAACTGCTGGAACTTCGGGCCTTCCTGGTGGAATTGCTTCGGTACCTGGAGGCGCAGACCGGCTGTGAAGAGCCAGCAAAAGGGAACTCCGGCCCCGATTGAAGCATTTGCAGCCCTTGCCTGATGGCTATCGCTCGGTGTAGTTTGCCAGCGGTTGATGTCGGGACGTAGCGCAGCCCGGTAGCGCACTAGCATGGGGTGCTAGGGGTCGTGGGTTCAAATCCCACCGTCCCGACCAGGCCCCGCCCGAAAGGGCGGGGTTTTTTGTGATACGATTTCCGGGAAATCATAGTGAGAAAGCACGGGCGCACACGGCGGTGCGCCTCTACCAGATCCCTGACGTTTTCCCTATCGTAGGGGCGGACCATTGTGTCCGCCCTATCATAACCGCCGGCTCGCGTCCCCACACGGGGTGTGGCATCCTCATGCACTGGTAAATCAGCGAGCCCATATTAGGCCGACGGACTTCATCAGGGCCATGCTGTCGCAGATCCTGAAGCCTCTCCTGAAAGGATCCGGTGTATTGCCCTGATGGGCAAAGCTTTTTTGGCGTCGCGTGTCATCAGGCTAAAAGAGTAATTGTGTATGTGAATAATGTATAAACTAAAAAGTCGAGGAAGTGTGATTGTGTAATTAAATTCAAGAGCAATCGCCAATTGTCTTAAAAAACAAAAACGAAAAGGGCTTCCGATCCGTTTAGATTTAATGAAAGCGCTACCGACGCTGTTGTTTTTGCAGGATTTGGTGCTTGACGACGGGGATCATAAATGCGTTATTGCAATCAAAAAGCAACGTTACGCTGCAAATTGACGGGTACGCGTATGCATCACCTTGCTTCTCGTCAGACAGGCCGGTCGGTCCTTCCCGGACGCAGCGGGAAGCAGGGTGTCGTGCGTCGGGTGTGCGCCAGGATGGTCCGTGCGGTACGACCTTGCGGTGAGGTCCTTATTACGGCCCCTGCGGGCCGCGTAACGACGATTACCGCCTGATTCTCCAACCTGGCGACCCCGGCTGCCTCTCTTTTACAGGTTTTTAAAAGACTGCAGCGCAGACCGGGGCGCCATAAACCCCGGGTTGCGATGCGCCTGCAGAACCAGAATCCCGATTCTCATCACCGCTCGCTGTTTGACGGTCAGGAGCATGACGCCTGCGGCGTCGGTCTGATCTGTACGCTGACGGATGCCCCCTCGCATACCATCGTGCAGGATGGCCTGCAGGTGCTGCTGCGCCTGAGCCATCGCGGTGCCTGCGGGTGCGACGAGCGTACGGGTGACGGGGCGGGCATCCTCGTACAACTCCCCGATCTGTTTCTCCGGGAGGTGGCGCTGGAGGAGGGCATCCGGCTGCCCGAGCCCGGTGCCTACGCGGTGGGCATGCTCTTTCTGCCGAAAGATCAGGCGCGCCAGCAGGCCTGCCGTGAAGCCTTCGAACGGCTGGTGCAGGCCGAGGGGCAGCAGGTGCTGGGATGGCGCCGTGTGCCCACCCGTCCCGACGTGCTGGGTGTGTCGGCGGCCGCCGCCGAGCCGGCCGTCTGGCAGGTGTTCGTGCAGGCCGCGCCAGACTTCGACGTGGAGGCTTTTGAGCGCAAACTGTTTGTCATCAAGCGTCGGGCCCGGCACGTTATCGACGACCCGGACGTTTACGTGGTCAGCCTGTCGGCGCGCACGCTCGTCTACAAAGGCATGCTCACGCCCGATCAACTGGGCGTCTATTACCCGGACCTGACCGATCCGCGTTTCGCCAGCCGGCTGGCCCTGGTGCACTCGCGTTTCAGCACGAACACCTGGCCGCGCTGGCCGCTGGCCCAGCCCTTCCATCTGCTGGCGCACAACGGCGAGATCAACACGCTGCGGGGCAACATTAACGCGCTGCGGGCACGTGAGGCGCTGTTGCGCTCGGAACTGCTGGGCGACGATCTGGTCAAGATTCTGCCGCTGCTCGACGAAACGGGCAGCGATTCGCAGATGCTCGACGCCATGATCGAGCTGCTCTACCGGGCCGGTCGTTCGCTCCCGCACGCCATTCTGATGACCATCCCGGAGGCCTGGGCGCACGACGACTACATGGACGACGCGCGCAGGGCCTTTTATGAATACCACGCCTGTCTGATGGAGCCCTGGGACGGTCCGGCCGCCGTCTGCTTCACCGACGGTCGCTACGCCGGGGCTGTGCTCGATCGCAACGGGCTGCGACCGGCGCGCTACACGATCACCCGCGACGGGCTCGTCGTGCTGGCCTCCGAAGTGGGCGTGCTCGATCTGGAGCCCGAACGCGTCGTCGAAAAAGGCCGGCTGCAACCCGGACGTATGTTCCTGGTGGACCTGGAGGAGGGCCGGGTCGTGCGGGATGAAGAAATCAAGGCCACGCTGAGCCGTCGCCGGCCCTATCGCCTCTGGCTCCGGTCGCACCTGCGCACCGAAGCGGATCTGCCCCGGGCTCAGGCCCTGCCGCGGACCTCGGAGCTGGAATCGCTGCGGCGCCAGCAGCGGCTCTTCGGCTATTCGCTCGAGGAACTGCGCATGATCCTGGCGCCCATGGCGCAGAAGAAGGACGATCCCGTCGGGTCCATGGGCGACGACACGCCGCTGGCCGTGCTGTCGGACTTTCCGCGGCTGACCTACGACTACTTCAAACAGCTCTTCGCGCAGGTGACCAACCCGCCCATCGACGCCATCCGCGAAGAGCTGGTTACCTCGCTACATACGTATCTGGGCGGTGAGGCCAACCTGCTGGACGAAACGCCCGAGCAGGCGCGCCGGCTGCGCCTGGAGCATCCGGTGCTGACCTCGGAAAAGCTGGCCCGCATCAAGGCGCTGGACGAAGAGAACCTGCGGGCCACCACGCTCAGCACCACGTTCGACGTGAAGGCCGGCGGCGAGGGACTGGTGGCCGCGCTGGACGCGCTGTGCCAGCAGGCCGTCGAAGCCGTACAGCAGGGCTTTACCATTCTGGTACTTTCGGACCGGGAGGCGGGCCGGGGGCGAGCGCCCGTTCCGGCCGCGCTGGCCGTGGGGGCCGTCCATCATCACCTGATCCGCACGGGGCTGCGGGCCCGCTGCAGCCTGGTAGTCGACAGCGGCGAACCGCGCCAGGTGCACCACCTTTGCGTGCTGGTCGGCTATGGCGCCGACGCCGTCTGTCCCTATCTGGCGCTTGAGACGGTGGCCGACCTGGTGCGCATGGGCGAAATCACCGGGTTGCACGTGCAGGAAGCCCAGCAGCGCTACGTCAAGGCGCTCTGCAAGGGGCTGCTCAAGGTGATGTCGAAGATGGGCATCTCGGTATTTCAGAGCTACCGGGGCGCCCAGATCTTCGAAATCGTGGGCCTGAGCGGGGAGGTGGTCGAGCGCTGCTTTGCCCGGACCGTCTCCCGCCTGGGCGGGGTGGGCTTCGACGTGCTGGCCGAGGAAGTGCGCCTGCGCTACGAACAGGCCTACCCGGAAGTGCCGGTCGCCGAAGCCCCGACGGACGAGCTGGAGCGCGGCGGTTTCTACCAGTGGCGGCGCGGCGGGGAGCATCACCGCTACAATCCACTGACGGTGGCCAAACTGCAGCACGCCGTCCGCGAACGCGATCCGAAAGACTACGAGGAATTCGCCCGGCTGGTCAACGACGAAAGCCGGCGGTTGTGTAAGTTGCGCGGGCTGCTGGACTTTATCCCGGCCGAGCGCCCGATTCCGATCGAAGAGGTCGAGCCCTGGACGTCCATCGTGCGCCGCTTCAAGACGGGCGCCATGTCCTTCGGCTCGATCAGCAAGGAAGCGCACGAGGTGCTGGCCGAGGCGATGAACCGCATCGGCGGCAAGAGCAACACGGGCGAAGGCGGCGAAGATCCGGAGCGCTACGCCCGCGAAAACCCGCGGCGCAGTGCCATCAAGCAGGTGGCCTCTGGACGCTTCGGTGTGACGATCGGCTATCTGGCCAGCGCCGATGAAATCCAGATCAAGATGGCGCAGGGGGCCAAGCCGGGCGAGGGCGGTCAGCTCCCGGGCGAGAAGGTCTATCCCTGGATCGCCCGCGTGCGGCATTCGACGCCCTGGGTGGGCCTGATCTCGCCGCCACCGCACCACGACATCTATTCGATCGAAGACCTGGCCCAGCTCATCTACGACCTCAAGCAGGCCAACCCCACGGCCCGCATCAACGTGAAGCTGGTGGCCGAGGCGGGCGTCGGCACGATCGCGGCCGGCGTGGCGAAGGGCGGGGCCGACGTCATCCTGATCAGCGGACACGACGGCGGCACCGGCGCCTCGCCGATCACGTCGATTCTGCATGCCGGATTGCCCTGGGAGCTGGGACTGAGCGAGACGCATCAGGCGCTGGTGGCCAACGGCCTGCGTGAACGGGTCATCGTGGAGGTGGACGGCCAGCTCCAGACGGGGCGCGACGTGGCCATCGCGGCACTGCTGGGCGCCCAGGAGTTCGGCTTCGCCACGGCACCCCTGGTGGCGATGGGCTGCATCCGCATGCGCAAATGCCACCTGAACACGTGCCCGGTGGGCATCGCCACGCAGGATCCGGAGCTGCGCAAGAAGTTCACCGGCCAGCCGGAACACGTGATCAACTATTTCTACTTTGTGGCCGAGGAGCTGCGCCGGATCATGGCGCAACTGGGCTTCCGCACGGTCGAGGAAATGGTCGGGCGCGTCGATCGGCTGCGCATCCGGCCGACCGACCACTGGAAGGCGCGCTATCTGGACCTGCGGCCACTCATCAAAAAAGTCGAAACACCGGAGATCCTGCGGCCCTTCAGCCAGAAGCCGCCTGCGCGTCGCGACGTGCCTACGCTCGACGAGCGCGTCCTGCCACGCCTGAAGCCCGCCCTGGAGCGTCGCGAACCGGTGCGGCTGCACGTGGCCATCCGCAACACGGACCGTACCGTCGGTGCCCGCATCAGCTACGAAATCGCCACACGCTACGGGGAAAGCGGGCTCCCGGACGATACGATCTGGCTCGACTGTGAAGGTTCGGCCGGTCAGAGCTTCGGCACCTTCCTGGCGCCGGGCGTGACGCTGCGCGTCATCGGCGAGGCCAACGACTACTTCGGCAAAGGACTCTCCGGCGGAAAACTCATCATCCATCCGCCGGAAAACGCCGCCTATCCGGCCGAATCGAACATCATCATCGGCAACGTGGCGCTCTACGGGGCCACTTCCGGCGAGGCCTACATCCGCGGCCGGGCCGGCGAGCGTTTTGCCGTGCGTAACAGCGGGGCTCGCGCCGTGGTCGAGGGCGTGGGCGACCACGGCTGCGAGTACATGACCGGCGGGCGCGTGGTGGTGCTGGGTCCCACGGGCCGCAACTTTGCGGCCGGCATGAGCGGCGGCATCGCCTACGTGCTGGACGTGGACGGGCTGTTCGCCGAGCGCCACTGCAACCTGGACATGGTCGAGCTGATGCCGGTGGTCGAGGAGGCGGACATCGCCGAGCTGCGCGAACTGATCGAACGCCACTACGCCTACACGGGCAGTCCGGTGGCCCGCTGGGTCCTGGAAGACTGGCCGAACATCCTGGCCCGCTTCGTCAAGGTCTTCCCGATCGACTACCGGAAGGCGCTCGAGCGGCTGGCCCGGGAGCAGGAAGAAGCAAACCTGCGGCAGCAACTGGCCGCCTGAAAACCCTCAAGTTGTACGCAAGCGTATGGGTTCCCTGCGAGGTTTCATAGAAATCCCCCGCGAGAATCCCGAGAAGCGACCGGTCGAGGAGCGCGTCCGGGATTTCCGAGAGGTGTACCGGCTGCTGCCGGACGAGCGCGTCCAGCAGCAGGCCGCCCGCTGCATGGACTGCGGCATTCCGTTCTGTCACTCCGGATGCCCGCTGGGCAACGTGATTCCGGAATTCAACGACCTGGTGTACCGCAACCGCTGGCGGGATGCCTACGAGCGGTTGCGGGCCACGAACAACTTCCCGGAGTTTACCGGGCGCGTCTGTCCGGCTCCCTGCGAGTCGGCCTGCGTGCTGGGCCTGATCGAACCACCGGTGACGATCGAACAGATCGAGTGGGCCATCATCGAACGCGCCTTCCGCGAGGGATGGGTCAAACCAGAGCCACCGGCGCGCCGGACCGGCAAAAAAGTGGCCGTGATCGGGTCGGGTCCTGCCGGACTGGCCTGTGCCGACCAGCTCAACCGGGCCGGCCACTGGGTGACGGTCTTCGAGCGGGACGACCGCATCGGGGGACTGCTGCGCTACGGCGTGCCCGACTTCAAGATGGAAAAGTGGGTGATCGACCGGCGCGTGGCCATCCTGGAAGCCGAGGGCATCACGTTCCGCACCGGGGTACACGTGGGCCGCGACTATCCCGTCGATCAACTCCGGCGCGACTTCGATGCGATCGTGCTCTGCACGGGCGCTACGCAACCGCGCGACGTGAAGGTGCCCGGACGCGAACTGGCCGGCATTCACTTCGCCTGGGAATACCTCTGGCAGGCTACCAAGCGGGTGGCCCGCGACGACCTGGAAGCGGCCGGCATCCCGATCATTGATGCCGCCGGCAAGGACGTGATCGTCATCGGTGGGGGCGACACGGCCAGCGACTGCATTGGCGTGGCCAATCGGCAGGGCGCCCGCTCCATCACGAACTTCCACATCTGGCCGGCGCCGCCGAAGGAACGAACGCCCGAAATGCCCTGGCCTTTCCATCCGCACCTGTTGCAGGTGACCACCTCGCACGAGGAAGGGTGCGAGCGGGTCTGGAGTGTGCAGACGATCGCCTTCGAGGGGCGCAACGGGCACGTCGAGCGGGTGATCACGGTGGACGTCGAACCCGGTCCGCCGGGACCGGACGGCCGACGCATGCGCCGCGAGGTGCCTGGTTCCCGCCGCGAATGGCCGGCCGATCTGGTGCTGATCGCCATCGGCTACGAGGGACCGGAGCGGAGTCCGCTGCTGGAGGCGTTGGGCGTCGAACTGGACGAACGCGGGCGTGTGAAGGCGGACGAACACTTCCAGACGAACGTCCCCGGCATGTTCGTGGCGGGCGACGCGCATCGGGGAGCTTCGCTGGTGGTCTGGGCCATCTCAGAAGGACGTGAAGCGGCCCGCGGCGTCGATCAGTACCTGATGGACTACACGACGCTGCCCACGAAGGGCGAAGGCGACCTGCCCTTGCTCCGATAAGTCGGCCACTCGTATCTTGCCGCCGTTATGGAAGCCGTACCGTCGTCAATTTCTGTGGTACCCGACCGACAGGGCGAGCGCGTGGTGGTATGGGGCCCCGGCTCGCTGTCGAATCTTGGCCCCGGCTTCGATGCGCTGGGGCTGTGCATCCAGGGACTCGGGGATCGGGTGGAAGCCTGGCGCACGGAAACGCCCGGCGTGGCGCTGGTGGAGGCCAACGGCCTGCCCGGCTCCAGCATTCCCTGTGATCCCACCACGAACACGGCCGCCGTGGCGGCCGCCGCCGTGCTGCGCCAGGCGGGCGCCCGCCACGGGGTGGCGCTACGTCTGCACAAAGGGCTGCCGTCCGGATCGGGTCTTGGCAGCTCGGCCGCCAGTGCCGTGGCCGGCGCCTGGGCGGCCAACCTGCTGCTGGATGAACCCCTGCCGCGCGAGGCACTCGTGGAAGCCGTGCTCGAAGGGGAGGCCGTCGCTTCGGGCAGCCGACACGGCGACAACGTGCTTCCGGCGCTTTTCGGCGGGCTCGTGCTCGTGTCGGCCAGCGATCCGACCTGCTACCGCCGCATTCCGCTGCCCGGGCCCCTGTCGATCGCGTTGATTCTGCCCCGGGTGGAAATCCTGACGCGGACGGCCCGCGAGATTCTGCCCCGGCAGGTGACGCTTCAGGACGCCGTGCACAATGCCTCGGCGCTGGCCTTCCTGATCGACGCGTTCCGGGCCGGCGACTGGGAGACGGTGGGGCGCTGGATGATGGCCGATCGGATCGTGGAGCCCGTGCGGGCCCGGCTGGTACCCTGCTACGAGCCGGTGCGTCGGGCCGCGCTTTCCGCCGGAGCCTTCGGCTGTGCGCTGACCGGCTCGGGCCCGGCCTTGTTCGCACTGGCCCGCGACGAAATGCACGCCCGCCAGGTGCTCTCGGCCATGCGGGAAGCCTGCCTGGAAAGCGGTGTAGATGTGGAAGGACACGTTACGGCCGTCGATTTCGAAGGCGCACGTCAGCTCTGAAATCATGAGTGCTCCGGAACCCATCCGTTTTGTCAGCACACGCGGGAAGGCGCCCGCCCTGAGGTTCGACGAAGCCCTGCTGCAGGGGCTGGCGCCCGACGGGGGTCTCTACATCCCGGAGCGTATTCCGCACCTGCCGCCCACCGTCTGGCGCGCGGCCCGCTCGTTTCCCGCGATGGCCGCCGACGTGCTGGCGCGCTGGCTGCAGGGCGTCTTCTCGGAAGACACGATCGCCCGCGTGACGGCCGAGGCGCTCTCGTTTCCGGTGCCGCTCGTGCCGCTGGGCGAAGACCTTTACGTGCTGGAGCTTTTCCACGGGCCGACGCTTTCGTTCAAGGATTTCGGCGCCCGTACCATGGCCCGCTTCGCCCGCGAAGTGCTGCGCCGACTGGATGAACGCCTGCTGGTGCTGGTGGCCACGTCGGGCGATACGGGCAGCGCCGTGGCCGATGGCTTTGCCGGGCTGGAGCGCGTGCAGGTGGGCCTGCTCTATCCCTACGGTCAGGTCAGCCCCGTGCAGGAACGGCAGCTCATCGTGCAGCGGCCGGGCGTGCAGGCCTTCGCCGTACACGGCACGTTCGACGACTGCCAGCGGCTGGTCAAGGCCGCCTTCGCCGATCCCGACTTTTCCCGCGTGCGGCTCTCTTCGGCCAACTCGATCAACGTGGGGCGCCTGCTGCCGCAGATGCTCTACTACATCTGGGCCGTGGCCGAAGGCGGGTTCGACGAAGTGGTTTTCTGCGTGCCCAGCGGCAATCTGGGGAACCTGACCGGCGGCGTCCTGGCCGCGCTGAGCGGGCTGCCCGTGCGGCGTTTCGTCGCCGCCCACAACGCGAACGACTTCTTCCCGCGCTTTCTGGCCGGAGAAGGACCGGCCTTCGGGCCGTCGCGGCGCACGCTGTCGAACGCCATGGACGTCGGCGCACCGAGCAACTTCGAGCGGTTGCAGGCGCTGCTGGGCGCGTCCATGCCGGAGCGCATCTGGGGCACGAGCGTATCGGACGAAGAAACGCTGCAGACCATCCGGCAGGTGTACGAGACGAACGGCTACCTGGCCGATCCGCATACGGCCGTGGGACTGGAGGCCGCCCGCCGCTACCGGGAGGCTACAGGCGACCGGACGCCGCTTGTGGTGCTGGCGACGGCTCATCCGGCCAAGTTTCCCGAGGTGCTCCGTCAGGCGCTGGCGTTCGAGCCGGAGGCGCCCGAAGCGCTGGCCCGGCTCTGGAAGCAGGAAGTTTCCGTGATTCACGTTGAAGCCGAGCTGGAGGCACTGAAAGCGCATCTGTTGCCCCATGTGGCTGCCGGGGCGTGATCCGGCCGAAGTCGCACCGGAAAAACTGACCGGGCTCGTGCCGCCGGTGCGCACGTTCGAGGGCTTTGCGCCCGAAGCGTTCGAGGCCCTGGCGCGCCTGAAGGCTCATCCGCACATCGAGCAGTACCGACAGGAAAAGTCCGCGTTGCGACGGTACGTGCAGGAGCCTTTTCGGAGGCTGCGGGACGATCTGGTGGTGAACTGGGTGCTTCCCAGTGCGCTGGCGCTGGAGACGGAGCGCAACGTGTTCAGTCGGTTTCTGAAGAACGATTTCGGCGCGGGCGGTTGCCATGCGCATTACTGGATGGCGTTTTACCGGCAGGGGCGGCGGCGTCTGGCCGACGTACAGCTGATCGTAAGCCTGCATTTCGACGGTTTGCGGGTGGGCGTCTATGCCGGGGAGCCGGCGCGGGCGGTCTGGCGTGCGGTGCGGGCGCATCTTCCGGAGGCCGGGGTATCGGTTCTGGAATCAATTATTCCGTTATTGCAAATCAAAATCTACCCGAGGAAGGGGGAGGCGTGTTCGATAGGTGGGGAGGACGATCTGCAGCGTCTGTCGGTACTGCTGCGTGGTGCGGAGGGCATCTGGGCGGGGCGGTCGCTGTCCCGTACGGCTGTCTTACGGCAGGGGCCGGAGGTGGTGGACTGGATCCTGGAAACCTGGCGACTGGCCTGGCCGCTGTACCGTTTCTGCTGTGCGGTCAGTTGAGCGCGAAGGCCAGCACGTCGCCCGCGCCGTCGTAGGGTAGCAGGTAGAGCGTATCGCGATGTACGGCCAGTCCTTCGCGCGTCAGCGGCCATCCCTGTCGGGTCCGTCCCACGGGCAGGCGATGCACCAGCCGTCGGTTTTCCAGATCGATCCAGTCGAGGACGCCGCGCCAGAAGCGGTGGTAACCGCCACACAGCAGCAGCCGCTCGACGAACTGACAATCCTGGTAGGCCACGCCGGTGGGACTGGAAAACTGCGCAAGCAGCCGACCGGAAGGGTCCCAGACGTAAAAGTGACGCGAGTCCCAGTCGGTCCCGACGAGGCGCTCTTCCGGATCGGCGGCCAGCAGGCTGATGTGGCGGGGCGCTGAGAAGCTGTGCACCACGGAAAAGTCGTCAGGGGACAGCGCGAGGATGCGGGAGAAGCCACCGGGATGGTAGGGAGCGCTGGGGACCCAGAGCAGGCGTCCGTCGAAGGCGAGACCACCGGGGTGGATGCGTTCGCCTTCGGTAAGCTCCCGGCGGAGGGTGGAGCGTCCGCTGGTGCGCGTGACGCGAAAGATCCAGCCGCGTCGTTCCCGTCGATCGACAGCGGTAATGAAAAAGGCCGTGTCGGTCACAACCAGACCCTGGACGTGGTAGGCGTCGAAGCGAAGGGGAAAGCGAACGGTGGGATCGGGCAGACGATGGCGTACAATCAAAGCGGGTAGCTCCGAAGAAGGCGGCGCGGAGTCCGGGGGTGCTGGCAGGGAAAGCGTGCTGAGGAGTAGCAGGATCGGCGCGAGCAGTAGCGGTCGGAGCATGGCGGTTTTTTCCGGTCTGGCCGCCGTATGCTACCGACGAGCTGTTAGCGCAGCATAAAGGGGCCGTTATTGCATTATAAAAAGCGATGGGGTATCATAGGAAGGGCCTTCGGATTTACCTGCTCTGTCTATAAAGATCCGACGCGTTGACCGAGATAATCGCATGGAACTGGTACAGACGCACATTGAACAGCCGATCGCGACGCTGACGCTCAACCGGCCGGACAAACGCAACGCGCTGAGCGGGGTGCTGGTCACGGAGCTTGCCCGGGCCCTGACCGCTGTAGCCGAACGGGATGAGGTGCGCGTAGTGGTGCTGACCGGGGCGGGGAAGGTGTTTTCGGCGGGGGCCGACCTGGCGGAGCTTTCGCGGCTTCAGGAGGCGACGGCCGAGGAGAACCTGGCCGACTCGGAGCGCCTGGCCGCGCTGTTTCGGCAGATCGCTTATTATCCGAAACCCCTGATTGCGAAGGTGAACGGCCACGCCATTGCCGGCGGGTGTGGACTGGCCGTGGCCTGCGACTTCGCCATCGCGGCCGCCGGCAGCAAACTGGGCTTTACCGAGGTGCGCATCGGGTTCGTGCCGGCCATTGTGGCCACGTTCGTGCTGCGTCGGGTAGGCGAGACCGTGGCTCGGGATCTGTTGCTGCGCGGTCGGCTCATCGAGGCGGAGGAAGCGGTCCGGCTGGGGCTGATTCATCAGGCGGTGCCGGCCGACGCGCTCGATGCCACGGTACAGGCGCTGGCCCACGAGCTGGCCACCGAGACGAGCCCGTCGGCCGTTGCGCTGACGCGTCGTCTGCTGGCCGATCTGCCCGGCCTGAGTCTGGACGCGGCGCTGGCCTATGCTACGCGGGTCAATGCGCTGGCGCGGGGGACGGCCGACTGCAAGGCCGGCATCCGGGCCTTTCTGGAAAAGCAGGATCCCCCCTGGCGCAAATCATCCACCTGAGCGATGGCACTGATCCGTCCGTTTTACGAGAAGCCCTGGCCCGAAGCGTTGCGTCCGGCTGCCCGGGCGCTCTGGCACTGGCATCTGGCGCTCCGGCGTCCGAACGTGCCGACCACGGAGCCGGAGGCGGTGGCAGCCTTTCTGGAAGAAGAGGCCGTACGGTTTCAGCAAGACGAGCCAATCCAGGTGGTGCCCGAGGAGGTGTGGCGAGCGGCCCGTGAGGCCGCTTTGCAGCATGAACTACCCGTTGAACTGCTGGCCGTACAGGTGCGGGCAGCCCGGGTCTGGGTGGGACCGGTACGTTTTCCGGATGCGGCCGCCCTGGAGGCGTTTCTGCAGGATTTCGCCGGAGCGCACGGACGGCTGCTGGCCCGACTGGCCGGCGTGGGCACGCGCTTCAACGACCCACAGGTCAACGCACTGGCGGCCGGCTTCTTGCTGACAGATCGGCTGACCCGGCTGCCGCGCGATCTGGCTGCCGACCGCCTGTTCATTCCGATGGAAGACCTGGAGCGGGCCGGAGTGTCGGTGGAACTGTTGCAGCGGGGCGCCGGCAATCCGGCTGTGCGGCGGTTGCTCTGGAAACAGGTGGTTCGGGCGCAGGAAGCGCTGGCGCGGGGTCGTGTGCTGGTGCACGAACTGCCCCGGCGCTATGCCCGGGCGCTCCGGCGCGAGTGGCTGCTGACGCTGGAAGTGCTGCGCACGATCGAACGCCGTGATTACGACCTCTGGCGCGGTCCCGTTCAACTCTCCCGCTGGCAACGCCTCCAGGTGGCCTATCAGGCCCGCTTCTCCCGCGTGGCCTTCCGGACGTAGATAGCTTTGAACAGTTTTTCATATGATAACCGTTTATATTGGATTGCAGTGGGCGTTGGACAGAAAAACTTTCGGAGACCCTGACTCATGACGACCTACCGGGATGCCGGCGTGGACATCGAAGCCGGCGACGAACTGGTGCGGCGCATTAAGCCGATCGTACGCGAGACGTTCATCCCCGGCGTTTTGGCCGACATCGGTGCCTTTGGCGCTTTCTTCGAGCCGGATTTTTCGGCCTACCGACGGCCCGTGCTGGTTTCGTCGGTGGACGGCGTGGGCACGAAGTTGAAGGTCGCCTTCCTGATGAACCGGCACGACACGGTGGGACAGGACCTGGTCAACCACTGTGTGAACGACATCGCGGTCTGCGGCGCCCGGCCCCTGTTCTTTCTCGATTACTTGGCCACCGGGCGGCTGAAGCCGGACGTGGCCGAGCAGATCATCCGCGGGTTTGCCACGGCGTGCCGGGAGAATGGCTGCGCACTGATCGGGGGCGAGACGGCCGAAATGCCCGACTTCTACGCGGCGGACGAATACGACCTGGCCGGGATGATCGTAGGCGTGGTGGACCGCGACGCCATCCTCGACGGAAGCCGCGTGCAGGCGGGCGACGTGTTGATCGGGCTGCCTTCGACCGGCCTCCACACGAACGGCTACTCGCTGGCCCGAAAAGTGCTCCTGAACCACTTTTCGGTACACGACCGACCGTCTGAGCTGGGGGGCGCATCGGTGGGCGAGGCGCTGCTGGCCGTGCATCGCTCCTACCTGCGGCCGATCCGGGCGCTGATCGAGGCCGACTGCGTGCACGCGCTGGTGCATGTGACCGGCGGCGGCATTCCCGGCAACACGGCGCGCGTGGTACCCGAAGGCCTGCGCTTCGAGGTGGATTACAACGCCTGGGAACGGCCGGCCATTTTCCGACTCATTCAGGAGTTGGGTGAGGTGCCCGAAGACGACATGCGGCGCACGTTCAACCTGGGCATCGGCCTGATTGCCATCGTGCCGGGCGATCGCAAAGCCGAAGCGGTTCGCACGCTGGAAGCACTGAGCGAGCGCCCGATCGAAATCGGGCGGATCGTGCCCGCCTGACAGCCTGGCGTCCTTTTTGTTGGTAAAAACCGCTTGCATGGAAACTTCCAATCCCGGAAATTCCGTTTACACAATAACTGTATTTCGTTGCGGAAAAGGCAGCCATGTTGTCGCTGATTGTCATTCTGATCCTGAGCTATCTGGTGGGCTCCATCCCGGGTAGTGTGTGGGTGGGGCAGCTGCTGTACGGTATCGACGTGCGTCAGTATGGCAGCGGCAATGCCGGCGCCACGAACGTCTTCCGCGTGCTGGGCTGGAAAGCAGGCATTCTAGCGACCATCGTCGATCTGGGCAAGGGATTGCTGGCGGCCGGCGTGATTGCGACGCTGCGGATTGACGACCTGCCGTCGGGCTTTGCGCACTGGCATATCGAAACCGTGGTGCGGCTGATGGCAGGCATTGCCGCCGTGCTGGGGCACATGTTTCCCATCTGGGCCGGTTTCCGTGGCGGCAAGGGGGTCAACACGTCGGCCGGTGTGCTGCTGGCGCTGACGCCGGTCACGACCCTGATCACGGCGGCCGTCTTTGTGGTCGTGCTGCTGGCGTCGCGTTACGTGTCGCTGGCCTCCATCGTGGCGGCCATTGCGTTTCCTTCGACCGTAGCGATTCGAAAGTACGTGTTCGGGATCGAGTCGCTGGACACCAGCCTGCTGATATTCGGCATCGTGCTGGCCGCCATTGTGATCTGGGCGCATCGTTCGAACATACGGCGGCTGCTCAGCGGCACGGAGAACCGCGTGCGCACGTTCCGGCCGGCCCGTGGCATGCTGGGACGTGGCGAACTCAGGCCGAAGGCGTAGCGCGGACGATTTCGTTCTCGAAGACGACCTCTACAGAGCCATGAAGGCACACGCCAGCCAGGCCCGACGGCCGGCCGGGCGCAGGGTGACGGTTTTTGGTGCGGGAAGCTGGGGAACGGCTCTGGCCCTGCTGCTGGCGTCGAACGGACACGCGGTCACGCTCTGGGCCCGGCGGGCCGAAGTGGCCGAGCACATCCGCCGCACGCGGCACAATCCGACCTATCTGCCCGAGATCGAGCTGCCGCACTCCGTGCACGTGACGGCCGACCTGCAGGAAGCCGCCTCCGATCGGGACGTCTGGGTGGTGGCCACGCCGGCCCAGGCCGTTCGCAGCCTGGCCGAGCAGTTGCGGCCCTGGGTGCACCCGGACCTGATCATCGTCTCGGTGGCCAAAGGGCTGGAAATCGCCACGCTGAAAACCACCACCCAGGTGCTGGCCGAAGTGCTGCCCGAAGTGCCGCGGGAACGAATCGGCGTGCTCTACGGTCCCAGCCACGCCGAAGAGGTGGCCGCCGGGATGCCCACTACCGTGGTGGCCTCGGCACCTTCCTGTGCGGTGGCCGAGCAGATTCAGGCGCTGTTTATGGCCCCGACGTTTCGGGTGTACGTCAACCCCGACCTGATCGGCGTCGAGATTGCCGGCTCGGTCAAGAACGTGCTGGCGCTGGCGGCGGGCCTGAGCGACGGGGTGGGGTTCGGCGACAACGCGAAGGCGGCCCTGATCACGCGCGGGCTGGCCGAAATCCAGCGGCTGGGTGTTCGTCTGGGTGCCGATCCGGCCACGTTTGCCGGACTGGCCGGCATCGGCGATCTGGTGGTTACCTGCATGAGCCGCCACAGCCGCAACCGCTACGTGGGCGAGCAGATCGGCCGCGGCCGCACGCTCGAAGAAGTGCAACGGGAAATGCAGATGGTGGCCGAAGGGGTGCCGACGACCGCGGCCGTCTACCGACTGGCCCGGGAACTGGGCGTCGAAATGCCGATCACCGAGGCCGTCTATCAGATCCTGTTCGAGGGCAAAAAGCCCCGCGAGGCCGTCCGGGAACTGATGACGCGCGAGGCCAAGTACGAAGACTGGTTGCCCCACCCGCCGGAAACGACCCGGCCCGACGGGCTGGCTGCTTCAGAACCGACTCCTTCTCGATAGCCCGACGCGCTTCCGCCATGACGCTTCAGGAACTGAACCAGCTGGTGGCCCTGGGCGAGGGGCTCACGCTGGAATTCAAGCGCCGCGTTCCCCGTCCCGAGCGGATCGCCAAGGAGGTCATCGCCTTTGCCAACACGCGTGGGGGGCGGTTGCTGCTGGGCGTGGACGACAGCGGTACCATCGTGGGCGTGCGCGACCCCGACGAAGAAGTCTTCGCCCTGCGACAGGCCCTGCGCCGTTGTGCCACGCCGCCCATCGCCTTCACGCTGGAGCGCATCCAGGTGGAGCACCGGCGGGAGGTGATCGTGGTGACGATCGAAGAGAGCGCGCGCAAGCCGCACTTTCTGCGCAACGGACGACACCGGCAGACCTATATTCGCGTGGAAGACCGGAGCATCGAGGCCAGCCCGGAAGTGCTGGCGCTCATGCGGGCCGAAAAACATCCGCGCAACGTGGTCTTTACCTTCGGAGAGAAGGAGCTGTTGCTGATGCGATATCTGGAGCATTACGGCCGTATCACCGTGCAGCAGTTCGCCCAGCTGGCCAATCTGTCGCGTCGGCAGGCCTCGCGCACGCTGGTGCTCCTCACGGAGGCCAACGTGCTGCGCCTGCATCCCGACGAGCCGCACGATTACTTTACGCTGGCCTACAACGCTTCGTCCTCGGCCGCCTGAAGGGGTGACAGACTGCTGTCACCGAAGCGCGGGTAAACTCGGGGCGGATACAGAATCCGTCCAGAATCCGTATCTTGTGCTGAGCGTTCATCCGAAAAGTCTGTTATTGCAATACAAAAATGCCGGTTGTAGAAGTCATTCCCCTGCACGAGACGACGCGGGAGCGTTATCTGAACTTCGCGTTGTCCGTTATTACAAGCCGCGCGTTGCCCGACATCCGGGACGGCCTCAAGCCCGTCCAGCGGCGCATTCTGTATGCGATGTTTCAGCACCTGCGTCTCTACCCGGACGCCCGCTATCGCAAAAGCGCCACGATCGTCGGCGAGGTGATGGGTAAGTATCACCCGCACGGCGACGCGGCCATCTACGACGCCATGGTACGCATGGCGCAGGACTTCTCGCTGCGCTATCCGCTGGTGGACGGGCACGGCAACTTCGGCTCGATCGACGGCGATGCGGCGGCCGCTATGCGCTACACGGAGGCGCGGCTGCGTCCGCTGGCCATGCAGCTGCTGGAGGAGCTGCGACGCCAGACCGTCCCCATGCGGCCCAACTTCGACGGCACGCTTTTCGAACCGGTGGTCCTGCCGGCCCGCTTTCCGAACCTGCTCGTCAACGGCGCCAGCGGTATCGCGGTAGGCATGGCGACCAACATCCCCCCGCACAACCTGGGGGAGGTGATCGACGCGCTCATCTATCTGATCGACGTGCCCAACGCGCCGCTGGAAACCATCCTGGAGCGGTTCATTCGGGGGCCGGACTTTCCGACCGGCGGCCGGGTGCTCAACACGCGCGAAGAGCTGCTGGAAATCTACCGCACGGGCGAGGGGCCCATCGAACTCCGCGGCGAATACAAGCTGGAGGGCAAGACGCGCATCGTCATTACGTCGATCCCCTACGGCATCGCCAAGGCCGATCTGGTGGAAAAGATCGCCGAGCACATCGCGGCCGGCAAGGTGCCCCAGCTTTCGGACGTGCGGGACGAGTCGACCGACGAGGTGCGCATCGTGCTCGAGCTGCGCCGGGGCGCCGACCCGGAGGCGGCCATGGCCTACCTGTTTCGCCACACGCCGCTCCAGACGCGCTTCCACGTGAACCTGACGTGCCTGGTACCGACGGCCAACCCGGAGGTGGCCGCGCCCCGCAAGGTCGATCTGATGACCATGCTCCGGGCTTTTCTCGAATTCCGCATGGAAGTGGTGGTGCGGCGGCTGCGCTACGATCTGGAGCAACTCGAGCGTCGCATTCACATCCTGCGCGGATTCGAGAAGATCTTCGGGGCGCTGGACGAAGCCATCCGGATCATCCGCGCCGCACGCGACAAGGCCGACGCCGCCCAGCGCCTGATGCATCGCTTCAGCATTGATGACGAGCAGGCCGACGCCATCCTGGAGACGAAGCTCTACAAGCTCTCGCGGCTGGAAATCGAAGCGATTCGTCAGGAACTGGAAGAAAAAGAACGTCAGGCGGCCGAGCTGCGAGCCCTGCTGGCCGACGAAGCCGCCCGCTGGGGCCTCATTCGCGAGGAATTGAAAGCCATCAAAAAACAGTTCGCCGACGCGCGGCGCACCGTCATCGCCGGACCCGACGAGGGCTTCGAGTACAACCAGGAAGCCTACATTGTGGACGAGGACGTGTACGTCATCGTCACGCGGGACGGCTGGGTCAAGCGCCAGCGCTCTTACACGGACGTGCAGAGCATTCGCGTCCGCGAGGGCGATACGGTGGGCTGGGTGCTTCCGGGTTCGACCCGCGCCACCGTCGGCTTTTTCACGAACTACGGCCGTTGCTACACCACGCGCATCGACTCGCTCCCCAGCACGACGGGGTACGGCGATCCGGTGCAGAAGCTGTTCGACTTTTCGGACCGGGAGCGCGTCGTCGGGGTGGTGGTCTTCGACGAGCGGGCGCTTCCCCGGCCGGTTCCGGAGCCCGAAATCGAACCGGCGCTGTTCGAAAACGGGGAGCAGGAAGCGCCCCGCGTGCATGTGGTGGCCGTCACGCGCAAAGGCCAGACGCTCCGGATTCCCATCGACGGCTTCCGGGAGCCGTCCACGAAGAACGGCCGACTTTTCATGCGCCTGGAAAAGGGCGACGAAGTGCTGGGCGTCGAGGTGTCGGCCGGCGACGAGAACGTCTGTCTGGCTTCACGTGAGGGCTACGTGCTCATCTTCCCCGTGCACCAGATCCCGCCGGTCAAGTCGGCGGCCAAAGGCGTGATCGCCATGCGGCTGGGCAGGGGCGACGAGGTGCTGGGCTTTACGCTGGCTTCGGCCGCCCGGGAAGGGCTGGAGGTGGAAACCAGCCGGGGCCGACGCGAGATCGTGCGCACCACGAAGTTCGAGGTGTCGCGCCGGGGCAACCGGGGCCGACAGATCATCCGGCGCGGCCAGCTCGTCCGGGTCATCCCGGCGCCGGTGGAAATTCGACTGAACGGACAGGGATAAGCAGCAGGACCTATGGCGGAGCTTACGGCAACCTACACGGGCAAAGACATCCAGGTGCTGGAGGGGCTGGAGCCGGTGCGCAAGCGGCCGGGCATGTACATCGGCGGCACCGGTAAACCCGGCCTGCATCACCTGCTCTGGGAGATCGTCGACAACGCGGTGGACGAGGCCGTCAACGGCTTTGCCTCGCTGATCGAGGTGACGCTGCACGCCGACGGCCGGAGCGTCACGGTGACGGACAACGGCCGGGGGATCCCCGTCGATCCGCATCCGGTCAAGAAGATCCCCACGCTGGAGCTGATTCTCACCACGTTGCACGCGGGGGGCAAGTTCGACCGCAAGAACTACATCACTTCGGGCGGACTCCACGGCGTGGGCGCTTCGGTGGTGAACGCGCTCTCGGAGGAGCTCGTCGCCACGGTGAAGCGCGACGGGAAGACCTACCAGCAGCGCTTCGTGCGCGGCAAGCCGAAAACGAAGCTAAAGGTCATTGCCGAAAACACGCGCGGCACCGGCACCAGCATCTATTTTCGTCCCGATCCGGAGATTTTCGAGACCACCGAGTTCGATCCGGCCTGGATCCGGGAGCACCTGGAGATCAAAACGTACCTGAACCGCAACCTGAAGATTGTTTTCAAGGACGAGACGAGCGGGGAGCGGTACGAATTCCATCACGAAGGGGGCATCGTCGAGTATCTGGCGCGGCTGGTGGAAGAGCAGGGCGCGCGCGTGGTGCATCCCGAACCCTTCGTGTTGATCCAAGAGGAGCTGCGCGACGGCGCCCGCCTGGAGGTGGCGCTGCAATGGACCGAGGCGCCACGCGAGCTGATCAAGTCGTTCGTCAACGGAATCCCCACCACCGAGGGCGGCACGCACGAGCAGGGCTTCAAGGAGGCCGTGCGGAGTGCCGTGCGGGCCTACATGGAGACGCACGACCTGCTTCCCCGCAACCTCGAAGTGACTGCCGACGACATCCGCGAAGGGCTGGTGGCCGTCGTCAACCTGTTCATGGTGGAGCCCCAGTTCCAGGGCCAGACCAAGGAAAAACTGAACAACCCGGAGGCCCGCTCGCTGGTGATCGGGGCGGTGCGGCTGGACCTGGAGCAATTTCTCAACGCCCATCCGACGATGGCCGAGGCCATCGTGGCCCGCATCATTCAGGCCGCTAAAGCACGGCTGGCCAGCCGGGCGGCCGCCCGCTCGGTGCGCCGACAGACCTCGGTCAGCCACCGACTGAACCTTCCCGGCAAGCTGGCCGACTGCACCTCGACGAATCCTGAGGAGTGCGAGCTGTTCATTGTCGAGGGCGATTCGGCTGGTGGCAGCGCCAAGCAGGCCCGCGACCGGCGCTTCCAGGCGGTATTGCCGCTGCGCGGCAAGGTGCTGAACGCCGAGCAGGCCTCGCTCCGCAAAGTCGAGGAAAACAAGGAGCTGTCCAACATCGTGCAGGCGCTGGGATGTGGCATCGGGGATAAAATCGACCTCTCCCGCCTGCGCTATCATAAAATCATTCTGCTGATGGACGCCGACTCGGACGGCCATCACATCACGACGCTGCTCCTGACGTTCTTCTACCGCTACATGCGGCCGCTTATCGAGAACGGGCACGTGTACGTGGCCCAGCCGCCGCTGTACCGGATCGACGCCGGAAAGGAGACCTACTGGGCCCTGGACGACGCCGACCGCGACCGCATCCTGCAGGAACTGCGCAAAAAGCGGAAGAACGTGCAGGTCGAAATCCAGCGCTTCAAGGGACTGGGCGAGATGATGCCCGACACGCTGCGTGAAACCACGCTGGATCCGCAGAAACGCCGCCTGCTGCGTGTCGAGATTCCGGAGGGCGCCCGGTTGCTGACCGAGCAGACCATCACCGAGTTGATGGGACGCGACGTCTCAGCCCGCTTCCGGTTCATCATGGAAAATGCTGCCCAGGTGGACGCCGAAGCGCTCGACGTGTAAGCGACCGGGTTTTTTCCGAACGACTGTTGTACGTCAGGACAGCAACTCCGCGCGTAGTCAGGTGCGGACGCGGGCGACCAGCCAGGTCCCGGCAAAGATCAGCCCCATGCCCAGCAGGCTCAGCGGCGTGGGGATTTCCCGGAAGAACAGCAGGCCCCAGAGCGCGCCGAAGACGACCTGCAGATAGTTCATGGCGACCGCCCGGCCGGCCTGTTCTTCGGCCAGGCCGCGGGTCATCCAGACCTGTGCGATCTGGGCGCTGAGCCCCACGCCCGCCACCACGACCAGCCAGTCGAGCGGCGAGGGCCAGACGGCCGTGGGCAGCGCCATTGGAAGCGAGCCGATCGTCGAGACCAGCGGAAAATAGAACACGATGGTCAGGGGGTGCTCGGTGCGGCGGAGTTCGCGCACGATCGTGTACGCGCCGGCACTGAAGAGGGCCGCCCCCATGGCGGCGGCCACGCCCAGCGGATCCAGTCCGGCGGTATGGGCACCGAACAGAAAGCCCGGCCGGGCCACCAGCACCACCCCGAGTAGGCTGAGCAGAATGCCGGCGATTTCGCGGCGGCCGATGGGTTCCTTCAGCCAGAGGGCGGCCAGCAGCGTGGTAAAGACCGGACTCGTGTGCTGAAGCACCAGCGTATCGGCCAGCGGCAGCCGCGTCAGCGCAAAGTAGAGGCAGCTCAGCGACACGAAGCCCACCACGCCGCGCAGGATCAGCAGGCCCGTCCGTTGCCCTCGCCACGAGACCCGTTGCCAGCGGAGCAGCAGGTAGCTGTAAAAGAGCGTGACGACGCTCCGGATGAGGACGATTTCCTGGCTGGGCAGGTGGCGGCCGGCCACCTTCACGAACAGCCCCATCAGGCTGAACATGAAGGCCGAGCCGATCATGTAGCGCAACCCGCGCGAGAGTCCGAGCGTCGCCGGCGCCGTCACGTCGCTGCGTCAGGTTCTGAACTTCAGAGGGAAACGCCGCAGGAACGCGCAGCCGGCCGTTTTGTGGCTTGAATTCCAGAAAAAGGCGCCCGTCGTGGAGATTGCGTAAAAGTCCGGCGGCGGTCGGGAGTCCGACGGGAACGAAGCCGCGGGTGGCGGTGTTTTAGCGTCGCATTCAGAGATCGACAGGTCCGTAGCTCAACTGGTAGAGCAGCGGACTCTTAATCCGCGGGTTGGGGGTTCGAGTCCCCCCGGACCTACAAGGAAAGGGTTGCTGGTAAAATAGGCCGGCAACCCTTTTTTTTGTGGCAAACGAAAGGCTCTGGCGGGCCACTTCCATGCAAATCCTGTCGCACAGCCTTTGGTAGGGGGAGTAATCGAGGCGTTTTAAAAGATCGGGGGTATACGTCAGGCTTCACATCAAACGATCAGGTCGTATGTGGTGCAGGAGTCAGCGTTTCCATCCGTTTCTGTGCGTGGCGGCGGCCGGCTTCGGTCAGGCGGACCATGCGGCCTTCAAGGCGTAGCCAGCCGCGTCGCTGGCCTTCTTCCAGAATGCGGGCAAACTTTTCGTCGGTCCAGTTCAGATGAAGGGGCAGCGTGGCGCGATGGCGTTCGGCCGTGGCCTCCGGCCGGTGCTCGTGGTGCAGCAGGTGGAACAACAGCAGGTCCAGCGCAAAATCGCGCTGTTGCCGACGATGGCGACGCCAGCGGGCCAGCAGTCCGGTCTCCGGAGCCAGCAGCCAGACCAGACAGAACAGCACGCCCACCATGGTGGCCATCGATCCGGCGATCGACACGTCCAGGAGTCGGGCCATGCCGTAGCCCGGCACGGCACTCAGCACGCCGAAAAGCAGGCTTCCCAGCAGGTAGGTCGGCATCCGACGGGCCAGCAGGAGGGCAGCGGCCGGCGGACCGATCATCAGCGCGATGACGAGAATGGCGCCTACCGCGTGAAAGGCGGCGACCACCGTTACGGCCACGAGGCCCATCAGCAGGTAATGCAACAACACGGGGCGGAAACCCAGCACGGCCGCCGTGGCCGCATCGAACGTCGTCAGCACCAATTCTTTGTAGAGCAGCCGGATCAGCAGTGCGTTGATCAGCAGGAGGCCGGCCATGGTCCAGAGCGCGCGCGGGCCGAGGTCGATGCCGCGCCAGATCAGCCGATCGAACGGCACGAAGGCCAGCTCGCCCAGCAGCACGGCGTCGGTGTCCAGATGCACCTGGCCTGCAAAGCGGGCAATCAGCAGCACGCCCACGCTGAACAGCGCGGGGAAGACCAGCCCGATGGCCGTGTCCTCGCGAAGCCGGCCGGTCTTTTCCAGCAGTTCGATCAGATAGACCGTGAGCAGTCCCGAAGCTCCGGCCAGCACGAGCAGCAGCGGATGCTGCAGGTTTTCGGTGAGAAAGAAACCGAGCACGATCCCGGGCAGCACCGCGTGGCTGATGGCGTCGCTGACGAGGCTCAGGCGGCGCAGCACGAGAAAGGCGCCGGGCAGCGCACACGCGGCCGCTGTCAGCATGGCTACCAGCAGGATTTCGAGGGCCGGACTCATGGCGTGTGGGGTGGACGTTCGGTAAGTTGCCAGCCCTGATCCGGCATGTGCCGGACCTTGCCGCGTCGCTCCAGATCGCGTAGGATGGCTTCTGCGGGGACGTCGGTGCCCAGCGCCGCCTGGATGGTGGCCGTGGGGTGCGGATGCTCCGCGTCCGGATGGTGACGCGCCAGCTCCTGAAGGACGGCCATCACGGCCTGGCGGGCGGTCTCCCGGGCCTGTCGCCGCCGAATGTGTTGCCAGAGCAGACCACGGGCCGGGGCAACCAGCACCGACAGCAGGGCCAGCGCGGTCAGCAGCAGTACGATGAGGGGACCGGTGGGAAGCCGGGGCGCAAGGCTGCTGATCCAGGCGCCCAGCGCACCGCTCAGCAGCCCGAACAATCCGGCCAGCAGCAACACGCGGCCGTACCGGCTGCTCCACTGGCGAGCAGCCGCCGCCGGGGCCACGATCACGGCACTCATCAGCACGACGCCCACAGTCTGGAGTCCGATCACGATGGCCACCACGAGCAGCACGATCAGCAGCGTCTGCAGGCGGCGCACCGGAAGTCCCAGCGTCGCCGCATAGGCTTCATCGAACAACACGAGCTGGATTTCCTTCCAGAAAGCCAGCACCAGCGCGAAGGCCAGCAGGCCGGCTCCGGCCATAACGAGCAGATCTTCCCGGAGCAGCGTGGCCGCCTGTCCGAAGAGGAAACGATCCAGCCCCGCCTGCGCCGCGCCGGCCGTATGCTGGGCGGCCGAAAGCAGCACTACGCCGAGCCCGAAAAAGACGGCCAGCGCCATGCCCAGGGCCGCGTCGAAGCGAATGCGCGTCGTGCGCAGGATGGCCTGCACCCACAGCAACGCCAGCGTGCCGCTGACGGCTGCGCCGAGCTGCAGGACCACCGGCGCCTTCGAGCCGCTGAGCAGAAAAGCCAGCACGATGCCCGGAAGTGCCGCGTGGGCGACGGCGTCGCCGATCAGTCCCTGGCGCCGGAGCACCGCCAGCGTGCCCAGCGCGCCGGAAATCAGCCCGAGCAGGGCCGCGCCGGTCATCACGATACGCAGCGTGAAGTCCATGGCTATGCCGGATTCACCGTCGGGGCCGGAACCACCATGCGGCCGCCGTAGGTGCGCCGCAGATTTTCAGGAGTGAAGGCTTCGGCCACCGGCCCGCAGGCGATGCACTGGACGTTCAGCAATATCACCCAGTCGAAGTATTCGGCCACGGTGGACAGGTCGTGGTGCACCACCACGATGGTTTTGCCCTGCTGCTTGAGCCAGCGCAGCACCTCAAGCAGCGTGGCCTCGGTAGGGGCGTCCACCCCCTGAAACGGCTCGTCGAGCAGGTAAAGCTCCGCTTCCTGAGCCAGCGCGCGGGCCAGCAGCACGCGCTGCTGCTGGCCCCCGGAAAGCTGTCCGATCGGTCGGTCTGCCAGCTCGGCCATCCCGACGCGCTCGAGCGCCGCACGCGCCCGTGTGCGTTCGGCCGCGCCGGGACGACGCAACCAGCCCACACGCCCGTAGGTGCCCATCAGTGCCACGTCGAACACGGTCGCCGGGAAGTCCCAGTCCAGCTCGGCCCGCTGGGGCACATAAGCCACCCGGCGTTCCCGGGCGCGAAACGGCCGGCCCAGCACGCGGATGCGTCCGGCGGCCGGTCGCACAATGCCCAGTACGGCCTTGAGCAGCGTGCTCTTGCCGGCGCCGTTGGGTCCGACGATCGCCGTCATCTGGCCGGTCGGAATCGCCGCGTCCACGTCCCAGAGCACCGGCTGCTGCTGGTAGGCAACGGTCAGGTCTTCGATTTCAATGGCCCATTTCATGGCAGGGGGGCTTCGTGCAGGGCTTCGACAATCGTATTGATGTTGGTGCGGATCATACCCGTATAGGTGCCGGCCGGCGAGCCCGGGTCACCCAGCGCGTCGGAGTAGAGCGGTCCCGCCAGCCGCACCGAAAAGCCACGCGCCGCCACGGCTTCCTGAAGCGCCCGCAGGTAGCGCTCCGGCACGGAGCTTTCCACGAAGATGGCCGGCACGCGACGGGCCACGATGAATTCAGCCAGTTGCTGGACGTCGGCCGCACCGGCTTCGGAGGCCGTCGAGACGCCCAGCAGGCCGTGCACTTCCCAGCTGTAGGCATCGCCAAAGTAGCGGAAGGCGTCGTGCGAGGTGATCAGCACGCGCCGCTCCGGCGGCAACAGGGCGGAGCGCCGGCGCACATAGGCGTCGGTGCTGTCCAGTTCGGCCAGATAGGCGGCGAGCCGATCCCGAAAGAACGCGGCCCGCGCCGTGTCCATGCGGGCCAACGTTTCGGCCACGCAGCGGGCCGCAAATTGCCAGCGGCGCACATCCATCCACACGTGCGGATCGTAGACACCCCCGAAGCCGGAGGCGCGCAGCCGCAGGCTGTCGGGTACGCACTCGGCCACGGCCAGCGTTTGCCGTCCCAGAGCCCGCATGCGCTCGAAGACTTCGGTCATCTTGCCTTCCAGGTGCAGGCCGTTGTAGAGCACAAGGTCGGCCTGCTGCATGCGGGCCACGTCGCCCTCGCTGGCGCGGTAGAGATGCGGGTCGATGCCCGGCCCCATGAGCGCGGTTACCTCCACCGCCTCGCCGCCAAGCTGACGGGCCAGATCGGCCACGATCGTGGTGGTGGCTACAATGCGCAGCCGCCCGTCGGTCCGGGACGGGGTGGCCTGACACCCCATCAGCACCAACAGAACGACGGCGGCACAGCCGCTCAGGAGGAAACTTCTTCGACGGCCCATATGGCTTCGGCAAGTTCTCGGGGAAGGAGAAAGCGTTCATCACCCACGGCGAGGCGGACGCCCGAGGCGGTGTGTTCGAGCACATGCACGCGCGTGCCCGGACGCAGTGACAGACGCGCCAGCAGGTTCAACGTATCAGGATCCTGAGCTCGGACGCGTACGATCCGGGCAACGGCTCCCACTGGCAGCATCGGCAGCGGACGCCCGGGCTCGATGGCCGGAAACGTCAGCTCCGGCGTGGGAATCGGGTCGCCATGTGGATCCCGCTCGGGATGCCCCAGCCATTCCGCCAGGCGGGCTTCGAGGCGCTCGCTGATCACGTGCTCCAGCCGTTCGGCTTCGTCGTGCACCTCGTGCCAGTCGAAACCCAGCGCTTCGGCCAGGAAGGTTTCGATCAGCCGGTGGTGCCGCAGCAGTTCGATGGCGATCTTGCGGCCGGCTTCGGTCAATCGCGCACCCTGATAGGGCCGGTAGTCCACCAGTCCCAGCGCCGCCAGCTTCTGCAACATGCCCGTCACCGAGGCCGGGCGCACGCCCAGTCGCTCGGCCAGCGCCGTCGTCGAGACCGGCTCGCCTTCGCCCAGCAGAAAAATCTGCTTCAGATAGTCCTCCTGTGCTTCGGACAGCATGTTTAGGTGCAGACTTGTTCTGATCGAATCAAAATTTAGTTTATCCTAAAAACAAAAGCAAGCCAAAAAAGAACGCCTCCCGCGCGGGAGGCGTCCGCGGCAGCGCTACCCGGAAGCCGGACCCGTTTTCCCTCAGGCGGGTAGCGCTGCGAAGGCGTTCTGGCGCGATTCAGCGCAGATGCATGAGCGTGCGGCTCTGGTTTCCGTAGGGCGTTTCGAGTCGGTACTGGTAGAGGCCAGCCGGAAGCGTGGCGGCGTCGAATACGATCTGGTAGCGGCCGGACGGCAGGAAGCCGTCCACCAGCGTCGCCACGCGCTGGCCCAGCAGGTTGTAGACGGCCAGCGTGGCCCGGGTGGCCTGCGGGAGCGCGAACGTGATGGTGGTGCGGTCGCGGAACGGATTCGGGTAGTTCGGCGCAAGCGTCAGGGTGGCTGGCGGTTCGCCTTCGAGCGATTCCAGGGCGGTCAGTACGAGCTGGCCCGGACGAACCTGTCCCCGAATCTCCCCGGCCGGATACTGGGCGGTGTGGATGTTGATGTAGATGTTGCCGGCCAGCAGCTCCCGGATCAGTTCGTCGGTCAGCGGCTCGTCGTCGCTCGGGCGCCAGACGCCGGCGGCCGTGTTGCCCTCGAACGGGATGGTCCGGACGACAGGGCCATCCTGGCCGGCAGGCGCCTGATGAAAGTGAGCCGCTTGGATGGCACCCATCAGTCCGGTAACCGTGAGGTGGTAGACCAGTCCGGCTTCGGTCAGTGCCAGAAACGCCGTGCCGCGTCCGTTGCTGGTGACCGTGCCGGTTTCCTGCATGGGGTCGAGCGACACGACGGCGCCGGTGCCGCCGGCCAGTTGTACCTGTCCGCGAATTTCACCGGCCGGGTACTGGCTCGTATGGATGTTAATGTAGAGCTGACCGAGCAATAGTGCCACGATGAGGGAGTCCGGCGGGTCGATCCAGACGCCGGCTGCGGTATTGCCCTCGAAGGTGATGGCGTGCACCACAGAACCGCTGACGCCGGCCGCGCCGTAGTGGAAGTGGGCGGCCTGAATCGGGCCGGTCAACCCTTCCACCGAAATCTGATAGACCAGACCGGCGTCGGTGAGCGTCAGGTGGGCGGTGCCGCGCCCATTGCTGGTGACGGCGTCGGTTTCCTGCTCGGGCGTGAGGTCGGCGTGCAGGGCGGTGCCGCCGTTGAGCCGCACCTGTCCGCGGATTTCTCCGGCCGGATACTGGCTCGTATGGACGTTAATGTAGAGCTGGCCGAGCAGCAGCGCTGTGATCAGCTCGTTGGTCAGCGGCTGGGTGTCGTTGGCCGTCCAGATGCCCGTGGCCGTGTTGCCTTCGAATGTGATGGCGCGGACCACCGGTCCGTCGGCGCCGGGGGCGGCCTGGTGAAAGTGAGCCGCCTGAACGGGGCCTGTCAGGCCATCGACGGTGATGACGAACTGCAGGCCTTCGTCGGTCAGGGCCAGCGCGGCCGTGCCGCGTCCGTTGCTGGTGACCGCGCCGGTTTCCTGTTCCGGGGTAAGCACGGCCGAGAAGAAGGTCTGGGCATGGACGGGGATGGCAAGCAGGAGCAGCAGGGCTCCCAGGGTGTAGCGCATGCGCATGGTTCTGGCAGGTCAGGTGAACGGGGTGTTTGCTTCGTGAAGTACCTGAACCACGTCGAATGCCTACCCGGGGCAAAACAAAAAGAACGAAGCGGGACGCCAGGCGTTTGTAAGGCCCTGTCGTGAAACGCAAGCTTTCGGATGGGTCCAAATGCACCAGTTCTGGCTTGAGCGGCGTCCGCACAACGGGCTGACTTACGAAGCGTACGTGGCCGCCTGGGAGGAGGCGCTCCGGCAACCGCTGGCCGGACTCGACGCGCAGGCGCGGCGCTATCTGTACTACCGTCGCTACAACTACGAGCGGGCCCGGCGCGTGGCCGAGGCTTACCGCATGTCGGAGCGGCTGGCGCGGGCACTGGCGGCCATCAAGGAGCCGCAGCTCTGGATGGTGCTTACCGAGGACTGGTGCGGCGATTCGGCCTACAGCTTACCCGTCATCGCCGAAGCCGCCCGGCGTAGTCCGCTGATTACGCTGCGCATTCTCCGGCGCGACGAAAATCCGGACATCATGGATCGGTACCTGACGCGCGGCGCCCGGAGCATTCCCAAACTGGTGGCCTTTGCCGAAGATGGAACGGAGCTGTTCACCTGGGGGCCGCGTCCGGCCGAGGCCCAGGCGCTCCGGGACCAGTTGAAGGCGGAAGGTGCGGATGCGCGGCAGCTCTCGCAGGCGCTGATCGACTGGTACGAAGCGGGCGGCTGGCAGCAGGTCGATACGGAACTGGCCGAACGGCTGGAAGCCATACAGGAAGCTCAGCGCCTGTCGTCTTCCAGATAATGGGGACGGGAGCGTGCCTGTCCGGACCAGCCGGACGGATCGGGTTTGGCGGCATCCGGGGGTGTAAAGCCACCGAACGAGACGTAGAGCCGGGCGGTCTGCTGCTGAAGGGCCTGTTGCAGGCGGCGCATCAGGTAGCGGCGAATCAGCGCACGCGTAGGCGGTAGCAGACCGATCAGTCCCAGCAGGTCGGTCAGCACGCCCGGTGTGATCAGCAGAGCGCCGGCAAGCAGAATCAGTACGCCGTCGATCAGCTCGCGTCCGGGCAACTTTCCCTCGGCCAGGCGTTGCCGGAAGGCCCGCCAGGTGGCTGTGCCTTCACGGCGGGCCAGAAAGCTACCGGCCAGCGCCGTGGCGAAGATCAGGCCGATCGTAGGCCAGAGCCCGATCCAGCGGCCGATCTGGAGCAGCAGCGCCAACTCGACGGCCGGCACGATCAGAAACAACAGAAACAGACGTGCGCCCATGGACCCGTGTGGTTGAGGTTTCCCGCAGTACGTGTCCGGGCGCGAAAGGGTCCACTTCAGGAAGTTGTCCCCGGTCGGGGTGGAAGTTTGCCGACGGTCGGGATCGGACGGGCGCCCGGCGGCAGGCGATCGGCCGGGACGGCCGCCGGCTTCGGCGTGGCCGCGGGCTGGGCAGCCTTGCGGGGTGTTTTCTCCGCGCTTTTCTGCACGAAGTACTGCTCTTCGCGGATGAACGCGTCGTCAAAGCCGGCGCGACGCAGAATACCCCGCACGTTCTCGATCATCTGGGGATGGCCGCAGGCGTAGGCCACGGCCGTTTCGGGCGTGAAGTCTTCGGCCGCGTCCAGGTACTTGCGCACGATGTCGTCCACGCGGCCCGTCTCGCCCTTCCAGTCGGGGTCTTCCCACGGCCGGCTGACGGTGGGGATGTACGTCAGCCAGTCCACCTCTTCGGAAAGTTTGCGGAGTTCGTCCAGGTACACGCCCAGCTCCTTCGAGCGGCTGGCCCCGTGAATGACCAGAAACCGGTGGGGCGGCGACGCGCCCCGTTCGATCGCGTGGCGCTGGGCGCGGATCATGCTCAAATAGGGCGCAATGCCGGTCACGGTGGCCAGCATCAGATGCCGCGTGCGCTTCGTCTCCAGCGTGAAGTGTCCCACGATCTTCCGGCGCATCCACATGGCGTCGCCCTCGCGCAGCTCCCAGATGCGTGGCGTCAGCTTCCCGTGCGGCACCAGCTCGATGAAAAATTCCAGCAGCGGCTCGTGGGGGGCCGAGACGATCGAATAGGCGCGCGGCACCAGTTTGCCTTCCACCTCGAGCGCCAGCGTGGCGTACTGACCGGGCGTGAAGCTTACAGGCTCTTCGGGCTGAAAACGAAACAGCGCCAGGTCGTCGGTGAAGTCAATGCGTTCGACCAGGCGAACACGACAGAATTTGTCCGTCGGCATGGCAACTCCGGCGTCGGTGAACGGAAACCGCTTACGAAAGCACGGTGCCAAACCGTACTTTCCGCTCCACAATACGGCGCAATCGGCTTGATGTCAAGGGCCGCTCAGGCTTCGGGGAGCGTTTCGAGCAGGCGTTCGATCAGTTCCACGGCCGAGATGCCGTCGGCGTCGGCGTTGAAGCTGGTGACGATGCGGTGACGCAGGACAGGCACGGCCAGGCGGCGCACGTCGGAAATGAGCGGCGTGGCGCGACCGTCGAGCGCGGCCAGCGCCTTGGCCCCAAGAATCAGGTACTGAGAGGCGCGGGGGCCGGCCCCGTAGCTCAGATAGGTGTTGATGAACTCGGGCGTGTCGGGGCGTCCCGGACGCGTACGGGCCACCAGGCGCACGGCGTATTCGATCACGTGATCGGCCACCGGAATCTGGCGGATCAGGTCCTGAAAGGCCAGCAACTCTTCGCGACTGACGACGGGCTCGACGGTCGGCGGCGGACCCGAGGTCGTATTGCGCACCACCGCCACTTCTTCTTCGAACGAAGGGTAGTCGAGCCAAAGGTTGAGCATGAAGCGGTCGAGCTGAGCTTCGGGCAGGGGATAGGTGCCTTCCTGTTCGATCGGGTTCTGGGTGGCCAGCACGAAAAACGGCGGTTCGAGCGGGAAGGTCTGTCCGGCCGCCGTCACGTGCTGCTCCTGCATGGCTTCGAGCAGGGCGGCCTGAGTCTTGGGAGGGGTGCGATTGATCTCGTCGGCCAGCACGATGTGGGCGAAGATGGGGCCTTTGACGAAGCGAAACACCCGCTGGCCCGTGGTGCGGTCTTCTTCAAGGATTTCGGTGCCCGTGATGTCGCTGGGCATCAGGTCGGGCGTGAACTGAATGCGACTGAACTTCAGGTCGAGCGCCTGTGCCAGCGTGCGCACCAGCAGCGTTTTGGCGAGGCCGGGCACGCCGATCAGCAGCGCGTGGCCGCGTGCCAGCAGGCACACGACAAGCTGCTCGATGATGTCCTCCTGACCGACGATGACCTTGCCGATCTCCCGACGAAGGCGCACGTAGGCCTCGTGAAGTGCTTCCAGAGGATCACCGGTGCGAAGCGCGCTCGGAGCAGGCATAGGCGGCAGGGTCAACGTTGGGCCAGCGTCGAAGTAACGATCTTGTCCGGGTAGCGTTCGGCCAGCTCGCGGGCCTTACCGGCCAGGCGGATGACCACCGACTGGCGCAGCTCGTTCAGCCACTGACGCAGCACGCGCTGACGCTTTTCCTGAAGCGCCAGCTGCTCGATGCGGGCGTAGTCGGTTTCGAGGCTGACGCGGTGGCTGGGCACGAAGCGGTCGAGCCGCACGATGTGATAGGCACGGCGTCCGTCGAGCAATACCGCTTCGGCCGGATGGCTGATCTCGCCGACCTCCAGCGTATCGATGGTGCGTTGCCAGGTCGGATCCAGTGCGCTGAGCACCAGGTCGCGTTCGCCCGTGCGGGGATCCACCACACGGCCGCCCTGGGCCGCCGTGGCTTCTTCCTCGGAATGACGGCGGGCCATGAGGCCGAAGGGAATGTTGTACTGCAGGATGGAGTCGCGCACGGCCTCCAGGTAGGCGATGGCCTCGGACGGGTCGGCCTGGCTTTCGTCGACGCGAATCAGGATGTGGTTGAAGTCGATCAGGTCGCCCTGACGGCGGTTCACGCGGAGGATATGCACGCCGAAGGGCGTCTCGAAAGGCTGGGAGATCTCGCCGATGGGAATGCGTGCGGCGACGGCGGCGAATTCCGGCACGAGGTCGGCCAGGCGCGTGTCGGGGATGTGTCCGCCGGCTGCCGCCGAGCCGGGGTCTTCCGAAAAGCGTCGGGCCATTTCCTCGAAGGTCGAGCGGCCGCTGACGATCGAGTCCCGGATGGCCGAGGCGATTTCGAAGGCTTCCTGACGGGCCTTTTCCGAGGGACGCGGATAGCGCACGATGTGGCTCAGACGCACCAGGTCGGGTAGGGTGGGGAGCGAGTCGGTGGGGAACTGCTCGAACCAGGCACGCACTTCCGAGGGCGTGATGCGGATCTGCTGAAGCTTGCGGTTGCGGAAGGTTTCGGCCAGCATCTGCTCCCGGAAATCCTCGCGCAGTTCGGCCTTGAGCTGGGTGAGCGTTTTGCCGTAGATCTCTTCGAGGCGGGTCTGGCCGCCCACCTGTTGCATGAGCTGGTTGAGGCGTTCCTGCAGGGCCTGCTCGACGCGGTCGTCCGAGATCTGGATCGTCGTGTCGCGGCGGGCGTGTTCGGCCAGCACCTTCTGGTCGATGAGCTGGTTGAGCGCTTCGAGCCAGAGTTCGTCGGCGTAGGGAATGCGCTGCTGTTGCAGGTAGCCGGCCAGGAAGGCGTCCACTTCGGAGCGAAGGATCAGCTCGTTGCCCACGACGGCCACGATCTCGTCCAGCACCCGGTCGTCGGCGGGCGACTGGGCGCGCAGCAGGCCGGGCGCGAGCAACAGAAGGATTGTCAGGAACCGACGCATGAGTTCTGGAGGCTTTCGACGGACAGGCGCGGGGTCAGGGGCGTTGCGATTGCTGGTACAGTTCCAGTTCACCGCGCACGCGCGCTTCATTGCGCAGGCGTTGAACCAGACGGGCATAGATCTGTTTCCGGGCCTGAATGCGGGCCTGCTGGGCTACCTCGTCGTAGATCCAGCGCAATTCGGGGAGGGTGCCGGCCGGCAGACGTTCGACAAGCTGGAGCACGTGGTAGTGGCCGTCGATCTCAATGATCGGGGACACGTCGCCATTGCGCAGCCGTTGCAGCGCTTCCCGCAGGGGGGCGAGCACGGCGGCCGTGAAGAGGCGGGATTCGGGGAAATAGCGGCTGGCCAGCAGGCGTGCTTCTTCGGGGTTGTCCGCGTAGCGATCGACCAGTGCTTCCCAGAGCGAGTCCGAGACGGCTGTGACTTCTCGGAGTGTCCGGTGCACCGTCCGGGCGTCTTCCTCGCGGGTGGTATGCAGGTAGCGCACGCGCACGTAGGGCTCCCGCAGGCGGAGCTGCTCCTTGTAGCGTTCGTAGTAGGCCTGGACCTCGGCCGGACCGGGCTGGCCTTCCTCGCCGGCTTCCTCTTCCTGATACAACTGTTCCAGCAGCGCACTGATCAACACGGAGCGCTCGTTTTCTTCGAGCAGGCGCTGCACCTCCGGGTCGTTCCGGAGGCCGCGGCGCAGCGCTTCCTGGTAGAGCAGCTGGTTGGTGATCCACTGCTCGATCACCTGCTGGCTCGCCTCGGTCGAGTCCATCTGCACGGGCAGGAGCTGCAGCGCGCGGGCCAGCTCTTCACGGGTCAGGTAGGCCTCTCCCACCCGTGCCACCACGTCGGGTGGGGGCGGTTTTTCCCGACAACCGATCCCGCTCAGCAGGGCCAGGGCAAGCAGCAGGCGTTTCATTGACCGGCGTTGGCAAGCGTCCGACGTTCGGCCGCAAAGGCCTGGCGCAGCCGCTCCGGAAAGATCCGGGCTCCGTAACGCGCGCGCAGCTCCTGATCCAGTCGGGCTTCCAGCTCCTTCTGGTAAGCGCTGAGCACGTCGGCGCGGGCTTCGCGGAACGTCTTGGGCCGTGGGGGCTCCAGGCCGTCGTTGTAGAGCAGCACGTGTCCGTTCCAGTAGCGGAACGGTTCGGTGTAGCGGCCGGCTTCCAGGCGCAGCGCCCGGTCGTAGAAGGAACCCGTGGGCTTTTCGATGTAGACGGTATCGACCGTGATGCCGGCGCTGCTGTCGGCCGTCAGTTCGGCGATCAGTCGGGCTACCGGCACGCCCTGCTGCAGGGGTTCGTAGATGCGCTGCTCCAGCACCGAATCGCGTTGCGTGCGGAAGCTGAGCACGCGCGTGCGCTCCGGAAAGACGAACTCGGCCGCGTGCGCCTCGTAGTAGGCGCGGAGTCCGGCCGTGTCGCGCTCGGCCACCTTCCAGACGGCCTCTTCCAGCAGCTTGAAGGCCAGCAGCCCGTCGACGAAGTCCTGCATGGTGCGCTGAAATTCCAGATCCTGTTCGGCCCGCCGTAGCGCTTCGTAGCTGAGCACCCGGTCGTCAAGGAAGCGGTCGGCCGCCCGCAGCAGGCGTTCCTGTGCGATGGTGTCGCGGCGCGAAGTGCGGCGCAGCAGGTTCTGCTGGTTGATGTAATCGATCAGCTCGGCCAGCGTGTAGGTAGCATCCTCAACGGAGGCAAACGGCTGGCTCAGATCGAGCGCACCCAGCTCGCGACGGCTGACGCGCAGCGCCAGCGTATCGGGATGCGTGGCCACCTGCAGCAGGGTAAAAAGCCGCGCCGTGTCGAGCCGGACGCTCAGCTGGCGGCGAAGCTGTGCGACGAATCGATGGCGGGCTTCCTGCAGTCGTCCCAGCCGGTCGGCCACGGTCAACAGTGTATCGTAGGCCGCTTCGAACGTGGGCGGAATGGGACGCCGATCCTTGAGCTGGAAGATGTGGAGCCCGAACGGGGTGGTGACGATGTGCGACACGGCGCCGATTTCTTTCAGGGCAAAGAGCGTGTCGCGCACCATGACCGGCATGGGTTGCGCAAAGCTCAGGTAGCCCAGGTCGCCCCCCTGGCTTTTCGTGCGCCAGTCTTCGGAATGCTGGCGGGCCAGCTCGGCAAAGTCGGCCTTTCCGCTCAGGACGAGCTGGCGCAGGCTGTCGAGCGTGCGACGCACGCGGGCCGAATCTTCGGGCGTGGGAGCGGGCGTGATCATGATGTGGGCGGCGCGCACGTCGTAGGGCGCCGGCTTCCGGTCGTGCACCTTCAGCACGTGGTAGCCGTAGCGCGTCCGAAAGATGGGCGACAGTTCCCCAACAGGCGTGTTGAATGCATAGGTCTCCATCGGCTCGATCGTCTGGCCCATCTTGATCCAGCCGATGTGCCCCCAGCCGCCCCGGGTAGTGCGGGGCGATCTGGCCGACGGGTCGTCCGAGTGCCGGAAGGCGATCTCATTGAAGTCGGCGCCCTGACGGATCGAGTCGATCAACGCCTGCAGGCGTCGGTAGGCGGCCAGCGTATCTTCGGGGGTGGCGTCGGTCGGAACACGCACGAAAATGTGGCTGATGTCCACCATGTCGGGCATGCGCGCGTAGAGCGTGCGCAGCAGCGGTTCGATGACCTCCTGGCGCATCAGTTGGTTGCGGGCCAGCTCGAGCCGGTAGGCCGACGCTTCGGCCACGATGGCCGAGTCGCGATCGTACCCCCGGGCGCGGGCTTCCTGCACGCGCAGTCGGTAGTTCACGTAGCGCTCGAGGAAGTCCTGATAGGCCTGCAGCGAATCGTCGGCCGCTTCCAGCCGGTTGCCCACCGAGCGGGCATACTGGTCTTCGAACGTGGCCAGATCGATCACTTCTGAGCCGGCCACGGCCACGACTTCCGGATGATCGGCCGGATTTGTCTGAAGCGTGCGGCAACCCGCCGCCAGCATCAGCAGACTACCGAGCAGCAAGTAGACCGTACGCATGGCCTGTTTCCAACCGAACGACTTCACGTGCGACATGAGCTCTGGGCTTGCGTAAAACATCAGGCGTTCAAACTTAGGGCATGAACACCCACTACGCAATGCCATATTCCCGGACGTTTGCGTAATTTTCCCACGGAGCTTTCCGGCAGAGCGTTATCTTACCGGACAATTGCATCGCCAGAAGAAACGAACCGCAGCGCAGCTTTCGTATGGAGACGCAGACGCACAAGATAGAAGGACCGGTACGCGTGCGCTTCGCCCCGAGCCCGACGGGCTTTCTGCACATCGGTGGGTTGCGGACGGCGCTCTACAACTTCCTGTTTGCCCGTAAGCATGGCGGGCAGTTCATCCTTCGCATCGAAGATACCGACCAGGAGCGTTACGTCCCCGGCGCCGAGGAGGACATCATCGAATCGTTGCGCTGGGCCGGATTGACGTACGACGAAGGGCCGGACGTGGGCGGTCCCTGTGGGCCGTACCGCCAGTCGGAGCGCAAGGAGTTGTATCTGCAATATGCGAAGCAGCTCGTCGAGGCCGGGCACGCCTACTACGCCTTCGACACGCCCGAGGAGCTGGAAGAAATGCGGCGGCGGCTTCAGAAAAGCGGCAACCCGTCGCCCAAGTACGACGCGATCACGCGCATGAGCATGCGCAACTCGCTCACGCTGCCCGCCGAGGAGGTCGAGCGCCTGCTGGCCGAAGGCGTGCCCTACGTGATCCGGCTCAAGGTGCCGCGCCGCGAGACCATTCGCTTTTATGACCTGATTCGCGGCTGGGTCTCTTTCGAAAGCTCGGAGATCGACGATCAGGTGCTGATCAAGTCCGACGGCATGCCCACCTACCACATGGCCAACGTGGTCGATGACCACCTGATGGGCATCACGCACGTGATCCGGGGCGAGGAATGGCTTTCTTCGACGCCCAAGCACGTGCTGCTGTACCGGTACCTGGGCTGGGAAATGCCGCAGATGGCACACCTGCCGCTCATTCTCAGCCCGAAGGGCGGCAAGCTCTCCAAGCGTAACGCCGACGCGCTGGGCATTCCGGTGCTGGTGCGTCAGTACCGGGAGCTGGGCTACGAGCCGGAGGCGCTTGTGAACTACCTGGCTTTTCTGGGCTGGAATCCGGGCACCGAGCAGGAGGTCTTCACGCTGGAGGAGCTGATCGAGGCGTTTTCGCTGGACCGCGTGCGGCCGGCCGCCGTGCAGTTCAGCCTTGACAAGCTGCAGTGGTACAACCAGCAGTTCATCCGACGCATGTCGGTCGAGGAGCTGGCCCGCAAGGCCATGCCCTACCTGAAAAAGCACGGCATCGAGGCCGACGAGGCGTACGTGCGGAAGGTGGCGGCCCTGATGCAGGAGCGCATCACGTTCGTCGAAGAGCTGGCCACATTCTGCCGGTTCTTCTACGAAGATCCCACGACGTACGAAGAGAAGGGGGTGCAGAAGCGCTGGAAGGCAAATTCGGCCGAACTGGTGCGAGCCTATGCCGATCGGCTGGAGCAGCTGAAGGAGTTCACGGCCGAGACGGCCGAGCAGGCGCTTCGGGAGCTGGCCGAGGAGCGGGGCGTGAAGGCCGCCGAGATCATCCATCCGACGCGTCTGGCCATCAGCGGGCTGTCGTTCGGGCCCAGTCTGTTCGAGATGATGGAGGTCATCGGGAAGGAGGCGTGTGTGCGGCGGCTCCGTCGGGCTGCCGAGGTGCTGGGCTGAACCGCGGGTCGCCCTGTAGCCGACGGTAATGCCGCACCAGGTCGAATACGGCAATCCCGTAGGCCACGGCCACGTTCAGCGACTGCTTGCTTCCGAACTGGGGAATCTCGAGGGCCAGGTCGGCCCGTTCGATCAGGGCCGGCTGCACGCCGTAAAGCTCATGGCCGACGATGAGCGCCAGCGGGAAGATGTCGTCCGGCAACTGGTGTGTGTAGGTAGGCGTGTCGGTCAGCTCGAGCGCAGCGATCGTGTAGCCGGCTTCGCGGAGCGACTCGACCAGCGGCACGGGATCGCGCACGTACTCCCAGGGCACGGTTTCCTCGGCGCCCAGCGCCGTCTTGTGGAGCTGGCGATGTTCGGGGGTGCCCGTAATCCCGGTCAGGTAGAGCTTCTCGATGCGGGCGGCATCGGACGTGCGAAAAATGGAACCCACGTTATAAATCGAACGAATGTTGTCCAGCACCACCACGATCGGGTGGCGGGGCAGCCGTCGGAGCGTTTCGGGATCGGGACGAGGAATTTCGTGGTGGGCCAGTTTGCGCATGGCTCGCCTGCAGGTTGCGGCGAAGAAAAATCGGACCAGACCCAGGAAGTTCCGTGATCATTGCCATTGACGGACCGGCCGGGGCCGGCAAGAGCACCACGGCGCGCCGGGTGGCCGAGCGCCTGGGCTACCCGTATCTGGACACGGGGGCCATGTACCGGGCGCTGGCGCTGGCGTTGCTCCGACAGGATCCGACGCTCGATCCGGAGCGGGCGCGCGAAGCCCTGGCGCGCGTGCAGCTGCGCGTCGCATGGGACAACGGCCGGCTGCGCGTCTTTCTGGACAGCGAGGACGTCACGGAGGCCATCCGCACGCCCGAGGTCAGCCAGGCCGCCAGCCGCATCAGCGCCTGGCCCGAGGTGCGGGCGCGTCTGCTGGAAGAGCAGCGGCGCATCGGTCGGGCGTGGGAGCAGCAGTATGGCGGTGTGGTGCTCGACGGCCGCGACATCGGCACGGTAGTCTTTCCGGAGGCCGAGGTGAAGGTGTTTCTGGTGGCCGATCCCGAGGAGCGCGCGCGCCGACGCCAGCGCGAACTGGCCGAACGCGGCCAGGAGGTGCCGCTGGAACAGGTACTGGCCGAAATCCTGCAGCGCGACGCGCAGGACCGGCAGCGGGCCGTGGCGCCGCTGCGCAAGGCCGACGACGCCGTCGAACTCGACACGACTTCGCTGAGTATTGACGAACAGGTGCAGCGCGTCTACGAGCTGGTGCGGGAACGCCAGCGTCGTTTGCACGTTTAGCGGCACGCTTGAGGCGGAAACCGGAGCGCGGGCCTCCGGTTTTGCGTTCTATGCCCGCGTGTTCGTAACATGTTGAACCCTTAAACCCGGCCCGTCCGGTGTGGCCGGAGAAGCCCGGACGGGTACACCAAACGAGGAACGGAAGGCGAGGCTCGCTTCTCCTGAAGTGCCCGGGTCTTGCCTTCGGAAGAAAAAGTCTATGGCAGACGAACAGAAGCAGGAACAGGCAACCCAGGTCTCTGAAATGCCAGAGACGCCCGAAAAACCGCAGGAGGAAGCACCGCAGCCTGAAGCAGAAACGGCTACGACACCCGAAGCGGCCCAGCCTGAGGCCGCCGAAACACCGGAGGCCACCGGGGCTCCGGTAGCCGAGGCCGAAGCCGAACCGGAGCCTGTGGCTGAAGCCCCGGCGCAGAAGACGCGTCCGGTCCTTGGCTTCAAGGGCGAGATCACCGGCCCGGTCGTGAAGCTGGAAGACCTTGAAAAGCAGCAAGAAGCGCGCGAGGTCGATCCCTTCCACGAGCAGCTCCTCCGGCAGATCGAAGAGAGCTTCACGACCGTTAACGAGGGCGAGATCGTCAAGGGCCGCATTCTGGCCGTCGGCGAGAAGGAGGTCATCATCGACATCGGCTTCAAGAGCACCGGCATCGTCTCGCGCAACGAGTTTGGCGACGCGGAGATCAAGCCGGGCGACGAGGTAGAGGTCTTCGTCGAAAGGCTGGAGGACGCGCAGGGTCAGCTCGTGCTGTCGAAGCTCAAGGCCGATCGCGTCCGGCGCTGGGAGCGTGTCGAGGACGCCTACTACAACGAAAAGGTCATCGAGGGTACGATCGTGCGCCGCGTCAAGGGCGGCATGATTGCCGAAATCTTCGATGGCCTGGAAGCCTTCCTGCCGGGCTCTCAGATTGACGTGCGGCCCGTGCGCGACTTCGATGCTTATATCGGCAAGCGCATGGAGTTCAAGATCGTCAAGATCAACCCGGCCAACGAAAACGTCGTCGTCTCGCACCGGGCCCTGCTCGAGAAAGAGCTCCAGAAGCAGCGCGAGGAGATTCTCTCGAAGATGGAGCCCGGTCAGGTGCTCGAAGGCACCGTCAAGAATATCACGGACTTCGGCGTCTTCATCGACCTGGGCGGCGTCGACGGCCTGCTGCACATCACGGACCTCTCCTGGGGTCGCGTTTCGCATCCGTCGGAACTGGTGCAGCTCGGCCAGAAGCTCAACGTCGTCGTCCTCGACTACGACAAGGAGCGCCAGCGTATCTCGCTGGGTCTGAAGCAGCTCCAGCCGCATCCCTGGGAGAACATCGACGAGAAGTACAAGGAAGGGGATGTGGTCGAGGGTAAGGTGGTCTCGATTACCGACTATGGTGCCTTTGTCGAGCTGGAGAAAGGGATCGAAGGGCTGGTGCATATCTCTGAGATGAGCTGGACCGACCACATCAAGCATCCAAGTCAGAAGGTGTCGCTCGGCCAGCTCGTCAAGGTGAAGATCCTGAACATTGACCGCGAAGGCCGTAAGATTTCGCTCGGCATGAAGCAACTGGAGCCCAACCCATGGGAAGGGCTCTCCAAGCGCTATCCGCCAGGTACGGTGTTGCGCGGGAAAGTTCGTAAAGTCACCAACTTCGGCGTATTCGTTGAGATTGAGCCGGGCATCGACGGGTTGGTGCATATTAGCGACCTGTCGTGGACGCGCCGCATCCAGCACCCCTCTGAGGTTGTGAAAGAGGGTGAGGAGCTGGACGTGGTGGTGCTGGAGATCGATGAAGAAAACCGGCGCATCTCGCTGGGCCACAAGCAGGTGCAGACGAACCCGTGGAACGACTTCGCCACGGTCTATGCGGAAGGCACCGACCATAAGGCCAGAGTGGTGCGGATTGAAGACAACGGTCTGGTGGTCGAGCTTCCGCTGGGCGTCGAGGCCTTCGTGCCGGCCGGCGAGCTCAAGCACAGCAAGAACTTCCAGGAGTTCTACCACGTGGGAGACGAGCTGGAGCTGCGCGTGGTCCGCTTCAGCGCCGCCGACCGGGAGATCGTCATGAGCGAGGTGGCCAAGGAGCGCGCCGAAGAGGAGGCGCAGCGGGCCGAAGAGGAACGGCGTCGCCGCGAAGAGCGCAAGCAGCAGGAAAAGGCCGTCAAGGAGTACCAGCGCAAGGCGGTCACCGGACCCACCACGCTGGGTGAGCTCAGCGGCCTGGAAGATCTGAAGGCGCAGCTCGAAGCGGCCGAGAAGGCGGCGCAGGAGGCCGAGCAGGAGGCATCGGCCGAGACGGAAGAAGCTCCCGAACAGCCGGCCGCCGAGGCGCAGGCCCCTGAGGTCGAAACCGGGGAAGAGCCTTCGGACGAGACCTCCGAAGACAAGAAAGACTGACGCCTGAAACCAACCGGTAAATAAATCGACAGGGCGGCAACCTGCAGGGTGCCGCCCTGTTTTATTTCTGCCGAGTCAATTTCGAAGAAGGCCATGGAACCGGAAAAGAAGCCGGAATCGCTCTCGGCCGAAGCCGCCGACGAAGCGGCCGAAAAGGTGGCGGCTGAAGCCCCTGTGTACCGGGACGCCACGCACCGCTTCCCCGACTGGAAAGCCGTCAGCGCCAAGCAGCTTGAACTGGACCGGGCGCTGCTGAGTCGCACCGAAGGGCGGGTGCATACGTTGCTGTCGCACCTGCTGGTCGATCGCACGGTGCACCACTACCTGAGCTATGCCAACGCGGTCTCGGTGCGGCGGCTGGGCTACAACGATCACGGACCGGTCCACGCACGCATCGTCACCTACAACGCGCTGAAGATTCTGCGCCTGCTCCACGAAAGCGGCATTCTGCCCTCGATCGAAGCCGAAGAGGTGGGTACCTACGAGGATGCCCAGGTGGCCGTGGCGCTGGCCGCCTTTCTGCACGATGCCGGTATGGGCATCACGCGCGAGGGGCACGAGCAGTGGGCGCTGACGCTGGTCGATCCGTTCATCCAGCACTATCTGTCGCTGGTCTATGCCGAAGGCGATCCCATGATCGCCGTGCTGCGGGCGCTGGTGCACGAATGCATCGTGGGGCACATGGGCAACGTCCGCATCCACAGCGTCGAGGCCGGCGTGGTGCTGGTGGCCGACGGGACCGACATGGCGCACGGCCGTTCGCGCATCCCGCGCATGATCAACCGCGATCCCATGATTGGCGACATCCACCGCTACTCGGCCAGCGCCATCACGCGCGTGCATATCGGTCCGGGCGAGCGCAAACCCGTCCGCATCGCCGCCTACATGGAGCACGTGACCGGGCTGTTTCAGGTCGAAGAGGTGCTCATGCACAAGGTGAAGGCTTCGCCGATCATGCAGCACCTGGAGGTCTGCGCCTATGTGGGCAACGATCCGCCGCGCTTCTATCTGCGCTGACGGCTTGAGCAAACGGTCGGTGCCTGCTATCTTCCAGCGTTTTCCTTCTGTGTAACCAGTCCACGAGCGGCCATGGAAGAATCGGTAAAAATCCTGCTCCCGGAGTCGGAGCTGCCCACCCACTGGTACAATCTGAATGCCGATCTGGGTGCACTGGGCGTCGAATTGCCGCCCGTGCTGCATCCCGGCACGAAGCAACCGGTGGGACCGGCCGATCTGGCCCCGCTGTTTCCTGAAGCGCTCATCGCTCAGGAGGTGAGCACCGAACGCTACATCGAGATTCCCGAGCCCGTGCGCGACATCTACCGGCTCTGGCGGCCCACGCCGCTGTTTCGCGCCCGCCGCTGGGAAAAGGCGCTCGACACGCCCGCCCGCATCTACTACAAGTACGAAGGCGTGAGTCCCACGGGTAGCCACAAGCCCAACACGGCCGTCCCGCAGGTCTACTACAACGCGCAGGAAGGCGTGCGGCGCATCACGACGGAGACCGGCGCCGGGCAATGGGGAAGCGCGCTGAGCTTCGCCTGTCAGGTGTTCGGGCTGGAGTGCAAGGTGTACATGGTGCGCGTGAGCTACGAGCAGAAGCCCTACCGTCGCGTGCTCATGCAGGCCTGGGGCGCGACGGTGGTGCCGAGCCCGAGCACCGAGACGGAAGCCGGCCGCCGTGTGCTGGCCGAAGACCCCGACAGCACGGGCAGTCTGGGCATCGCCATCAGCGAGGCCGTCGAGGAAGCGGCCACGCGCAACGACACGAAGTACGCGCTGGGCAGCGTGCTCAACCACGTGCTGCTGCACCAGACGGTCATCGGGCAGGAGGTGATCCGCCAACTCGAACGGGCCGGCGCCGACTGGCCCGACGTGATCGTCGGTTGCGTGGGCGGCGGGAGCAACTTTGCCGGCTTTGCCTTTCCGTTCCTGGTCGAGCGCGTGCGCTCCGGCCGTACGACGCGCATCGTGGCCGTCGAGCCGGCGGCTGCACCTTCGCTGACGCGGGGCGTCTATGCCTACGACTTCGGCGACACGGCCCGCCTGACGCCGCTCGTGAAGATGTACACGCTCGGGCACGACTTCATCCCGGCGCCTATTCATGCCGGCGGCCTGCGCTACCACGGGATGAGTCCGCAGGTGAGCGCGCTCTATGCGGCCGGGCTGATCGAGGCGCGGAGCGTGCCCCAGAACCCGATGTTTGCGGCGGCGCTGAGCTTTGCGCGCAGCGAAGGGATCGTGCCGGCGCCGGAAGCCGGGCACGCCGTCTGGGGGGCCATGCAGGAGGCCCTGGCGGCCCGCGAAGCCGGCGAGGCGCGCACGATCGTCTTCAACCTGTGCGGCCATGGACACTTCGATCTGAGCGCCTACGAGGCCTATCTGGCCGGTAAGCTCGAAGACTACGAGTACCCGGAAGAGGCCGTCCGCAAGAGCCTGGAGGCGCTGCCGCAGATCGACTGACAGGAGCGCTGTATGGAAGCGGTGATCGAGGCCCTGGACGGACACCCCGTCTGGCTGGGGCTGGTGGGCGGACTGGTTATCGCGGCACTGAATATGGGCGGGGCCTTCGTGCTGCTGCTCTGGCCCCGCCCCTCGCCGCGCTTTCTGGACGCCGCGCTGGGCTTTGCCGCTGGCGTGATGCTGACGGCCAGTTTCACCAGCCTGATTCTGCCGGGCATCGAGTACGGCGGGCTGCTGCCGGTGCTGGGCGGCCTGGCCCTGGGCGCGCTGGTGATGGACGCCGGCGACCGCTGGCTGCCGCACGAGCACTTCGTCAAAGGACACGAAGGCCCCGACGTGCAGCGCATTCGTCGCGTGTGGCTTTTCATCATCGCCATCACGCTGCACAACATGCCCGAAGGGCTAGCCGTGGGCGTCAACTTCGGCAGCGGCCACTACCGGGAGGCCATTCAGCTCATGCTGGCCATCGGCATCCAGAACATCCCCGAAGGACTGTCCGTGGCGGTTTCTTCGCTCAGCGCCGGTCTGGGCGCCCGCTTCTATGCCAGCATGGTCGGCGTGCGCTCGGGACTGGTAGAGATTCCGGCCGCCGTGCTGGGGGCCGCGCTCGTGCACTACGTGGCCATGCTACTCCCCTGGGCCATGGGGTTTGCCGCCGGGGCCATGCTCTATGTGATCAGCCACGAAATTCTGCCCGAAACGCACCGCATGGGCCACGAGCGCCTGGCCACGCTGGGCACCATGCTGGGCATCATCGTCATGCTCACGCTCGACGTGGCGCTGGGCTGAAACGAAAAACGCCGGAGCTTCAGGTCCGGCGTTTTTCTTTCTCAGAGCTACTATTCGCCCGCATTACTCCACGGTGATCTTCCGCGGCTGGTGGGCGGCCAGCTTCGGAATACGGATGGTCAGCACGCCATTGCGCATTTCGGCCTTGATGCCGGCCGGATCGATCGTCTGCGGGAGCGTGAAGCTCCGGAAGAACCGTCCGTGCGGCCGCTCCACATGCCGCACCGTCTCCTGTCCGCCTTCGTACTCGGCCGTCCGTTCACCCGAGACGGTCAGCACGCCCTCGTTGAACTGGATGTCCAGGCTTTCTTTGGCCACGCCCGGCAGATCCATCCGGATCAGGTAGGCTTCGGCCGTCTCCGACAGATCCGCACGGGGCGTCCAGGTGGCCGGCGCTTCGGTAGTCGCTTCAGCGCCCCGCAGGAATTCGTCAAACAGCCGGTTCATCTCACGTTGCAGGGTTGTGAAACCGGGGAAATAAATGCGGTCGGCCATGGCTTTTTTCGGTTGGTTTGTTTGAACTTTACCCTTGAAGCGACAGGCTGTCGCGCCTGCCTGCGGTCAAAAGCTTTCGGGAAAACCATGCCGGATGCCAGAATGGAAGGATTTTGCTCCGAATGCTGTCGATTCTGGCAGATCGGCCTGTAGCTTGCGCAGGGCTGGCGGCGGTCAGTGTACCTGCCACTTCGGCAGGTATCCGGGCAACCACCAACCTAAACCCTAAACCAGAGGAGGCACTATGGCGGTAACGAAACAGCTTCCGCGTGCGCAGTGGAAGGAATACTTCGACAACTTCACGAAGGCGTTTCTGGAAGACCTGAACCCCGAGGATGCCGTCGTGGAAATCGTGGACCCCAAGCTGGGGGATCAGTTCGAGTCGGACTACGCCCGCGTGATCGGAGTCACCTACGATCCCAAGGATAACGTCTTCGAAGTGGCGCTGGAAGGGGTGGATCATCTCATCTATCACCCTAAAGAGATCTGGGTGGTGGAGGAGGACAACGGATTTGTGAGCACGATCGAAGTCGTGCGTGAGGACGGCACGAAGGAAATCATTCGGCTGCAGAGCGTGGGGCTGCAGCGGGCGCAGCAATAATTGAACAACAGAAGACTTTTGCCCGGTGATGCGCCCTTCTGGCGCAAAAGGGGAGGGTTTGTTATGTTCAACCAATCGGAGAAGGTGCTATGGCGGGACTGATGGCAGTTTCCAAGTTCGAGCGGCTGTTTCGCATGGCCGCCGGACTGGATGTCGATAAAGACGATCTGAAGCGGCTGAGCGAATTCGTCCGGCAGAAAATCTACGATCTGTTGCTGGCCGCGCAGGCCACGGCGGAGGCAAACGGACGCGACATCATTGAGGTGCACGATCTGCCCATCACGAACGGCCTGCGCGAAAGCATTCGCGCCTTCGAGGCGCTCGACACCGAACTGGAGCTGGAACCCATTCTGGAACACCTGGCCGAACTGCCGCCGCTTCGGCTGGGCTACAGCTACGAGGTGGAGACCGAACTCCCGCGCCTTGTCGGTGCGCTCACGGTGGCGCTGGCGCGGGCCTTCAAGATTCTGGATCCGGAGGTCAAAAACCCGCAACCTCTGCACTGGGAGCGGGCCATGGAGATTTTCAACCTGCTGCTGTAACCATCCTGCAGGAGCATGAACGATCTGTTTTTCCTGTTTCTCATTCTGATGAGCCTGACGCCCGCGCTGCGCCAGCAGATTCTGGAGGCGCGTCGGGCGCAGATCATGCGGCGGCTGGAGCAGAAGCGGGGTTCGCGGGTGATCTCGCTGATCCACCGGCAGGAGACCGTCTCGCTGCTGGGGATCGGCATTCACCGCTACATCTCCATCGAAGATGCCGAGGAGGTGTTGCGGGCCATTCGCCTGACGGACCCCGCCTGTCCCATTGATATGATCGTGCACACGCCGGGCGGTCTGGTGCTGGCGGCCGAGCAGATCGCCTGGGCGCTGGCACAGCACCCGGCAAAGGTGACGGTGTTCGTGCCGCACTATGCGATGAGTGGCGGTACGCTGCTGGCGCTGGCGGCCGACGAGATCGTGATGGATCCGTTTGCCGTGCTCGGACCGGTCGATCCGCAGATCGGCCAGTATGCGGCCGCGTCCATTCTGGCCGCCGTGCGCCGTAAGGGCTCCGGTCAGGTCAGCGACGAGACGCTGATCCTGGCCGACGTGGCCGAAAAAGCGCTCGGGCAGGTCGAGCACAGCGTGCGGCAGCTGCTCGAACGCAAGATGCCGGCCGCGCAGGCTGCCCGCGTGGCCCGGCTGCTGACCAGCGGCGTGTGGACGCACGATCATCCGCTCCGGGTCGAAGACGTGCGGGCACTCGGCCTGCCGGTCTTGACCGACATGCCGCCGGAGATCTACTCGCTCATGGCGCTCTATCCGCAGCCTACCCGTATGCGGCCGTCCGTGGAGTACGTGCCGCTTCCGTATCGCTCCGACAGACCAGCCGGAAAAGGACAGGCATGATTCCCATTGGCGACGACGTGCCCGAGCGGCACTACCCGTTCGTGACCTACACGCTGATCGGGTTGAACGTCTTCTTTTTCTTCGTGGAGCTGCTACAGGGGCCGCGTCTGGAGGCCTTCCTCTATCGCTGGGGGACCGTGCCGGCCTGGGTCATGAACTGGCAGGAGCGCCCCGAAGTGCTCCTGACGCTCTTCACGTCCATGTTCCTGCACGGCGGCTTTGCCCACCTGATTGGCAACATGATCTACCTGAACGTCTACGGCAAGTCGCTGGAGGGGACGATCGGCTCCGGGCGCTTTCTGGTGTTCTATCTGCTCAGCGGCCTGGCCGGGGGCATTGCGCACGTGCTCATGAATCCCACGAGCACGGTGCCGGCCATCGGCGCCAGCGGAGCCATCTCGGGCGTGCTGGGCGCCTACCTGGTGCTGTTTCCGCGGGCGACGGTCTTTCTGGTGGTGCCGCTGCTGTTCTTTTTCCCGATCGTAGCGCTTCCGGCCGTTTTCGTGCTGACCTGGTGGTTTGCGCTCCAGATCGTGGGTGGATTGACGTCGGCCGCGTTCACGCAGGTAGGCGGCGGCGTGGCCTACTGGGCCCACATCGGCGGCTTTGTGGCCGGATTTCTGCTCATCGGCCTGTTCTATTCGCGGAAGCAGCGACAGCCTTTCCGCTACTACGGTGTGCCGGATCGGCGCTACTGGGCCTACCGGGAGGGCTGAGCGGGCGGCTCCACCTTTTCCAGTTCGGCCGTCTCTTCTTCGGAGAAGCCGAGCTGCCGCGCGTGGTGTGCGCTGAGCGGGGTGCGGAACAGCGAACTGCAGGCCACGAACGCCTGGGCCGGGCCGACCAGCACCAGCCGGTCGCCGGGCCGTACCCGGAAGTCGCCGCCCGGGCTGGGAATGAGGCGGCCGTCGCGGTAGGCGGCCAGCACGGTGATGCCGTAACGTGGACGCAGCGCCAGCTCGGAAAGCGTGCGCCCGACGGCCGGCGCGCTGGCATGTACGGTCACTTCGCGCGTGTGCAACTGGTCCTGCGTCAGCGCCGAAAGCACGTGCTTGACCTGCTCCGGGTGGCGGAAGGCCTGATAGTTTTCGGCTCGGAGCGCCTGGATCTCGGCGGCCACCTCCTCGGCCGAGAGACCGTAGGCGTCGAGCACGTGCGAGAAGAGCCGCAGCGGGGTTTCCAGTTCTTCAGGTACGACCAGATCGGCGCCGGCCTCACGAAGCGCATCGACGTCGCGGAGCAGGCCGGCGCGTGCAATGATACGCAGCGTGGGGTTTAGATAGTGTGCCAGCCGCACCAGACGCTCGGCCGCCGTACGATCGTCGATGAGGACCACGAGCGCTTTGGCCCGGCGGATGCCGGCGGCCTCCAGAATGGCGCGGCGACTGGCATCGCCCAGCAGCGTGGGCAGACCGGCCTCGCGGGCTTCCAGCACGCGGTGCGGGTCCAGATCGATGACCAGCATGGGCAGCCGCAGCGGGCGTAGCATCCAGGCCAGGTGCTGCCCGTCGCGGCCGTAGCCGACCAGAATCAGGTGGTCTTCAAGTGTGGTTTCCTGACCGTTGGTAGCCAGTTCGGCCGGCAACCGGACGGGCCAGCGCGCTTCCAGCCAACGTCCCAGCCGATGTCCGGCCGGGAGCAGCAGCGGGGTGGCCAGCATCAGCAGCACCGCCGAGGCAATGAACAGCGCGTCGCCGTCCGGACGTCCCAGCGGCTGTAGGCCCACTTCGCGACCCAGCCGTTCCAGCACGAAGGAAAACTCTCCGATCTGAGCCAGCCCGAGCCCGACGACGGCGGCCACACGCGGTCCGTAACCCAGCGCCAGCACGCTGCCACCCGTCACCAGCGCTTTCAGCAGGGCAATGAACAGGGCAATGCCAAGCACCAGCCCGGGATGGGCCAGCACGAAACGCACGTCCAGCAACATGCCCACCGACATGAAGAACATGGCATTGAAGACCGTGCGCAGCGGCAGGATCTCACTGAGCGTGTGCTCGGCGTAGGGGCTCTCGCTGACGACCAGCCCGGCCAGAAAGGCGCCCAGGGCCAGGCTGATGCCGAACAGCCCGGTCACGAACACCGTCCCGAAGCAGAGCGTGACCACGGTCAGCAGAAACAGTTCGTGTCGATAGGTGCGGGCCACGTAGTCGAGCAACCGGGGAATGAGCAGGCGCGCCAGCACGAGCACCACGCCGATGATGAGCAGGGCTTTGACCAGGGTGAAGAGTACGTCCGCGGCGGAGCCGCCCGCGCCGCCCATGAGCGGCACGAGCAACACCAGCCCGACGGCGGCCAGGTCCTGAAAGATCAGGATGGCCAGGCTGGCCTGTCCGGCCGCGCTTCCGGTTTCGCCGCGCTCGGCCAGGAGGCCCATCACCAGCGCCGTGCTGCTGAGTGCCACCAGCGTGCCCGTGAAAATGGCGACAGGCCAGGTCGTCCCCAGCAGGTGCAACAGCAGGGCAACCAGCGCCGTCGTGGCGCCCATCTGTAGCAGCCCGCCGCCCAGCACCAGACGGCTCAGACGTGCCAGTTTCTCCAGACTGAATTCGACGCCGATCGAGAATAGCAGCAGAATAACGCCGATTTCGGCCATGCGGCCGATAAGCGTTTCGTTCTGTACCAGACCGATGCCGCCGGGGCCGACCAGCACGCCTGCCAGCAGAAAGCCCACCACCGGCTCCAGCCGAAGCCGATAGCAGAGGTAGGCGATGGCCGTGCCGGCCCCGAGCAGCGCACCAGTTCGCCCAGAAAGGGCAATTGCAGGCCTGCCGCCAGCAGCATGAAAGTAACCGGATGGTTTCCTGTCTGTAAAAACATGCCAGAAACGAAGCGTCGCGTTGCCGGTTCATGCGGAGCACGCGGCCGCATTGTAACGAACCGGACATAACCGTATGGCGGACGAGCTTCGGGCCACGCTGGAAGTGGAAGCGCCGGTCACAGCGCCCACCGACCGTGAACTGACGGTCGAGGTGGGCTGGGTGCTGGCCGGCGCTTTCGATGAAGTCGACCGGCGCGCGCTGGCGCTGGCCCGGACGCGTCTGGCCGAGCTGCTGACGGCCTGGTTTTCTGGCTTCTGCTGGCGCTTTCCGGTGGTCTGGCGCCGGGAGCTGCGGCCGGCTTCGCCCGTCGAGCCGATCGAACTGCTGGAGGCAGCCACCGACGAGCGGGACCACGGCCGCGGGGACTTCGTGCTGGTGGTGACGGCCGCCGCCCTGAAAAGCCACTACAAGCCGTTCGCGCTGGGGGCGCCTTCCTCGGCGCTCGACGCTGCCGTGATCTCGACGCAGCGTCTCGATCCGATTGTGGAGGACGAAACAGGCCGAAGAGGACGAACGCATCGAAACCATCGCGCGCCGCGTGACGGCCCTGGCCGTGCACCTCCTCGGCCATCTGAACGACCTGCCCCATCAGGACGACCCCGCCGACTTCATGTACGATCTGAAGACGGCGGCCGACCTGGACCGGATGCGCTACCTGCAGGACCGGGCGCGCATGGAAGAAGCGTTGCGCGAGGTGGCCGCCGAGCGCCTGGAAGAGACGGCCACCTATCGCCGTCCCGGACTGGCACGCCGACGGGGTGCCCGCCTGGGCTTCGGCCTGCGGGTGCTGTGGCGCGAGTGGCGCAACATCTGGGAGGCCGTGCGTGACGTCGAGCCCTGGCTCTTTCCGTTGCGCTTCAGCCGCCTGACCACGGCCGCCTTTTCCGCCCTGGTCTTTCTGCTCATGACGGCCGAGGTCTGGGAGCTGGGCATGAGCCAGCCGCCCCTTCGCGTGGCCGCACTGGCGCTGCTGACACTGGCCGCCACGTCGCTCTATCTACTGCAGCGACAGCATCTGCTCCGGCGCCATCGCTGGGAGACGCGCCTGAGTGAGCAGCGCACCGTGGCCAGCGTGGCGGCCAGTGTGGCCGTCGTACTGGGCATGGCCACCACGTTCCTGCTGATCTTTCTCGCCGTGCTGCTGATCAGCAAATTACTTTTCTCCCTTCGGCTGGTCAGCGGATGGGCCGCGCTGGAGCCCACCTGGCGGCACTACCTGACCTTTGCCGGCTTTGTGGCCACACTGGGACTGGTGGCCGGGGCGCTCGGTGCCTCCTTCGAGCAGGAGGTCTATTTCCGGCACGTGCTCCTCATCGACGAGGAGACCTGATCAGTCCTGCGCCGTGTCGATCTGGGCTCGCTGTAGACGGCCGCTGTAGTCGATGTAGACGGTCTTCGTCTCCGTGTAGAAATCGAACACCTCCCAGCCGCCCTCGCGGTGCCCGTTGCCGGTCTGTTTGACCCCGCCGAAGGGCAGGTGCGCCTCGGCGCCGATCGTGGGCGCGTTCACGTACACGATGCCGGCCTCCAGCTCCTGGATGGCCCGAAAGGCCCGCCCGATATCGCGCGTGTAGATGGACGACGAGAGTCCGTAGCGTACGCTGTTGGCCACCTCGATGGCTTCTTCCAGCGAACCGACCTTCAGCACCGAGAGCACCGGCCCGAAGATCTCCTCCTGCGCAATGCGCATCTCGGGCCGGACGTCCACAAAGATGGTGGGTTCGAAGAAAAAGCCATCGTCCAGCCCCGGACCGGTGGCGCGTTTGCCGCCGAGCACGAGCCGCGCCCCTTCCTTGAGGCCGATTTCGACGTAGCGCTGCACTTTTTCGAGCGCGGCCTGATTGATGAGCGGGCCCATGTCGGTGCCTTCCTCGTTGCCATCGCCCAGGCGCAGGCGGCGGGCTTCTTCGCAGAGGCGCTCGACGACTTCGTCGTGCACGGCTTCGTGCAGAATCAGCCGACTGGTGGCCGTGCAGCGCTGGCCCGTGGTGCCGAAGGCGCCCCAGAGCACGCCGTTGACGACCAGGTCCAGATCGGCGTCTTCCATCACGATGAGCGGATTTTTGCCGCCCATCTCCAGCGAACACCGCTTGTGCAGCCGGCCGCAGATACCACCGATGCGCGATCCGACTTCGGAGGAGCCGGTGAACGAGATCGCGTTGACGTCCGGATGCTCCACGAGCGCCGCGCCGGCTTCGGCGTCGCCGTGCACCAGGTTGATCACGCCCGGCGGCACGCCCGCGTCGATGAGCGTCTGCACGAAGAGCATACCGCTGTGCGGGGCGTCCTCGCTGGGTTTGAAGACTACCGTATTGCCGCAGGCCAGTGCGGGGAAGATCTTCCAGCTCGGCACGGCCACCGGGAAGTTCCAGGCCGTGATGACACCCACCACACCCAGCGGCTGGCGGATCGTCATGTTGAACTTGTCGGGCAATTCGCTGGGCACGGTGTGGCCGAAGAGGCGGCGCGTCTCGCTGGCCGCGTAGTAGGCCGTGTCGATGGCCTCCTGCACGTCGCCGCGCGTCTCGAAGAATGGCTTACCCATCTCGCGGGTCATCGCCCGGGCGATCTCGTCTTTGCGGGCGCGCAGCAGATCGCCGGCCCGTCGCAGGATCTCGCCGCGCTGGGGCGCCGGCATGCGACGCCAGGCCGGAAAAGCCGCCCGGGCGGCCGCGACGGCGCGGTCCACGTCTTCCGCAGAAGACTGTGGAAACAGGCCGATCAGATCGGACCAGCGGGCCGGGTTGCGATCTTCGAACGTGCGACCCGTGGCTGATGCGACCCACTCGCCGTTGATGTAGTTGTGAAAAATCGTCGCCATGAGGAAACCTGTCGTCTGTTTGGAAGCGTTTCCGAAGGGTTCCTGCTTAAGATAGGACATCCCGGCGCCTCTTGCCAGAGGCCGGGTGTCTGCTTTTGCCGTGGAGAAAAGCCGTATATTTCAGGTTCATTGCTGCTACGACGAACGATGAAGCCCATGACGGATCGTTCCGCCCTGCTGTCGTCGCTGGAAGCGCGGCTGGCCACGCGTGTGCGCGTCGTACCGCCCAGCGGCATTCGGCGCTTTTTCGAGATTGCCGCCACCATGGAAGACGTGATCTCGCTGGGCATCGGCGAGCCGGACTTCGTCTCGCCGCCGGCGGCCATCGAAGCGGCGATCGCCTCGCTGCGGGCCGAACAGACCGGCTATACGGCCAACGCCGGCCTGATGGAGCTCCGGGAAGCCATTGCCGAAGAGCTGGCCCGACGCTACGACGTGCACTACGATCCGGCGCGCGAGATTCTGGTCACCGTCGGCGTGGCCGAGGGCATCCAGCTGGCCATGCTGGCGCTGGTGGAGCCAGGCGACGAGGTGCTCATTCCGGAGCCCTGCTTTGTTTCGTACGGACCGACCGCCGTATTTGCCGGCGGCCGGGTGGTCTACGTTCCGACCTCGGTGGAAAACGACTTTCAGGTGACGGCTGCCGATCTGGAGCCCTACATCTCGCCGCGCACGAAGGTGCTCATGATCGGCTACCCGAACAATCCGACCGGAGCCGTGCTGCGGCGCAAGACGATGGAGGAGATCGGCGAGCTGGTGATCAAGCATGATCTGTTTGTCATTTCGGACGAAATCTACGATCGGCTGATCTACGGCCGCGCCTATGAGGAGGGGCACGTGTGCGTGCCGTCGATCCCGGGGCTCCGGGAGCGCACCGTGCTGCTGGGGGGCTTTTCCAAGGATTATGCGATGACGGGCTGGCGGATCGGCTATGCCTGCGCGCCCGAGCCCATCCTGAAAGCGATGTACAAGCTGCACCAGTACATCGTCATGAGTGCGCCGACGATGGGACAGGTGGCCGCCCTGGCGGCGCTGCGAGAGGCGCAGGACGATGTGGAGCGGATGCGCCGGGCCTACGACGAGCGGCGTCGCGTGATCGTGGACGGCCTGCGCGCGGCCGGATTGCCCACGTTCGAGCCGGAAGGAGCCTTCTACTGCTTCCCGGACGTTCGTCCGACCGGACTGAGTTCCGAGGAATTTGCGCAGCGGTTGTTGCAGGAAGAACGCGTGGCCGTGGTGCCGGGCGATGCGTTCGGTCCCAGTGGGGCGGGGTATGTGCGTTGCTCGTATGCCACGTCGCTGGAGAACATCCGGGAGGCGGTGCGGCGGATTCAGCGGTTTGTGGCGCGTGTGAAGGAGGAGCGTCGGGTGGAAACCTGAGCGGGCGGTTGTCGTTGCCAGAGCCGCCTTGTAGGAAGGCATTGAGTCGAACAAAAATCCGTTATTGCAATGCAGGAAAAAATTCAAAGCCTGTTAGAGCGTGTGGACACGCTCGGGAGGTTTCTTTGACATCCCCGGGCGCAAAGAAAAGATCGCGAAGCTGAACGAAGAGCGTCTGGCGCCGGGCTTCTGGGACAATCCGGAGCGGGCGCGTGAGATCGAGAAACAGATCGCCGAAGAAGAAGCCTGGGTGGCGGCGTGGGAGCAGTTGCGCCGTCAGGCCGACGACGTACAGACGTTGCTGGAACTCCAGCAGGAAGAGCCCGACGCAAACCTGGAGGAGGAGATCGCGCGGGAAGTGGCCCGCCTGGAACAGCAGCTTGACGAGCTGGAGCTGCGCAGCCTGCTGACCGACCCCGACGACCACCGGAATGCCATCCTGACCATCCATCCGGGGGCCGGCGGGACGGAAAGCCAGGACTGGGCCGAAATGCTCCTGCGCATGTACACGCGCTGGGGCGAGCGGCACGGCTACGACGTGGAGCTGCTCGAATATCAGGCGGGCGACGTGGCCGGCATCAAGAGCGCCACGCTGCGCATTGCCGGACCCTACGCCTACGGCTACCTGAAGGGCGAGTCCGGCGTGCACCGGCTGGTGCGCATCTCGCCGTTCGACGCGAGCGGCCGACGCCATACGTCCTTTGCCAGCGTGTTCGTCTATCCGGAGATCGACGACTCGATCGAGGTCGACATCCGGCCCGACGAGATCGAAATGCAGACGTTTCGCAGCGGTGGAAAAGGCGGACAGAACGTCAACAAAGTGGAAACGGGCGTCCGCCTGATCTGGCACGGCAAGCTCTCGAACGGTGAGGAGGCCAGAGTCGTGGCCGAGTGTACCGAAGAACGCAGCCAGCTTCAGAACCGGCAGCGGGCGCTCACCATGCTCAAAAGCCGGATCTACCAGCTGGAGCGGGAGATCCGCGAGGCCGAAAAGCGCAAGCGGGAGTCCCAGAAGAAAAAGATCGAGTGGGGGAGTCAGATTCGTTCCTACGTTTTCCAGCCCTACACGATGGTCAACGACCATCGCACCGAAACGAAAGTGACGGACGTCCAGGCCGTCATGGACGGTGACCTGGACCCGTTCATCCGGGCCTACCTGCTGTCGCAGGTGAACGAAGCCGCCTGAAATGCCCGAGCGTTATCAGTTCGATTTTCTGGTCATCGGTAGCGGCATTGCCGGCCTGACGTTCGCGCTGCGCGTGGCCGATCACGGCTCGGTCGCCATCGTCACGAAAAAAGAAAGCGTCGAGTCGAACACGAACTACGCGCAGGGCGGCATTGCGGCCGTCATGGACGCGGCCGATTCGTTCGAACAGCACGTGCAGGATACGCTCGAAGCCGGGGCCGGCCTGTGCGACCGCGAGGTGGTGGAAATGGTCGTGCGGGAAGGGCCCGATCGCGTGCGCGAGCTGATGGCGCTCGGGGCGCAGTTCACCCGCGAAAACGGCCGGCTGCATCTGGGGCGTGAGGGCGGACACTCCCGGAATCGCATCGTGCACGCCGCCGACGCGACCGGCCGTGAGGTCGAACGGGCGCTGCTGGCGCGTGTGCGCGCCCACCCGAACATTCACATCTTCGAGTACCATTATGCGGTTGATCTGATCACCGAGCATCATCTCGGCCAGTACGTCTCGCGGTTGCGTCCCGACATCCACTGCTTCGGGGCGTACGTGCTGGACGAGCGGGCCGACGTGGTGCATACGTTTCTGGCGAAGGCCACACTGCTGGCCACGGGCGGCTCCGGGCATGTCTACCTGCATACCACGAATCCGCCGGTAGCCACGGGCGACGGGGTGGCTATGGCCTATCGGGCCAAGGCCCGCGTGGCCAACATGGAATTCATTCAGTTTCACCCGACCACGCTTTTCTACCCCGATGGTCCGAAAGAACGCTCGTTTCTGATCAGCGAGGCGGTTCGAGGCGAGGGAGCCCGGCTCTACAACCTGGCCGGCGAGCGCTTCATGCCGAAGTATGACCCGCGGGCCGAACTGGCCCCGCGCGATATTGTGGCGCGCGCCATCGACGATCAGCTCAAGCGGCGCGGCGATCCGCACGTCTGGCTGGACATCACGCACCGGCCGGCCGAGGAAATCAAACGCCACTTCCCGAACATCTACCGGACGCTGCTGGACTATGGCATTGACATGACGCAGCAGCCCATTCCGGTCGTGCCGGCCGCGCACTACCAGTGCGGCGGGGTGTTGACCGACCTGTACGGCCGTACCACGATTCACGGCCTCTATGCGGCCGGCGAGGTGGCCTGCACGGGGCTGCACGGCGCCAACCGGCTGGCCAGCAACTCGCTGCTGGAGGCGCTCGTCTTTGCCCGACAGGCGGCCGACGATGCCGTGCAGTACGTCCAGACGCAGACCTGGCGCACGGACGTGCCGGACTGGGACGACCGGGGCACCGAGCGCCCGCAGGAATGGGTGCTCATCGCGCACAACCGGGACGAGCTGCGGCGCATCATGTGGGACTACGTGGGCATCGTGCGCTCGCAGCTTCGTCTGGAGCGGGCCCTGCGCCGCACCCGACTGCTCTACGAAGAAACCGAGGACTTCTACCGTCGCGCCCGACTCTCGCCGGGGCTGTGTGAACTGCGTAACATGATCGCCGTGGCTTACCTGATCATTCGCAGCGCTCTGATGCGCCGCGAGAGCCGCGGCTTGCACTACATGCTCGACTATCCGGAGCCCGTCGAGAGCGAGCGCCGGCCCACGCTGGTCTGAGGAACCCGTTTTTGAAGCCGTCGTTTATGCCGTCGGGAGTGAGCGGGTTGTGAAGTCGCCTCCACGGAACGGAGTCGGTGTGCATGAAAAGGGGGGCTCAGGCCGCCCTTTTTTCGTTCAATCCGCTCAGGTAGTAACGCCCGGCCGTCCGTGGTGCGGGCGTTTTTTGCAACGAGCGACAACCATGACGCAGACGACGCACGGGACGCCGGCGCTGATCGAGCAGATCCGCGCCCGCGTCGAAGAGGTGCTGCAGGGAACGGCGTTCTTTCTGATCGATGTCGTCGTGCGCGGCCGACGGGGCGCGCACGTGGTCGAGATTTTCATCGACGGAGATCGTGGTCCCTCGCTTCGGGACCTGGAGCAGCTGAGCCGGGAGATCGGCTTTCTGCTCGACAGCGACGACCTGTTGCCCGGCCCGTACACGCTCAACGTGTCGTCGCCGGGCGTCGATCGGCCACTGGTGCATCCCCGCCAGTATCCCAAGCACGTAGGGCGGGAGCTGGAGGTGAAACTGGTGGCCGTCGCCGATGCGCCGGCCAAGCGACTGCGTGGGACGTTGCAGCGCGCCGATGCCGAGGCGATCGAACTGCGACTTCCCGACGGGTCGCAGCGCCGGCTGCGCTATGAGGAAATTCAATCGGCCCGCGTCTGCCTGCCCTGGTAAGGCGGGCCCCAAGACCATGACAGGTGAGCCATGCAGAACAGCGAGCTGGTATCTTCCTTTGCGGAAATCGCGCACTCGAAGGGAATCGACCGGGATACGCTCCAGCTGATCGTGGAGGACGTCTTCCGGGCCATGATCCGGAAGCGTTACGGCTCGGACGAAGCGTTCGAGATCATCTTCAACCCGGATCATGGCGACATCCAGATCCTCCACATCCGGGAAGTCGTGCCCGACTGGGAGCTGGAAGACCCGGTCACGCAGATTGAGCTGAGCGAAGCGCGCAAGATCGACCCCGATTTTGAGGTCGGCGATGAGGTAGCCAGCGAGGTGAACATCGCCGAGTTCGGTCGGCGGGCCATCATGACCGCGCGCCAGACCTTCAGCCAGCGTATTCGCGATTTGGAGAAGGAAAAAATCTATCAGGAATATTCCGAACTGATCGGCGAGATCGTCGTCGGCGAAATCTATCAGATTCGCCGGCGCGAGGTGCTGGTCATGCACAACCGCACGGAGCTGATTCTACCGCGCGAGGAGCAGATCCCGCGCGATCGTTACCGCAAGGGCGACACGCTCCGGGCGATCGTCAAAGAGGTGCGTCGTGAGGCGGGCGGTGCGCCGCAGGTGATCATCAGCCGGGCCGATCCGGTCTTCCTGGAGCGGCTGCTGGAGCTCGAAGTGCCCGAAATCGAAGAGGGGATCGTAGAGGTCAAGAAGATCGTGCGGGAGCCCGGCGAGCGCGCCAAGGTGGCCGTCGTCAGCCACGACGAGCGGGTGGACCCAGTGGGCGCCTGCGTGGGTCTGCGGGGGAACCGGATCCATGCCATCGTGCGCGAACTCTCCAACGAGAACATCGACGTCATCGAGTGGTCCGACGACCCCCGGGAGCTGATCAAGCGGGCGCTGACGCCGGCCAGACCGCTTTCGGTCACGTTGAACGAAGAGGCCAACCCGCCGCGTGCCAAGGTGGTCGTGCGGGCCGACGAGGTCAGCCAGGCCATCGGGCGGGGCGGGGTCAACATCCGGCTGGCCTCGCGGCTGACCGGCTATGAACTGGACGTCTACCGGGAAATCCGCCCCGACGAAGAGGATATCGAAATCGAAGAGTTTGCCGACGAGTTGGACGAAGAGATCATCGCGCGGCTGCGCGAGATCGGTTGCGATACGGCCCGGGCCGTGCTCGACCTTTCGGTCGAAGAGCTGATGCGGCGCTCCGGGCTCGATGCCGAAACCGCGCGGCGCGTGATGCATGTCATTCGTTCGGAATTTGAAGAAGACGAAGAAGAACTGGAAGGCTGAACGCCGATCGCAGGAGGACGCAACAGGCGCTTATGGCAAAGAAGTTCAAAATCCGGCTGTTCAAGCTAGCGCGTGAGCTGAACGTCGGGATCGATACCATCGAGCAGCAGCTCGGAGAGCTGGGCTATGCCCATGCGCTTTCCGGAAAAGGGGCCAATGCCGTCCTGGAGGACGAAGACGCCTACGAGGCGCTGCTGGAGGCGTTTGCCCACGACCGGAAGGTGGCGGCCCGGCTGAAAGAATTGCGCGAGGCGCGCGAGGCGGCCGCCCGGGCAGCGAAGGCGGAGGCAGAGGCGGCCGAGGCCGTCGAAGAAGTCGAAGAGGAAGCCGTTGAAGAAGTGCCGGCTTCAGCGTCGGCCGCCGAAGAGACCGAGCAGGAAGCTGCGGAAACGGCCGTCGAAGAAGCCACCGGGGAGCCGGAGGTTGAAGCGCCTGCTGCGTCTGATGAAGCGGTGGAGGCGGAGGAGGTCGCCGAGGAGGTCTCGGCCGAGCCCACACCTGCCCCTGAGCAGGAAGAAGAAGTGGAGGCGGTGGCAACAGCGGCTGCGACGGAGGAATCCGAGGCGGAGGTCGAGGCATCTGAGCCCGAAACGCCTGCGGCGGCCGAAGCCGAAGCGGCTCCGACGGAAGAGGCCCCTGAGTCCGCTGCGGAAGAAAAGAAAGAAGAGGACGAGGTGATCCGGGCGCAGGTGGTGCTCCAGGGGGCCAAGGTCGTCGGCAAAATCGACCTGTCGAAAGTCGAAGACGACGATACGCGGTCCGGTAAGCGCAAACGCAAACGCAAACGCAAAGCGAAGCCTGCGCCAGACGAAGAAGTGGTCAAAGTAGCCGTCGAGGACGAGGAGGAGGAAAAAACACGAAGCAAACGCAAACGCAAGCGCAAGCGGATTCGCCGCGTCGACGAGGAGGAAGTCGAACAGTCGCTGCAGGAGACGCTTCGTGAGCTGGAGCAGGGCGTCAGCCGCATACGTCAGCGCCGGCGCCGTGAACGGCGTGAACGTCATGCGCAGGAACGGGAACGGGAGGCATTGCGGGAAGCGCAGGAAGCCCGCAAACTCCGGGTGACGGAGTATATCTCGGTGGGTGAGCTGGCCGAGTTGATGGGGGTCGAGGTCAGCGAAGTGATCTCGACGCTCTTCAATGCGGGGATGATCGTCTCCATCAACCAGCGGCTCGACGCCGACACGATCCAGTTCGTGGCCGATGAATTCGGCTACGAGGTCGAATTCATCACCGACTACAACGAGCTGGAGATAGAAATCCCGGAGGATCGACCGGAAGATCTGCAGCCGCGGGCACCCATCGTCACGGTGATGGGGCACGTCGATCACGGCAAGACATCGCTTCTGGACTACATCCGCAAGACGAACGTGGTGGCCGGCGAGGCCGGGGGCATCACGCAGCACATCGGCGCCTACCACGTGGAGCTGCCGGACGGTCGGTACATCACCTTCCTGGACACGCCGGGGCACGAAGCCTTCACGGCCATGCGTGCCCGCGGCGCCAAGGTGACGGACATCGTGATCCTGGCGGTGGCGGCCGACGACGGCGTGATGCCGCAGACGATCGAGGCCATCAACCACGCCAAAGCGGCCGGCGTGCCCATCGTGGTGGCCGTCACCAAGATCGACAAACCCGAGGCCAATCCGCAGCGCGTCCTCCAGCAACTGGCCGAGCACGGCGTGCTGGTCGAGCAGTACGGCGGTCAGGTGCAGTGCGCCTTCGTTTCGGCCAAGACCGGCGAGGGGGTCGATGACCTGCTCGAAAAGGTCCTGCTGGAGGCCGAGTTGCACGATCTGAAGGCGAACCCGAACCGCCCGGCCGTCGGCACCATCATCGAAAGTCGCGTGGAGAAAGGACGCGGCAACGTGGCCACCGTGCTGGTGCAGAACGGGACGCTCCGCGTGGGCGACCCCTTCGTGGCCGGCGTGACGAGTGGCCGCGTGCGGGCGATGTTCGACGAGCGGGGCAACCGCGTCGAGGCTGCCGGACCCTCCATTCCGGTGCTGGTGCTCGGCTTCGACGAACTGCCCGAAGTTGGCGACCAGTTCGTGGTCGTGCCCGACGAAAAAGAAGCAAGGGCGATCGCCCAGAAGCGTCAGCAGATCCGCCGTGAGCAGATGCTGCGCAAGCAGCGTCGCATCTCGCTCGACGAGATCAGCCGGCGCATGGCGCAGGGCGAGCGCCTGAAGGAGCTCAACCTGATCATCAAAGGTGATGTGGCCGGTTCGGTCGAGGCGCTGAGCGACGCGCTCCTGAAGCTCTCGACCGACGAGGTGGCCGTGAACATCATCCACAGCGGCGTCGGCGCCATCACCGAAAGCGACGTGATGCTGGCTTCGGCCTCCGACGCCATCATCATCGGCTTCCAGGTGCGTCCCACCAGTAGCGCCCGCCAGCTGGCCGAGCGTGAGCACGTGGACATCCGGCTCTACTCGGTCATCTACCAGGCCATCGAAGACGTGCGCGATGCCCTGGAGGGACTGCTGTCGCCCGAAAAGACCGAGCAGATTGTGGGGGTGGCCGAGGTGCGCGAGACGTTCAAGATCCCGAAGGTCGGTACGGTGGCCGGCTGTCGGGTCCTCGAAGGGCGTATTCGCCGGGGCGACCGCGTGCGCGTCATCCGCGACGGCGTGGTCATCTACGAAGGCGCGATCTCGTCGCTCAAACGCTTCAAGGAGGACGTGCGAGAGGTGCAGAGCGGCTACGAGTGCGGCATGGGTATCGAAAACTTCAACGACATCAAGGTGGGCGACCAGATCGAGGCCTTTGAGATCGTCGAACAGCGGCGCAAACTGGAGGTCTGATGAGCAGCAGCATCCGGGTGCAGCGTGTGGGTAGTTTGCTCAAGCGCGAGCTGGCCGACATCCTGCAGTTTGAATTCGGGGACCAGCTGCCGCCTATGACGACGGTCACCGACGTGCAGCCCACGCGGGACCTGTCGATCGCCAAAGTGTACGTGAGCATCTATGGTACGCCCGAGCAGAAACGGGCGGCGTTCCGGCGGTTGCAGGAGCTGACGCCTCAGATCCGTGCGGCACTGGCCCAGCGCATCCGCTACCAGCTCCGCTTCATGCCCGAGCTGCGCTTCGTCCTGGATGAGACCCTGGAGCGGGCACAGCGGGTCGAGGAACTGCTGGCGCGCATCCGCGAAGAACGGTCCCGCCGCGAAGATCAGAGTTCCTGATCCATGCCCGCTCCGCTGCCGGAGAACCCTGACGCGCTGGTGTACGGCTATCCCCGGCTGCCCGAGCGATGGGATGCCGCCGTGCTCCTGATCGACAAGCCGAAAGGCATCACCTCCTTTGACGTGATCCGGCGGCTCCGGAAACTGCTGCGCGTGCGCAAGATCGGACATGCCGGCACGCTCGATCCCATGGCCACCGGCCTGCTGATCTGTTTGATCGGGCGGGCCACACGCTGGATGACGCACTTTATGGCCCAGGAGAAGGAGTACGAGGGTGTCATGCGACTCGGCGAGATCACGCCCTCGTACGACGCCGAAACCGAGGTGGTGGAGCGCAGGTCCTGGGAACATCTCACCGATGCGGATCTGGAGCGGGTGCGTCATCAATTTGTCGGAGAGATCGTGCAGCAGGTGCCAGCCTATTCGGCCGTCAAGGTGAAAGGCAAACGCCTGTACGAACAGGCCCGGGCCGGGAAAGCGGTCGAACGCCCGAGTCGGCGCGTGCAGATTTACGCGTTTGAACTGCTGGGGCGTGACGGGGCCGACGTGGCCTTTCGGGTGCGCTGTTCAAAGGGCACGTACATCCGCAGTCTGGTGCACGACTTCGGGCAGGCGCTGGGGTGCGGCGCTCATCTCGTCGAACTGCGGCGCACCCGATCGGGACCGTATCGCGTTGAACAGGCCTGGACGCTGGAGGCGCTGGCCGAGGCGCTGCAAGCCCGGACATCATCCCAGCCGGAAAGAAAGTCATGAAGTTCGAACGAGGCCTGGAACAGGTCGCGCACGACGCGCGATCGGTCGTGACCGTCGGAACGTTCGACGGGGTGCACCGGGGGCATCAGGCCGTGTTGCAGTTTCTGATGGCGCGGGCGCGCGAGCGCAACGGCGTCAGCACGGTGCTCAGCTTCGATCCGCATCCACGCGAAGTGTTGCGCGCCGAGCCGGTATCGCTGCTGACGACGATAGAAGAACGGGCTACGCTGCTGGAAGCGCTGGGTATCGAGCGCTTTATCGTGCTGTCTTTTACGCCGGAGCTGGCGGCCATGCCGGCCCGGCAGTTTGTCGAGGAAATCCTCGTGCGCCGCATCGGCCTGCAGGCCATCTGCGTGGGCTACGACCACACGTTCGGCCGCAACCGGGAAGGGAACGTGGCCCTGCTGCAGCAATTGGGATCCCAGTACGGGTTTGCGGTCGATGTCATTCCACCGCAGGTGGTGGGCGACCGCACCGTATCGTCCACGCTGATCCGAACCATTCTGCTGCGTGATGGCGACGTGCGGCAGGCGGCCGAATTGCTGGGGCGGCCCTATATGCTCCAGGCCACGGTCGTCAAAGGCGATGGACGGGGACGGGTACTGGGCTTTCCCACGGCGAACCTGCATCCCAGTCATCCACGCAAACTGGTGCCGCGCAACGGCGTCTATGCCGTGCGGGTATGGCTGCCGGGCGAAGCCGAGCCGCGAGGTGGCATGATGAATATCGGCATGCGGCCCACCTTTGCAGGCGATCGGCGCACGCTGGAGGTGCACCTACTGGATTTCGAAGGCGACCTCTACGGACAGGTTCTTCGGGTGGATTTCATCGAGCGGTTGCGCGACGAACGCCGCTTTCCATCGATCGAGGCGCTTCGCGAGCAACTTTTTCGCGACCGGCAGCGTTGTATGGAGGTACTGCAGGCCTCGGTATGAGGCCTGATCTTTTGACACGCGGCTTTACCTGGAGTTGCGGGTCAGCTTCTTTAGCATGGTATCAATCTAAAGAGGGGACCACAGCACATGATCAGCAAGGAACTCAAGCGCGAACTGATTCGCAAGTACGGCACCCACGAAAACGACACGGGCCGGCCGGAAGTCCAGATCGCCATCTTCACGCACCGCATTAATGCGCTGACCGAGCACCTGCAGCGCCATCCCAAGGATTTTTCCACGCGCCGCGGCCTTTTGAAGCTGGTCGGTAAGCGGCGCCGCTTGCTCGACTATCTCATGCGCGAAGATTTTGAGCGCTACCGCGCAATTATCGAGGAGCTGGGCATTCGTAAGTAAAAGGGCCGGCGGCATCCCTGAGCGGATGCCGCCGCGCTTATTGGGCCAGCAGGCCCGCAAAAACAGGGTAGAGAACGGTTATGATGACGCAGACAACCATTCACGAAATCGAATTCGCCCCGGGGAAGTCACTGCGCCTGGAGACGGGGCGTCTGGCCAAGCAGGCCAACGGCGCTGTGGTCGTCCGCCAGGGCGACACGATGGTGCTCTGCACGGCCGTGCTGGCCGACGAACCCCGCGAGGGGCAGAGCTTTTTCCCGCTGACGGTCGAGTACCGCGAGAAATTTGCCGCCGGTGGCCGAATCCCGGGCGGCTTCATCAAGCGTGAGGGACGTCCGACGGATAAAGAAATCCTCTCCTCGCGCCTGATCGACCGGGCCATCCGGCCGCTTTTTCCGGATGGCTTCTTCCACGAAGTGCAGATCATCTGCTACGTGATCTCGGCCGACGATCGGTACGACGCCGACGTGCTGGCCGGTACGGGCGCTTCGGCCGCGCTGCTGCTGGCTGGCGCGCCCTTCGACGGACCGATCGCCGAGGTGCGTGTGGGACGCGTCGACGGCCAGTTCGTGGTCAACCCCACGCTCAAGGAGCTCGAGCAGAGCGACATCAACCTGGTGGTGGCCGGCAAGGAGGACGCCATCGTGATGGTCGAGGGCGAGATGAAGGAAGTCAGCGAGGAGGACATGCTTGAGGCCCTCGAGGTGGCGCATGAGGCCATCCGCAAGCTCTGCCGGGGCCAGCTCGAATTTGTGGCGGCGCACGGTCGTCCGGAACCCTTCCCGTACCAGACGACCACGCTTCCGGAGGAGCTGGTGGCGCGCGTGCGCGAACTGGCCGTGCCCAAGCTGGAAGCGCACCTGCGTGCACCCTACGACAAGCAGACCTTCTACGAAGGACTGGAGCAGATCGGTGAGGAGACGGTCGCGGCCCTGCTGGGCACGACCGACGCGGAAGGCAACCAGGTGCTGGCCGAGGCCACGCCCGAAGGGTGGACGGCCGACCAGATCCGCAAGGCGGTCTCGCAGGTGACCCGCGAGGTCATGCGCCAGATGATCCTGCGGGAAGGTCGCCGGATCGACGGCCGCAGCCTGGACGAGATCCGGCCGATCTGGATGGAAGTGGGCTATCTGCCCCGCGTGCACGGCTCGGCCATCTTCACCCGCGGCGAAACGCAGGTGCTGGCCTCCGTGACGCTGGGCACGTCGAAAGACGTGCAGATGATCGACCAGATCTTCGTCCAGGGCGACAAGCGGTTCTTCCTGCACTACGAGTTTCCGCCCTTCTGCACGGGCGAGATTCGCTTCCTGCGTGGACCGGGACGGCGCGAGATCGGCCACGGCTATCTGGCCGAGCGGGCGCTGGCCGCCATGCTGCCGGACGAATCGTCGTTCCCCTACACGATCCGCGTGAACGCCGATGTGCTGGAGTCGAACGGCTCCTCGTCGATGGCCAGCGTGTGCGCCGGCTCGCTGGCGCTCATGGACGCCGGCGTGCCCGTCAAGAAGCACGTGGCCGGCGTGGCCATGGGCCTGATCAAAGAAGGCGACCAGGTGGCCATCCTGACCGACATCCTCGGCACCGAAGACCACCTGGGCGACATGGACTTCAAGGTGGCCGGCACGCGCGACGGCATCACGGCCTGCCAGATGGACATCAAAATCGGTGGGCTGACGCGGGAGATCATGCAGCGCGCGCTGGAGCAGGCCCGTCGCGCCCGGATGTACATCCTGGATCTGATGGAGCAGACCATCGAAGCGCCGCGTCCAGAGCTTTCGCCATATGCGCCTCGCCTGACGCAGATCACGATCGATCCGGAGTTCATCGGCGCCGTGATCGGTCCGGGCGGCCGCGTGGTGCAGGGCATCCAGCGCGAAACGAACACCACGATCGAGATCGAGGAACGCGACGGCGTGGGCGTGGTCACCGTGGCGGCCACGAATCAGGAGAAGGCCCAGCGCGCCATCGAGATGATCAAGCAGATCGTGGCCGTGCCCGAGGTGGGCGCCGAGTACGAGGGCATCGTGCGCAGCATCCAGAGCTTCGGCGCCATCGTGGAGATCATGCCCGGCAAAGAAGGGCTGCTCCACATCTCGGAACTGGACCACGGCTACGTGAGGGACATCCACGACTACCTGAAAGTCGGCGACAAAGTCCGCGTCAAGTTGATCGAAATCCGCGAGGACGGCAAACTCCGTCTCAGCCGCAAGGCCTTCCTGCCGCCGCCGGAGCCCGAAGCGAAAAACGGCGAGCCGGCACGCGAGCAGGCGAGCGCTGAGCGGAGCGGGCCGCCGCGTGATCACGCTTCCGGACGCTCCCATGGACCCGGACACGGCCGCGGAGGCCGGAGCGGACGGGGCCGCGGACCGGATCGCGGACGCGGTGGACGCCGTCGCTAAGCGCCACACCGAACGCAGGATGCGTAGAGGAGGCGGGGGCTGATGGCTCTCGCCTTTTTTGTGTAAGAACGGACATAGGCAGCCACGAAGTGACCGGTGCGTAAAAGCGGCCACAGGCGCGTTAGAGGCGCACCGGCTTGTGGTCATTCCGAACGTGTGAACAACCGAACGAACGATGTCGGTACGGATCGAAACAGATACGGTGACCTATCAGAAGACGGTGCTGCCCTGCGGATTGCGGGTCGTTACCGAAACGATCCCCTCGGTGCGCTCGGTGGCCGTCGGTCTCTGGGTGGATGTGGGGAGTCGGGACGAGGCCGAGGAAGAGGCCGGCATCACGCATTTCATCGAACACATGGTGTTCAAAGGCACCGAGCGACGCCGCACGCACCAGATCGCCCAGCGCATCGAATACGTCGGCGGCTACCTGAACGCTTTTACCACGAAAGAGCACACCTGCTATTACGTACGGGTGCTGGATGAATACCTGGATCGGGCACTGGACACGCTGATCGACCTGGCCTTCCGACCGCGCTTCCCGGAGCGCGAAATCGAAAAGGAGAAAGAAGTAATCCTTGAAGAGATGAAGATGTACGAGGACACGCCCGACGAGTACATCTTCGATCTCTTCGAGGAACTGGTCTATGCCGGGCACCCGCTGGGACGGCCGATTGTGGGGCGGGAGGAGACGGTGCGTTCGTTTACCCGGGCCATGCTGCTGGATTTCATGGCGCGGCATTACACGCCGGATCGCATGGTGCTGGCGGCGGCCGGACGTCTGCGGCACGAGCGGGTGGTGGCCCTGACGGAACGGCTGTTGCGGGGCGTGGCCCCGCGTCCGACCAACAACCGGCAGCGGCAACCGGTGCCGGCCTACCGACCCGGCGAACGCATCGAGCGGCGCAGCGTGCAACAGGCGCATCTGGTGCTGGGCGGGCGCGGGTACGACCTGCACCATCCGCGCCGCGCCGCTCTTACCGTGCTTAACACGTTGCTGGGTGGCGGCATGTCGAGCCGGCTGAATCAGAACATCCGGGAGCGGTACGGTTACTGCTACAACATCTACTCGTTCGTCAACCTGCATGCGGATGTCGGGGACTGGGGCGTCTATATGGGGACGGATCCCCGGCGGGTGGCGCGGGCCGAGCAGCTCATCCGGCGCGAGCTGGAGCGGCTGGTGCAGGAGCCGGTGGGGCGGCGCGTGCTTACGCATGCCAAGAACCAGGTCAAGGGTACGCTGATGCTGGGCCAGGAGAACATGAGCAGCCGGATGATGCGCCTGGGACGGCAGGAGCTGTATTTCGGTCGCTATTACAGCCTGGACGAAGCGCTGCAGGAAGCGGATCGGGTGACGGCCGAGGAGGTGCAGGCGGTGGCGCGTGAACTGTTTGCCGAGCAGCCGTATTCGAAGGTCGTGTTATTGCCGGAATAGTCTGGCGGAAGGGGCTTTTGCGGGCTGGGATTATTTCGTAGCTTTGGGCAAGATTCTGTCAACAAAATCCGTTATTGCAATGCAAAAAGTGCTGGTAACCGGAGGCGCCGGTTTTATCGGGTCGCACGTAGCCGACGCCCTGCTCGAAAGGGGATACGAGGTGCACATTCTGGACGATTTCTCTTCGGGACGCGAAGAAAACGTGCCGGCCGGCGCCGTGGTCCATCGGATGGACGTCCGAGATGAGGCTGTGGCCGATCTGTTTGCGCGTGAGCGGTTTCCGATTTTGATCCATCACGCGGCCCAGATGGACGTGCGCCGCTCGGTGGCCGATCCCAAGTTCGACGCGGACGTCAACATCATGGGACTGCTGAACCTGATGGAAGCCGGGCGGCAGCACGGCCTGCAGAAAGTGATCTTCGCCTCGACGGGCGGGGCCATTTACGGCGAGCCGGACTACGTGCCCCAGGACGAAGACCACCCGGTGCGGCCGCTTTCGCCTTACGGCATTACGAAACTGGCTTCGGAAAAGTATCTCTACTTCTACGAACAGCAGTACGGCATTCCGTACGTCGCGCTGCGCTACGCGAACGTGTACGGCCCCCGGCAGAACCCCCACGGAGAAGCCGGCGTGGTGGCCATCTTTACGCAGCGCATGCTCGAGGGCAAGCAGCCGGTCATCTACGGCTCGGGCGAGCAGACGCGCGACTTCGTGTACGTGGGCGACGTGGTGGAAGCGAACCTGGCCGCGCTGGCCTATCCGGGCTCGGGCGTTTTCAACATCGGGACAGGCATCGAGACCAGCGTCAACCAGCTTTTCCGCACGCTTCGGGATCTGATCAACCCCGAAGTGCCCGAAGTGCACGGCGAGGCCAAGCCGGGCGAACAGCAGCGCAGCGTGCTGGGCTACGAACGGGCCCGCCGCGAGCTGGGCTGGGAGCCCCGGGTGTCGCTGCAGGAAGGACTCCGACGCACGGTGGAGTGGTTCCGCGCGCGGGTGACCGTCGGCTGAGCCATGTATCGCGTTCGGCTTCCCGTCTTCGAAGGTCCCCTGGACCTGCTGCTCTACTTCATCCGACGGGATGAGCTGGACATCTACGACATTCCGGTCGCCCGCATTGCCGACGAGTTTCTGGCCTATGTGCGCCTGATGGAGGAGCTGGACCTGGACGGCGTGGGGGATTTTCTGTACCTGGCCGCCGTGCTGCTCCACATCAAGGCGCAGATGCTGCTGCCGCGCTCGCCGGCGCCAGCCGACGACGAAACGGAGCCGGTCGATCCCCGCCAGGAGCTGGTGGAGCGGCTTTTGAATTACCTGCGCTATAAGGAAGCCGCCGGACGACTGGAGGCGCAGGCCGAGGCGCGGCAGCAGCTCTACACGCGGGGTACAGCGGCCGGGGCCGGGGATGAAGGGGGCGAGCAGGGACCGCCGCCGCTGGCGCCGGTATCCCTGTTTGCGTTGCTGGATGCATTGCGGAGCGTGCTGGCGCGTCGGGTCGAACCGCCAGCGCATACCGTCCGGCGAGAGATCTACAGTGTGGAGGCGCAGATGCACTACGTGCAGGCGCAGCTGCAGGACGGCCGGGCGCATCCGTTCGGGGAGCTGGTGGGCGGGCGTCCGCGTGGATTCGTAATCGCCACGTTTCTGGCCGTGCTGGAGCTGGCCCGACAGGGAAGGGTCTGGATCCGAATGCTGGAAGGGCGGGAGGATTTTCTGATTGAAGCCTGCGAGGCAACCACGCTGGAGGAGGCCGATGTCGCAGCCTGAGCGTAACGGAACGGCGGCTACGCCGCTGATGCAGGGGATCGAAGCGTTGCTGTTTGTGGCCGATGCGCCGCTTTCGACCGAAGCGCTGGCGGCGCTGTGGGAGCGGGCCTATGGCACGCGGCCGGAGGTGGGGGAGATCGAGCAGGCCATCGCGGCGCTCAACGATGTCTATGAGCAAACCGGCCGCGTTTTCCGGATCTACCGCTGGGGTGGTGGTTTTCGGCTGGCGACGGTGGCTTCTATAAGTCCGTTATTGCAATGCTACAAACAACAGGAAACCAAACTATCTCAGACGCTGCTCGAAACGCTGGCCATCATCGCCTATCGCCAACCAATTACCAAACCTGAAATTGACCATATCCGGGGCGTCAACTCCGACTACGCCATTCGGCGACTGCAGGAACTGGAGCTGATCGAAGTGAAAGGGCGCAGCGATACGATCGGACGACCGCTGCTGTACGGTACCACACTGCGCTTTCTGGAACACTTCGGCCTGAACAGCCTGGACGACCTTCCGGAGCTGCCGGAACTGCAACAACTGCTCGAAAATCCGGAAGTCCAGCGCGAGCATCTGCGTCTGCTGTACCCCCTTGATCCCGAGCAGAACGAAGCTTCCGAATAGAAGACACCCGCTATCTTCAGGCAACCGGGCACTTCCGACGCCGGCATTTCGTTTACTCCGACAACCCGCACTACCGGAGGAAAAAATTTGACTGAAGGGACGATGACGGTGTCGGATAAGTCCTCGCTGATCCGCCTGAATCGCTACCTGGCCCGAGCGGGCGTCTGTCCGTCCCGCCGCAAGGCCGACGAATTGATCGCCAGCGGGCAGGTGCGCGTCAACGGCCAGGTGGCGCAACTGGGCATGCGCGTTGGACCGGACGACATCGTCGAGGTCAACGGCGTTCGCGTCGTACCCCAGACGCAGGCGCTTTACATCCTGATGAACAAACCCCACGATACGATCACCACCTGCGAGGACGAACGCGGACGCCGTACCGTCCTGGATCTGATCAATCTGCCTCCTGAACAGAAACGTGGACTGTTTCCGGTTGGCCGGCTCGACCGTAACACCACCGGCGTGCTGCTGCTGACCAACGACGGCGAACTGGCCAACCGTCTGATGCATCCCCGTTACCGTGTTGAGAAGATCTACGTAGCCCGGACGGCCCGTCCGGTCAAGCCGGAGGAAGCCGAACTGCTTCGCCGGGGCGTACAGCTCGAAGACGGACCGGCCCGGGCCGTTCAGGTAGCCGTCAACCCGGCCGACCCGCACGAAATCGCCCTGATGATCTACGAAGGCCGCAACCGGCAGGTGCGGCGCATGCTGGAGGCCATTGGCCACGAAGTGGTTCAGCTCAAGCGAACGCACTACGCCGGTCTGACGACCAAAGGCGTACGTCCCGGCAAGTGGCGCCGCCTGACCGATGCCGAAGTGCGCCGTCTGTACCGCCTGGCCGGTCTCAAACCCCCGAAAACCTTTAAAACCATGCCCATTGGCCATGGAGACGCAAACGCTGTCAAGCGCTGATATTCTCGAACGCACCGCCTGGAAATTCGTCGGCGAGGGGCTGACCTACGACGATGTGCTGCTGGTGCCGGCTCGCTCGGCCGTCATGCCGCGCCAGGTTTCCACGAAGACCTGGCTCACGCGCAACATCCCGCTCAACATCCCGCTGGTGTCGGCCGCTATGGATACCGTCACCGAAGCGGAGATGGCCATCGCCATCGCCCGCGAGGGTGGCGTGGGTGTACTGCACAAGAACATGACGATCGAACGCCAGGCGGCCGAGGTGCGGCGCGTCAAGCGTTCCGAAAGCGGGATGATCATGGATCCCATCACGCTGCATCCCGACGACACGGTCGCCGACGCCCGCCGTCTGATGGCCCGCTACTCGATCGGCGGCATCCCGATCGTCGATCAGGAAGGCAAGCTGGTGGGCATCGTCACCAACCGCGACCTGCGCTTCCAGACCGACAGCCAGCGCCCCCTGCGCGAGGTCATGACCTCGCAGGGGCTGGTCACCGCCCCGGTCGGCACCACGCTGGAGGAAGCTGAGCGGATTCTGGAGGAAAACAAGATCGAAAAGCTTCCGGTTGTCGACGAAAAGGGCTACCTGAAGGGCCTGATCACCTTCAAGGACATCGAGAAGAAGCGGAAGTACCCGAACGCCTGCAAGGACGAGCACGGCCGCCTGCGCGTCGGCGCGGCCGTGGGTGTGACGGCCGACGTGCTGGACCGCGTCGCCGCACTGGTCGAAGCCGGCGTCGACTTCGTCACGGTCGATACGGCCCACGGTCACTCCGAAGGTGTCCTGCGCACCGTCGAACTGATCAAAACGCACTTTGAAAACCTGGACGTGGTGGCCGGTAACGTGGCCACGGCCGAAGGCACGCGCGATCTGATCGCCGCCGGCGCCGACGCCGTCAAGGTGGGCATCGGACCGGGATCGATCTGCACGACGCGGGTAGTGGCCGGCGTCGGCGTACCGCAGCTTACGGCCGTCATGATCTGCGCGGCGGAAGCCCGACCGCGTGGCATCCCGATCATCGCCGACGGCGGCATCAAACACACCGGCGACATTCCCAAGGCGCTGGCGGCCGGCGCCTCCAGCGTGATGATCGGTAGCCTGTTTGCCGCCGTGGAGGAAAGCCCCGGCGAGACCGTCATCTACGAAGGCCGCAAGTACAAGAGCTACCGGGGTATGGGTTCGGTGGGCGCCATGGCGGCCGGCAGCAAGGACCGCTACTTTCAGGACGCCGAGGACGACCTGGCCAAGCTGGTGCCCGAAGGCATCGAAGGCCGCGTCCCCTACAGCGGACGCCTCAGCGAGGTGGTCTACCAGATGATCGGCGGCCTGCGGGCGGCCATGGGTTACTGTGGCTGCGCCACCATCGAGGAACTCTACGAAAAGGCCCGCTTCGTACGCATCACGCCGGCCGGCGTCCGCGAAAGCCACCCGCACGACGTCTACATCACCAAGGAAGCGCCCAACTACTGGCTTCGTTCTTTCTGAAAGGAACGGATTGCATGACCGCAGCGCGCATTGCCCGCATCCAGGAGCGGCTGAGCCAGACCGACGCCGACGCCGCGCTGATCTCGGCGCTTCCGGACATCCGATGGGCCTGCGGCTTCAGCGGCTCGAACGCGCTGCTGTTGGTCCGACGCGACGGGGCGCATTTTCTGACGGACGGTCGCTACACCACCCAGGCCGAACAGGAAGTGCAGGGCATTCCCCGACATGCGGCCGGCTCCGATCTCATGGGCTACGCAGTAGCGCAGGGACTGCTGGAAGGGGTGCGGCGCCTGCTTTACCAGGCCGACCACCTGACCTGCGCCCGCCTCCAGGCGTACCAGGAACTGCTTCCGGATGTCGAGTGGGTCGGCGTGGAAAACTGGCTGTGCGAGCTGACGGCGGTCAAGGACGAAACCGCTCTGCAGGCCATCCGCCAGGCTCAGGCCATCACGGAACAGGTCTTCGAAGAAATTCTGCCGCTGATCCGCCCGGGCGTCACCGAGCGCGAGCTGGCCGCCGAGATCGTCTACCGCCATCTGCGTCTGGGTGCCGAGCGCATGGCCTTCGAGCCGATCGTCGCCTCGGGGCCGAACAGCGCCCTGCCGCACGCCCGTCCCACCCATCGCGCCTTTGATGTGGGCGACGTGGTGCTCCTGGACTTCGGCTGCCACGTGGACGGCTATGCGTCCGACATGACCCGGACCGTCGTCATCGGCCCGCCTTCCCGGGAAGTCGAGCAGGTCTACGAAACGGTCCGGGCCGCGCAGGAAGCCGCACTGAAAGTCGCCCGCGCCGGCATTACGGCCGCCGAGCTGGACCATGCGGCCCGCTCCGTGATCGAAGCGGCCGGCTGGGGCGAGTACTTCACCCACAGCCTGGGCCATGGCGTCGGCCTGCAGGTGCACGAGTGGCCACGGATCGCCTCCGGCAACGAGGCGGTGCTACCCGCCGGCACGGTCGTCACCATCGAACCCGGCATCTACCTGCCCGGCCGCTTCGGGGTTCGCCTCGAAGATCTGATCGTCCTGAAGCCCGACGGCCACGAAAACCTCACCCACCTGCCCCGTACGCTGCTCATCCTGTAAGCCATGCGCCGGGTGCTGCTCATCGCGTACTATTTTCCCCCGATGGGGCTCAGCGGCGTGCAGCGCATGGCCAAGTTCGCCCGCTACCTGCCGGACTACGGCTGGGAACCCATCGTACTGACCGTCCGCCCCGGCGGTTACTTCGCTTACGACGAGACGCTGCTGGCCGAAGTGGAAGCGGCCGGCGTTTCCATTCACCGGACCTGTTCCCTGGACCCGACCCGCCTGTTTCGGGACCGCAGACCGGTTCCGCTACCCGCCGAATCCATCCGTCGACGCTGGAGTCGGCTCAACGGCTGGCTGTTCATACCGGACAACAAAATCGGATGGCTGCCGCCGGCCGTCTGGAGCGGCCTGCGCCTGCTACGCAGGCGATCGATCGACGCCATCTTCGCCTCGGCACCACCGGCTACGGCGCTGCTGATCGGCGCGCTGCTGCACCGGTGGAGCGGCCGTCCGCTCGTGCTCGACTACCGCGACGACTGGCTGGAAAACCCCCGCCAGATCTATCCCACCCGCTGGCATCGCCAACTGCACGCCCGGCTGGAACAATGGACGCTCCGACACGCCGCCTGCGTCACCACGATCAACCCGCACCTGCAACAGGCAATCGCCCGGCGCATGCCGCCCGGAGGGCCGTCCGTCCATGTGATCCCGCACGGGTTCGATCCGGCCGACTTTGAGACCGTGGCCCCGGAGCCGCGTACCGACCGCAGGTTACGCCTGCTCTACAGCGGCGTGTTCTACGATGCCCAGCAGCCGGACGATTTTCTCCGGGCGCTGGCCCGGTGGCTGGCGGAGCAGCCTGAGGCACGCGCCCACGTCGAGGCCGTCTTCGTCGGGCTCGTTCCCCCGCACACCCCTGCGCTGATCGAACAACTGGGCCTGCAGGACGTGGCGACGCTGCGCGGCTACCTCCCGCACCGCGAGGCCGTTGCCGCCCTGAGGGCGGCCGACGTACTCTGGATGACGGTCGGCGAACAGCCGGGCGCTGCCGGCATCAGTACGAGCAAGCTGTTTGAGTACATCGGAACCTGCAAGCCCATTCTGGCGCTGATACCAGACGGGGTAGGGCGACAGGTACTTGCCGAATACGGCGCGGCCTACCTGACGCCTCCGCACGACGTGGAAACCATCGTGCAGGCGCTAAAACGCCTCTACGAAGACTGGAAGAGCGGTCGGCTACCGATCGGAAACGCTTCGGTGGTGGCGCGGTACGATCGGCGGCGGCTCGCCGGTCAGCTGGCCGCGCTTCTGGAAGCAACATTGCAAGCGACATGCGAAAGCGCCTGAAAATCGCCAGCCGGTTCGAAGAAATGGAACAGGCGCTGCTCCAGATCGAAGCGCTGGCCCGTACCCTGCATTTCTCCCCCGAACTGATCGACCGGCTGCTGGTCGTGGCCAGCGAGGCCATTACCAACGCCATCCGCCACGGCAACCGCGAAGATCCTTCCAAACAGGTGCACATCACGCTGGACACCCGGGACGACACTGTCGAACTCTGCGTGGAAGACGAAGGACCGGGCTTCGATCGCGAGCGCATTCCACGCTACAATCCGGACGACCCCGAAATGCTGCTCCGTCCCTACGGACGCGGACTTTTTCTGATGGAGGAGCTGGCCGACGAGGTCTCTTATGAAGATGGGGGGCGACGCGTGCGCATGCGCCTGCGCCGCCGCTAATCCAGTTTAATCCATTCGAAGTCGAAACGCCGAAACCATGTGAGCTGGCGTTTGGCGTACCGCCGGGTGTTGCGCTGAATCAGGCGCCGCATGGTTTCCCGATCGTATGCGCCCTGCAGATAGCCAATGACTTCCTCGTACCCGATCGTGCGCAGCACGTCCAGCTCCGAACTGTAGCCGGCCTCCAGAATCCCACGAACTTCTTCGACCAGTCCGGCCTCCAGCATCTGGTCTACCCGGCGATTGATGCGCTCGTAAAGCACCGGCCGATCCCGGTAGAGCACAAGGGTCCGGAACGCGTAGGGCGAGGGCCTGTGGTGCCGGTGGTAGTAGGTGATGGGCCGGCCGGTGCCATGATAGACCTCCAGCGCCCGGATGACCCGCTGCGTCTTGGTGGGATCCAGGCGGGCGGCCACCTCCGGATCGACGCGCTGCAATTCGGCGTAGAGCGCTTCCGGTCCTTCGGTGCGAAGTCGCTCGTTGAGCCAGCGACGGATGGCCGGATCGACGTCGGGGATTTCCGCCAGGCCGAACTGCAGCGCGTAGAGGTAGAGCGTAGAGCCCCCCACCACGAGCGGGACGCGCCCGCGGGACACGATGTCCGCCATGCGTTCCCAGGCGGCAAAGGCAAAGTGTCCGGCCGAAAACGGCTCGTCCAGATCCAGTTCGTCAATGAAATGATGCCGCACGCGTTGCAGCGCCTCGCGGGGCGGCTTGGCCGTCCCGATGGTCATCTGACGATAGATCTGGCGGCTGTCGGCCGAGATGATTTCGGCCTGCAGCGCTTCGGCCAGCTCCAGACTCAGATCCGTCTTGCCGACCGCCGTCGGTCCGGCCAGGATCAGGAACGGTCCCTGCTCGGACAGATGTTGCCGCTGCCAGGTGACCAATTCGGTAAGGATTTCCTTCGGAGCAGTCATTTTTCTCTGGAAAACCGGAAAACTTTTTGTACGCAGGGCTTGCGCTCGCCGGCATAATTTTTATAATTGGTCAATAGGGAACGTGGCGGAAGCGATTTTCTTCAGGACGATCGGGTGATCATGGACTGGGTCTATCAGGTCATCGGGGTGTTGCTGGCGCTGGCGCCCATGATCGTGGGGACGATCCTGTGGCACTTCATCTGGAAGAACAACGATTCCGGCTCTTCGCAGGACCCACCGCCGCCGGGTGATCCGTGGCGGCGGCCGGTACCGCCTCCGCCGAGGCTGCACGGCGACCGTGGACCGCGTTCGTCCGAGCGGCCGCGTAGGCCCGTCCGCCTTTTACGCTGAAAAACGCTCCAGGCGCCAGGTAAAGAGAACCTCTGGCCGTATCTGACCGTACGAGACCAGGGCTTTTCTCTAAAAGCGATAACAATGGAAAAAGGCGCCGGCACAGTTATAAGACGCGAGACAATCGTTGTCAGAGACGGCCAGCTCCGTCTCACCGATCTCCCTTATAAACGGGGTGATCGGGTAGAGGTGATCATTTTACCACAAGAGCGCAAAGCCAGATCTAGCGCAAAGCTTACAGCGGGGCAATTCCTTCGCTCGGGTTTGATCGGGTTGTGGAAAGACCGTTCAGATATTGAAGATAGCAGTGTCTACGCACGCAAATTACGCAGCCAGGCTCAGCAGCGCACCAGACATGTATGATCCTTCTTGATTCCGACGTAATGATTGATCTGCTACGCGGCTATCCTCCCGCCGTGTCCTGGTTCGAAACGTTGGACGAGGAAGAAGAAATTGCTCTGCCCGGCTTCGTTGCAATGGAGTTGATTCAGGGTTGCCGAAGCAAAAAGGAACAAAGACAATTGCAGCGCAGCCTGATACCTTTTGGTGTTGTCTGGCCTCTGCCTGAAGATTGCGATCGTGCTCTGGAACTCTTTATGCAGTATCATCTGAGTCATGGTGTCGGCATGCTGGACGTGCTAATCGCCCAGACCGCGTTGGCTTTAGAAGTGCCTCTGTACACCTTTAAGCAGAAGCATTATCAATTTCTGAGTGCATTGCAGACAGTTCAGCCTTATCCGCGCAGCTAAATTCGGTTGCCGCTTCAGAGGTGCACGTAATCGGCGGCGTTGTCGTCGAGAAAGTCCTGCTGGTGCACGTAGACCATCGTCGTCTGAATGTCGGCGTGGCGCGCCTGACTCCGCACCTTGTGCAGCGGCGCGCCGCCCTGTACGGCCAGCGTGATCCCCGTGTGTCGGAGTGTGTGCGCGCCGATACGTCGATCCAGTCCGATCTCCCTGGCCAGCCGTGCCACGATGTTGTAGATGCTCTGCGCCGAAAGTCGCCGACCCCGTGAGTTGTTCGAAAAACTGCGCCAGACCGGTCCCCGCGCTTCGCCGTAAAAGGCCGCCAGCCGCTCAAGCGACGTCATGCAGTGCGGCGGGATCTTGACGATCTCTTCGGTGCCTTTCTTCGTGCGCGGTAGCCGGAGCACGTAGTGTGCCCCGATCTTGCGAATGTGCTCGAAGTTCATGGCGGCCGCCTCGCTGCGCCGCAACCAGCAGTAGAGTAGCACGCGTACGAGCGCTTCGTCTCGGATGCCTGTGCGGGGATGCGCCCGTGCCGCCTCGAGCATCTGACGAGCTTCCTCGCGCGAAAGCGTCACGATGTGGCGCTCTTTCGAGGCGCGGGGCAACTGCACCAGGAGCCGGACCACCGGCGAGCGGTCGACCAGCTCGACCGCCTCGGCCCATTTGAAGAACGAACTGACCGCGGCAATCTTGCGCCGGAGCGTGTTTTCGGCACAACCGCTGCGCTTGAGGTGCTCGATGTAGAGGTTGACATGCGCAAAGGTCACTTTACGAACGTTCTCCAGCGAGAGCCGTCCGTCTTCGAAGAAGAGGCCGAAAAATTCTTCCAGGTCGTTGCGGTAGGCGCGGCGGGTGTTTTCCGAGCGGCAGCGCGACAGAAACAGCGGCAGCAGATCGTCGGCAAATGCGCTGGCTGCAGGCAACGGTAGTTTTTCGGGCAGCATAGGCCGGTCTCGTCTGGTTTGTGGGTCAACTTAACAAAAAAGCAGCCCGCATGCCAGTTCTGGGCCACCGGTGCGCTTCGCAGAAAGCAAGTTGAGCATTCAGGTTTCCATTTTTTAGCTTGAAAGCAGACTGGATGTTCTGGCAGGACTGCTCATGAAGTGGCTCCGAAACTGGTGGCAACGGATGCGACACGACCCTGAGTGGCTGCGCCGCCTGTTGAACCTGTACCCGCCATACCTCGGGGCGGGCGTCCGCGTCCGATACATTGCGCCGGACTTTCGGCGCGTCACGGTGGAAATGCCGCTGCGCTGGTACAATCGAAACTACGTGGGCACGCACTTCGGCGGCAGCCTCTACAGCATGGTCGATCTGTTCTATATGCTGATGCTCATCCACATTCTGGGACCTGAATATGTCGTGTGGGATCAGGCGGCCGAGATCGTTTTCCGGAGACCGGGGCGTGGCCCGGTGCGGGCCGTGTTTACGCTGACCGACGCGCAGATCGAAGCGATTCGCCGGGAGACGGCCTCCGGCCGGCCCTATCGTCCACGCTTCACCGTGCAGATCACCGACCCGGCAGGCAACGTCGTGGCCGAAGTCGTCAAGGTACTCTATGTGCGCCGAAGGGAAGTAACTGACCAATCCTGCGGAACCTATTGACCACCGGGAATATCTCCCTCGAAAAAGAAACACGAACCCTTTTTCCAGCATGGCGCAGAAGCAGACCCGGCCTGAAATACTGCGCCTTTCCGAGGCGGATATCCGACGCCGCACCACCGGTAAGACATGGGTGCGTGGTCTGCAGTACTTTCAGGAGGGCCACGTCCTGCAGGCTGTCTGGCGGGGTGCGACGCTGACTGCTCGGGTGCAGGGCAGTGAGTACATGCCCTACGTCGTACACGTCTCGTTCACACCGGAAGGCAACCTGCAAACAGCCACCTGCACCTGCCCCTATGAGGGGATGGGCGACTGCAAACACATCGTGGCCGTGCTGCTGTACCTGCTTCATCATGCGCAGGATGTTCCGCAACGTGCTTCGCTTGAAGAACTCCTTGAAAGCATGAGCCGTGAGGAACTGATTGAACTGATACATCAGCTGGCAGCCGCTCACCCCGAGGTCATCGAGTTGATCGAGACGTTCAGGCATGTCCCCCGAGTAGAAAACAGCGTCCGGTCTGGTTTATCTCCTGAGGTGGATGTAGCCGCACCGGTCCGAAGCCTTCGCACCGAACTATACCGGTTGGCGCAGGCTTACTTCTACGATCCGTATGCGTTCGAGGAGGAATTGCCGTTTACCGAGCTATTCGACCCGCTGCTCGAGCAGGTGCAGGCACAACTGGCCGAGGGAAAGCCTCGGGAAGCGCTGGCAGCCCTGGAAACATTGACCACGGCCTGGCAGGAAGCGTGCCGGGAAACCCACGTGGAATGGCTTATCCAGACAGGTTTGCTGGAAGACGAGCCATGGCTGCAAAAACTGGGCATGCTCTGGGCCGAAGCATTGCTCTCGCTGGAGCTCTCGGCCGAAGAAAGGGAACACTGGATTCGGCGCCTTGCTCGATGGGTTCGATCTCTGCCGGACGGTGAGGCGCTGGAGATTGCCGTCACGGCAGTCCGACAGGGCTGGGATGACCCTGCACTGGTGGCCGCCATGCAGGGGCACATCACAGAGCAGGGAGTCTGGGAAGGCGAGCCACCGGATTTTGCAGACGATCTGGCAATAATTCGTCTGCGCATTCTGGAGCGGCAGGGACGTGTGCAGGAATTTCTGAACCTCGCGCAGGCGGAAGGGCAATATGTACCGTACGTACGCAAACTGGTGGAAATCGGCCAGTACGACCGTGCCGTTGAGGAAGCCAGAGTCCTGCTGGCTTCGCCGGCAGAAATTATAGAGATCGTAAAGGCGCTGTGGGCGCACCACCGTCAGGCCGAAGCGTTTGCACTGGCCGAATATGGATTGGAGCTTCCAGAGACACTTTCGAGAGTAGACAGGGAGGAGTTGGCCGCGTGGCTTCGGGATCAGGCCGAAAGCGTCGGCCAGCGAGAACTGGCCCGAAAAGCTGCCTGGGAGGCTCTCCGGATCAACCCGACCCATGACAACTATCGTCGTCTGGTCACGCTGCTGGGATCGGAATGGCCTGCCGTCCGCGAGCGCGCCCTGGAAATGGTAGAAGCGCATGCGCTGGGGCCGGAAGAGGCGGTAAAAATCTTCTTGGAAGAAAACGAATGTGAGCGGGCTATGCGTGTGGTTGAGGGGAGCCGGTGGTGTCCGGAGGCGGTGCTTCTGGAAGTTATCGAGGCGGTGCGTGCCATAGCGCCAACGTGGGCGTTTACGCAGTGCCGCGCTCGGGCCGAGGCGATCATGGACGCCGGGCGTTCGGACGCCTACCATGAAGCGGTGCACTGGCTGCAGAAAGGCCAGGATATTCTGCGTGAGGCCGGCGACCTGGAAACGTGGCAGCGCTATCTGGCCTCGCTGCTGGATAAACACCAGCGTAAATACAAACTGCGGCCGATGCTTGAGCAGCTGAAGTTGTAGCATCTTAAATTTTCTTTCTCCACAATTCTGCAGTTTTTGCTTCGCGACCATGCCTGTCTTCGGCGGCCTGACGAGATCGATGCGGCAAAAGCGGCCTTCGGGAAGTCTGCAGGTAGTGTTGCGTCTTTATGCCTTTGCTCCGGAGCTTCCCGTGTACTCTATGGGCAACATTTCGGATTATGATGGCTAATATGGTACCAGATACGGTATCACCGCAATGCCTGAAACTTCTGCAAAAGGTCAGATAAAAGCTTGTAAACTTTGATTTTAAGGAGTTGTGTCGCCTGATAGAGTGTTTTGGCTTTGAATTTGCCCGGGAGAAGGGAAGTCATCGAATCTACAAAACCCGGTTGATCAATCTCCAGCCGGGAAAAAACGGAAAAGCCAAACCCTACCAGGTAAAACAGGTGCTGAAGATCATTGAGGAGCGCTATGGATGCTAAGTATAGCTTTAAGATCTTCTGGAGTCCGGAAGATGAAGCCTACGTCGTAACGGTACCGGAATTTCCCGGACTTTCGGCGTTCGGCGATACGCCTGAGGAGGCCCTTGCCGAGGCCTCTCAGGCACTGGAAGGTTTTCTGGAGACCTATCGGGAGGAGGGCTGGCCACTGCCAGCACCCCGTACGCTCCCCGAATACAGTGGGCAACTCCGGCTGCGCATGCCCAGCTGGCTGCATCGCGCCCTGGCTGAGCGCGCGGAAGCCGAAGGAGTGTCGCTCAACACGTATATTGTTTCGTTGCTTTCCAGCGCACTGGAGCGCGACCTCCTTTCTGAGCAACTGGCGCGTCTGGAGCGTCTGATCCAGGAGCGCTGCGGAGGGGCCGTTTCGGAGAGCAGGTGGGATGTATCAGACGCCGTTCAGGATTTCTTTGAAGTGGACAACCTGCAGGGAAACGGTCAGACTCGAAACGCCTTCTCGTGACATGGCCCGATTTATTACCGCCATTGCCAGCCAGGATATTCTGGTCGATGAACTTACTCACACAGTAACCGTCTGGCGCTGCCTGGAGGTGATTCGTGTCCCTGCCTTTCCCGTTGTTTTGCCTCCGTTTTTTATCGCAACGTTCTGGAGCCGGGAGGCTTCCGAAGAGCATATTCAGCTTCGCATTCAGGTACATGCCCCGGATGGCCAGGTATGCTACCAGAAAATTACTGGGCTGGAGTCTTTTGAGAAGGCGCTTCGCTTCAGGTTTTTCATCCGCATCGCAGATCTAAAGTGTACGGTGCCCGGAGAGTATCATTTTGATATAGCCATGCGCCATCGCGCGAAGGGTCGCTGGAAGACCGTTTTTCAATTTCCCATAGCAGTTCTCGAGGTAGATCGTCAGAGTAGCCGATCAAGCTGAAGCCACGGTTCGCTTGAAGCACCAGCACAGGCTGGCAGTGCTTCAGCTAATCCGCACGCTCCATTTGCGCTCACCCAGCACGGCGATGTCTTCGCCGATGCGGCCTTCTTCGAGCGCCTGCCGGATGGCCCGGAGATCGGGCTTGCGTTCGATGCGCACCAGTTCGTCGGGCAACGCTTCCACCGGGACGCGCAGCTCCACCGGCGGCTGGCCGCTCTGGTAGACGGAGACGCGATAACGCCGGGTCTCCAGCTTCATGCGTCCGAGTCGGCGAAGCGCCGCGATAAGCCGCTCGCGCAGAAACGCCAGCCGCTCCTCGTCGCGCCGGGCACGGGCCAGCAGCCGTTCAGCCTCTTCGCGGCGGGCCTTTGCGCGCAGCTCCAGCTCGCGCATGAGCGCCACGTAGCGGTCGATCTTGTCTTCGAGCGCCTGCTCCACGTCGAGCAGATAGGCGTCCACCAGGCGGGCCGTCTCCTCGTCGAGCGTTTCGGCCGCTTCGAGCTGGTCGAGCAGATGTAGCAGTTCGTCGGCGATTTCAAGCAGCGTGGGCATGGGTCTGGCTTCTGATGGTTCGCGTAATTCCCGGTTGCCTGGAGATAGCTTTGGGTTTCATATTACAACATTTTCAATGCATTCGATCTGAATGGCATGAATCCGCCATTCGGCACGGCAGAGTTCGAATTCACCCCCGAAGCGCTGTTAGAGGAGGCAATCCGCCTGCTTCCTGCGCTGCGTGCGCATGGCTGGTTCGAGCCGACGCTGGTGCTGGCCGACACCTGCGTCGCACTCGGCCACATCGCGCGTGCCCGGCAGGTGCTGACCCGGCTTACGCAATGGCTCGAAGATCCTTTTGAGGCGCCTCGCCGGCGGGATTTTCGCTGGCGGTTGGCCGAGCGCTTTCACGAACTCGGCCAGTTTGCTGAAGCCGTAGCCTGTCTGGAGCCCGTCGTGGCGGCTGAGATCGACGCCGGCTACCTCGGCGCACTGGATCTGTTTCTGGAAGCCTGTCTGGCCTGTAACGACCATGAGCGCGCGCGGCACTGGCTGCGGCGTCGGGCCCGAGCCATTCCTGCAATCTATCCCCCGCAATTTCAGGTGCAGCCGTATTGCCAGCTGGCCCTTACGGATAGGGGAGCGTGCCCGAGCCTATGATCTGCTTGGACGAGCCCTGGCTATCGTACGAGATCTCCGGGATTGCGAGATGCGGAGTGAGGGGCTGGCCCGGATTGCAGAGGTCTGGACGGAGGTCGGTCGGCGTTCGCGCGCCAGACGCATCATTTGCGCGATGCCGGATGCTTCCGAGCGTGCACGGAGCCTGCTGAAACTGGCCGAGCAGGCAGACCCGGCCGAAGCAAAAGCCCTGCTGGTTGAAGTGCAGACTGCGGCCCGGCAGATCGAAAACCCGGAGAAACGCACCGAAATACTGACCGAGTTGCTCAAACGCGCAGGCGATCGTCATCTGGCGGGGCGGAAGCGGGCGCTCTGGGGCGAAGCCCGGGCGGCTGTGCGACGGATTCGCGATCCGTATGTGCGGATGTTCCAGCTCGAACAGTTGGCCGGTCTGGGACGCCGGCTGCGCCTGCGCGGGCACCGAGCGCTGCTCTGGGAGGCGGTCGAAGCGGCCCGGGCCATTTCTGACAACGCGTATTTTGCCTACCACGAGGAGCCCGGCGACGAGCGCGTTGCGGCCCGCCTTCGGGTAGCGGAGGCGCTGGCCGAACGAGGCGAGCAAGCAACGGCCTGGACGCTGCTGCTGGAGGCGCTTCGGATTGGAGTGTCGTTGGAGGATCCCGAAGAAGCCGGATGCAACCTGACGGGAAGTGGCCGGCTGCTGGAACTTGTCGTACTCCGGCCGGGGAGACTTTCGGAGCTCATGAGAAAGACGGTTTAGGGTGAGAGCGGCGGAAACCCACGGACTTTAGCCGTGGGAGGAGCCGCCTTCGGAATCAAACCATCGCGATGATTCAGGCAAGGAAATCCACAACATGGGAGTAATTGCCTCATACCCATGACATACTGTTGACACCAGCGCATAATACCTTCCCACAAACGTTTGCCGTCATGCAGACGCTCACGGTCAAATGCAAGCTGGTCCTCTCTAAGGAGCATCGCGATGCCCTTGATGCCACGATGCGGGCGTTTGCCGCCGCGTGCAACGATGCAATCGCCGTCGGTCGAAGACTGAATACCGCGTCGAACATTCGCATCCACCGCGTCTGCTACAGCGACCTCAGAGCAAGGCATGGTCTTACAGCCAACCTTGCCGTCCGTGCCATTGCCCGAGCAGCAGGCATTCTCAAAGTCAAGAAGCGCCAGTGCAGTACAGTACGCCCGACAAGCATCGACTACGACGCCCGCATCTTCTCCTTCCGAGAAGCCGACTGGACGGTCAGCCTCTCCACAGTACAGGGACGGATTCGCGTTCCGATTGCAGTTGGAGCTTATCAGAAGCGGCTTCTCAGCAGTAGGAAGCCGACGAGCGCCGTGGTCTGGAAGACGCGGCAAGGAGACTACTACATCGGTATCCACATTAACGTAGAGACGCCCCCACCTGAAGATGAGCACGGGTGGATTGGCGTCGACCTTGGAATCGCGAGCATTGCCACGCTGAGCGACGGCACGGTGTTCAGCGGCGACCAGATAGAGCGGGTCCGTGCTCGGTATGAACGAACCCGCCGCTCCCTCCAGCGAAAAGGCACGAGGGGCGCAAAGCGCGTCCTGAAACGGCTCTCGGGAAGGGAGCGGCGCTTCCAGCAGTCGATCAACCACACCATCAGTCGCCGTATCGTAGACCGGGCTATCGCCGAGGGTAAGGGTGTCCGGCTCGAAGACCTCAGCGGCATTCGCAAAAGTGTGCGCGTTCGAAAATCGCAGCGCAGAAGAATCCACCGCTGGGCGTTCTATGATTTGCGCATTAAAATCGCGTACAAGTGCGCCCTTGCCGGGGTGCCCTTCGAGCTGATTGATCCCCGATATACGTCTCAGCGCTGTCCGGTCTGCGGGCATACCGAGAGGGCAAACCGCAAGAGCCAGAGCAAGTTTGTCTGCCGCTCGTGCGGATTGGAAGCGAACGCCGATGTGGTTGGCGCAATTAACATTGCACTCGGGGGTGCCGTCAACCACCCCGAAGTAGCGCTCGTTGATGTCGAAACGGTCCTGCATGGTCAGGATACCGGACTGAGACGGAGAGCAGCTACAAGCCCACCCTCTTTAGGGGTGGGTAGTTGACCGCTTATCTGAAGGCATTGGCCCCGGCCGAGAAGGTGGATCCGCTTCTGGAAGGGCTGGTGGAGGCCTGTGTGCTGAGCGCGCAGCCCGACGTGTCGGCGCGGCGGCGGTGCCGATGGCTACGGGCGGCCCTGACGCTGATCGAAGCAATTGAGGATGAAGAGGTGCAGGATGGCTTGCTTGATTTCGTGGGCATGGCTGCGGTGGAACTGGGACATGCACGGTTGGTGCGGCAGATAGCGGCAACGATGCGGGCTCTGGGCGAGGAAGCCGAAGCGGAGCGTCTCTGGCTCCAGGCAGCGTTGCTGGAGGGGCGGAACCGACGCGACGAGCGACTTGCCACGCTGTCTGATGCGGAGAAAAACGCGCTTTTGCCGCTGGTGGTTGACGGGCTTCGTCGACGGGGGCGCTATGGTCGAGCCAGTGAGCCGGCCCGGCTCATCCCGGATCCGTGTAGGCGGTTAGCTGCATTGCTCTTGCTGGTGCGTGCGATGGCCGGGATCGTGCCTCATGGCGAAGGCACACTGGTCTCCCTGCTGGTGGTGTTGTAAGCAAGGACGATTCCGGACATTTCGGGTGACTGACGCCTTGCTGGCAGGTGCTCTGAGGACAGATTCTGGAGTGCGAGGCTGTAGGATGACGAGCGTGGGGGAGCCGGATCGGGAAGTGGCGCAAGACTGAGAAAACTTACCTGGAAAGCATCGATTCCAGAAAACTCCGTGGGTCCATGATCCGCGGGCGGTGCAGGAGATCTCCTAGTGCCAGCAGGTCGTCGTCCCCGGTAATCAGCACATCTGCTTCGGCTTCGATAGCTGCGGCAAGTATCTTACGATCATTTTCGTCTTTCAATTTGTCCAGAGGAAATCCAGACGTGTCCGGGGGAGTAGGAACGACAGAATGGCGCCTGAGAAAAGCCTCAACGCGCTGCACCTCGTCCGATGGGAGTCCAAACTTATCCAGCAGCACGCGCTTTACCTCTTCGAGCACCACCTCGGAAACGGTCAATTCGTGTCGGGCGATTACCAGACGAATCAGATCGGCACACAGGCCGCGCGTCCCAAATCCGCTTACAATGACGTTTGTGTCGAGGAAGACCTTCACGACACCTCAGCAAAAACATCTTCATCGGTCAGGTAACCCCGACGCTGAGCTGCTTCAAGGACGCGACCACGCAGGCGTTCGAATTCCAGTAGCGCCAGATGGCGCTGAAGCGCTTCGCGGATGATTTCGCTGGACTTGCGTCCGGTTTCCTCGGCCGTTTCTTTCAGGCGGCGGGCCAGCTCATCATCGATGCGACAGGTAAGTACGGTGCTCATGGTACACCAAATGCAAAACGTATTACGATGTAATACGATGGCAGAAACATAACGTCATGGAGCGGGGCGGGTTTCGAAAAATCAATGGGGAGCCCGGTTGCGAGAAGATGGTCTCGGAGCATTTTGGCCCATAGCGGCTGTGACGATTCGAGCCGCTTTACGAAGGGCGCTGCGGACATCGGACTTTTGCGTGTCCGCTTTCAGTCGGACAGGGAGGTGGAAGATGCACTATAGCTCGCCTGCATGGCCGCCAGTTCTTCTCGGATGCGCGCAACCAGCTCCGGCGGCTCCAGCGCCTGCACATCGCGCCCCCAGCTCATCACAAACGCCCGCACCACTTCCAGCCCCGGCCCTTCGTAGGACACCACCAGACTCCCATCCGGACGCTCTTCCTCGATCACCTGTCCTGTAAAGTACTCTCGCTCACGGAAGCAATGCGCCACGCGGGCGCTGACCCACAGCCGGTAGGTGTAGTATTGATCGTCGGCCACCGCACCCAGCGCATCGGTCGTGTAATAGACCTCCGGATCGAAGTCGGGCCGTTCGAACGTCTCGTAGAGGAGCGCCCGGGCGGCGCGGATACGGGCCAGCGAGAAGTTGGTCGGGCGGCGACGCCGGTGGCACCAGGCCGTCAGTTGCACGGCATTGCCCACGATGGCCAGACACAGCGGGTTGATTCGTCGATTCCGGTCCAGGCCGCGCCGGGGATGGTCGTAGTCGATTTCGAGCACGCAGTTTTCGAGCAAGGCCTCCAGCACGGCTTCGAAGATGAGGGGATCGACGTGGGTGCGGGCGATGGCCTGGAAGTAGAAGCGGGGCTTGAGATGCTCGGGCTGCACGGCGAAGTAGACGGGGCGGAGCTGCGTGCCCAGACGCTGGAGCAACTCGCGCAGGTTCTGGCCCAGCGGCAGGCCTTCGAGCAGCGAGGCGGCCGCAGCGCCGGCCACGCCCAGCGCCAGCACTTCGCGCTCGGTCAACTCCAGCTGGACGCTGGTGGTCTCTCCGACCAGCAGGGCCAGTTCATAGTAGACGTGCCGTCCCTGACGGGACTTGCGTAGCAGGCCTTCGGCTTCGAGCTGGCCGGCCAGGCGACGCACATGGCGCACGTTGCAGCGAAGCAGACCGGCCAGTTCCTTCTGCGTGCGCGGACGCTCCTGCAGCAACGCGAGCAATCTGGTTCGCAGCGACATCGTCTCGGCAGGACGGGCTTCCGGTAGGCAGAGTATCGGCGGCGGTCCGTGGTTTTCAATAGGGAGAGCGCCGGCGGATTAAGCCAGAAGCGGACCTGAAAATGTCCGCTTTCGGAGAGGGGCCGCGTAGATTACAGGTGGAAATTGTCCTTCAAAACCAAACCGTGGAGGTGCTATGGCGAAGCGTTACGAGAAGCAGCTGAATCGGCTGTTCGACTACCTGACGGCGGTGCATCAGGAGTTGGTCGGGTCGCGTCGTCGGCGCTGGGCGTTCGATCTGGACGAGGAGCTTCCGTTTCCGTTCGATGATGAGGAGGAGGCGACTCGGAATCGGGGCGAGGGTTTTGTGGCGGAGCGCTGGCAGGAGGTGGCGCCGGAGCGTTACATGGCCGCGCAGGGGCTTACGGAGCAGGAGCGGCGTCTGGTGCGGGTGCTGCTGATGCAGGCGCTCTTGGAGCGGACGTCGTTTCGGCCGTTTTGCGGTCGGTTGTCGCAGTTGATGCCGCTGCTGGTGCGGGAGCGTTCTTCGGGCGAGCAGTTCGAGGTGCTGCGTGCGTTGCTGCCGACGTCCCGTTTGCGCAAGAGCGGGATTGTCAGGGTGCAGGGGGCGCTGTTGGGAGACGATCCGCGGGTGAAGTTGAGTGAGGAGGCGCTGGTGGGGATGCTGGGCGAGTCGGTGTTTGTGCTGCTGGGTCTGGAGCCGCTGAGCGGCCCGAAGGGGTCGGTGCCGGAGGGTCTGGAGCTGGACGTTTCGCAGGGGCTTTTGGTGAGTTGCGGCGCATCGGAGCTTGAGACGGTGGCCGGGATGCTGGCGCGCCTGACGGGCGGCATGGCCTGGCGCGCGCCGAAGGAACTGGACGTGGATGCTTTGCCCGAGGAGTTGCTGGTAGGGGCCTTTCGGGTGCACGGAGGCGTGCTGGTGCTCGAAGAGGGAGGCGACTACATGAAGTCGACGCTGCGGAAGCTTTCGCGCCAGATCCCGGTGCTGGAGGTGCAGCCGCAGGCGGAGTTGCTGCGCGTGAAGCATCCGGCCGTGTCGGCGGCGTCGTCGGCGCTGGAGCGGTGGTTGGCTTCGGTGCTGGCCGGAGGTGATGGTGTCGCGACGGAAGCGCCGGTGCTTTGCTGAAGGAAAGGGTTTATGTTGAACCGTAAACACAGGAGGTGGGCTATGTATTCGGCGAAGGTAGACAGAGACGGGCACACGGTTCGGGTGTATGATGAGCGAGGCGGCGTGTTGTTCACGCGGTCGGTGCCTGGTCGGATCGTGCAGGTGAACATAAGCGGGAATTTGCTGTCGGTGGTGGACGATCGGGGCACGCTTCGGGCGTACGAGCTACCGCGTGGGCAGCTGAAGTACCAGCGGTGAGCGGGGCAGGGGGTGCGGGTCCCTCAGGACCCGCACCCCCGATGTTACAGGAAGAAGATTCAGGTGTCTGAAGGTGAAAGATCCAATAGTAACTTCAATAGGGGCGCTATCAGATAGTCGGGGCCTATGGAGGTAGTAGACCACATACTGGAACTTATCCGGAAAACAAGGGAAGATCTGGTAAGCTGGCGCTTTGCGTTGCGTCTCTGAAGCATGTATTTGTAGTAAGCCACGAAGGCGTCAGCCGAAGTGGCGTCACCTGAGACGGCACTCCGCTTAGTGCCTGACTACAAGCGCGTTGACAGGTTTTCAGGCCCAAACCACAAACTTCTTTGACACTATTTTTCGGATGACTTACCCAGACTGCGTGTGGCTATTTTGGAGCTCTCCAGGCTGGAAGGGGTTGCAACCGGACCTTGTGTAAAGTTAGAAAGTGAGTAGCTGAGCAATCCTTACACAAGGTCAGGCGTTGCTCAGATCTTGGCGTTTAAAGCCGTGCGGACAGTTGAGCATGGAGAACGGTTGACCAGAGGCGGCGGGCCTGTCCCGGTTCCATGTTGCTTGGACGGTTATCGGCAAAATCCGGATACATCATGCCCGTGCATGATTGCGAACGAGATGGCCGCAAGTGCGGTGAGAGGAAAAGGCGAATCTTTTCCGTTGAGTGCGGGCCTATTTTTGTTGCGATAATACCAATTATCATAAGTTAGAGTAAATTTCAAGAGCAAATCCAGGCGCCCGGCTCGTGCACGCAAACACCGCCTGATAAACTGGGCTACGCCGCAAAGTTTTTGTGTGCTTCACCGCAAAAACTGAACAGGCGCGCGTTGTCAGATCCTTCGTGGCCCTCTTTGTGTGCCGGATCAACCGTGGCCGGGACGCTCGATAGTCAGCCAGGCGGCCGCAGGATGTATCTTGCGTACGCTGTCGATGATACTTTAAACCTTTTAGAAGTCATCCGAAAAAAGGTTCTCAAGAAGATCATGAGGCACCCGAGCAATACAAAACCCAGGTAGTTTTCCGCTCCACTGCAGTATCTGTGCAACCGCAAAGTGATAGGCTTTCTACTTATCTTTGATTTTTTCTGTCAGAGCATTTCATTTGTAGAAAGTGCAGTTCTGTCGCAAGAAAATCTGTTATTACTGACAGGTCTGGGTTGCTTTTATGAGCAAATTGTTAAGCCGGAGGCAAATCCTGTATGACAGGTTTCTCGCTTCCGGAAATAAAATTATACCCAAGTTGTGACCTACAGGAAGTATTGAAAAAGGCGGTGCCCATCGACGAGTTTTTTCGGGGTAAGACGCTAACTCTACCCGAAAATCCGCCATGGACACCGCCATCATTGCAATCTACTGTTTCGTCGACGACTTTTTCAAGGCGCGCGGCCATCGTGAAGACCCGCAAACCCAGATGTCCGACGCCGAAGTCCTCACCACCGCCCTGGTAGCCGCCCGATTCTTCGGCGGCAACCTCGAGCAAGCCCGACGGTTGCTCCATCATCCCAACTGGATCCCTCACATGCTCTCCAAAAGCCAGTTCATCCGACGGCTGCATCGGCTGGCCCCTGTGATGCAAACGCTTTTCCAGATCCTCGGCAACTACTGGCTTCGTCACACCACCGAGCCGATCTTCTTGATCGATAGTTTCCCGTTGCTTGTGATAATGCACGTATTCGTCGTGCGCGGCTTTATCCTCCCCAGCGCTACGGCAAAACCTACTACGGCTATGTGGCCTCCAAACAACGCCGCTTCTATGGCCTCAAAGTCCACCTGCTCTGCACCCTGGAAGGCTATCCCGTGGAAGCCTATCTGACGCCCGCCTCCTACAGCGATGTGCGCATGCTCAAGGCGCTTTTGTGGGATTTGCCTGAAGGAGCGCTGGTTCTGGGCGATCGGGCTTACAATGACTACCGTCTGGAAGATGAGTTGGCCGCTCATGCAGCCATTAAGCTGCTTCCGCTGCGCAAAAAGCGATCGAAGCGGGCCGTAGCGGCCTACGTAGTCTTTGTGCAGCAGCGCTTGCGGCGCCGCATCGAAAGCGTTGGAAGTATGCTTGCGCGACTGCTGCCCCGATGGATTCATGCGGTCACGGCGCGTGGCTTTGAACTGAAGATTATGTTGTGCCTGCTGGCTTATAGTATCTCCTGCGCTTTAAAGTAGGTCACAACTTGCGTAAAATTATATTACATGGGAACATTGTGGCCTTGTGCGCGGAATCAACTGCAACCGTTTAAGCTTAACCAGAGGGCCCTGCATATGGCGCAGCGCATTCGTCCCAAAAAGAAAGACAAGGTCACCATTTATGACGTCGCCCGGGAAGCCGGGGTCGCCATCTCGACGGTCTCTCGGGTGCTGAACAACTCCAGCGACGTATCGGAGGAGACGCGGCAACGAGTTCTCCGGGCCATTGAGAAGCTTCAGTTCCGTCCGGACCGAACCGCCCGCACGCTGGCTCAGAAGAAAACGCGCGTGCTGGCCGTGGCCGTCACGTCGTTCACGACGCCCTTCCACAACGAAATCCTCAAAGGCGTCCGCACGGCCATGGAAAACGTGGACGCCGACCTGCTGCTGAGCGACCTGGGTTCGAAGTATCCCCAGCAGAAGCTGCTCAACTTCCTGCGGCGCGGTGCCGTCGACGGGCTGCTGGTGATCGGATTGCCTGCTGACGAAAAGCTTACGCTGGAACTCCGGGCGCTCCACGCGCCGGTCGTCATGGTGGGTTACCACCACACCGACTTCGACTGCTTTTACTGGGACGACCGGGTCGGCGCCCGAAGGGCCGTCGAACACCTGATTGCCTGCGGGCATCGCCGCATTGGCATGATCCGGTCGCATACGGAAGGCAGCCTGCAGCTTGATCGTATCGCCGGCTACCGCGAGGCGCTGGAAGCGGCCGGGATTCCCTTCGATCCTGAACTGGTACGCGCCGGGCAAACGGAAAAGCATGCGGGCTTCAGCGAGGAAGCCGGCTACGAAGCCATGCTGGATCTGTTGAAGATCGAGCCCCGGGTGACCGCCGTCTTTGCCAGCAGCGACGTGCAGGCGATCGGCGCCTGGAAGGCGCTGCGTGAGGCCGGGCTGCGCGTGCCCGAGGACGTGGCGCTCGTGGGTTACGACGATATCAAGATCAGCGAGTACATCGGCCTTTCCAGCGTCTCCCAGAATATGCATGCGGTGGGCCGCGAAGCGACGCGCCTGCTGGTGGAACGCGTCGAGGGCGTCCGACAGGATCCGCCGCTGGAAGTGCTGGTGGTGCCCCAACTCAAGATCCGTTACTCGAGCGACTGCGGACGCGCCTGAGAAAATGGTCTCGGAATCCCTCATTCGTGCGCAGTTGGACCGAACGCTCCGGGAGACGAATCTCCAGGAGCTGGGCACGCCCTACCGGGGCAAGGTGCGAGATGTCTACACGGTGGACCGGCATCTGGTGATCGTCACGACCGACCGCATCTCGGCCTTCGATCATATTCTGCGCCAGACCATCCCGTTCAAAGGCCAGGTGCTGAATCAACTGGCCGCATACTTTTTCCGCCACACGGCCGATCTGGTCCCCAACCATGTGGAAGCAGTCCCGGACCCGAACGTGACGGTAGCCCGGCGGTGCCGCCCGATCCCCATTGAATTCGTGGTGCGGGGCTATCTGGCCGGACATGCCTGGCGGGTCTACCGGAGCGGCCGCCGGGAACTCTGTGGTAAAAAACTACCGGAAGGGCTCGTGCAGAATGCCCGCCTTCCCGAGCCGATCCTGACGCCGGCCACCAAAGCGAAAGAGGGGCACGACGAAGACATCAGCCGCGAAGAGATCCTCGCGCGGGGCCTGCTGGACGCGGAGACGTTCGACCGCCTCGAGGCCATGGCGCTGGCCCTCTACCGTCGCGGTGCCGCAATGGCCGCCCGGCGCGGACTGATCCTCGTCGATACGAAGTACGAGTTTGGGATCGACGAGGAAGGCACGATCCGGCTGATCGATGAGGTGCACACGCCGGATTCGTCCCGGTATTTCTATGCAGACGAGTACGAAGAGCGGCTGCGCAAAGGGCTCCCGCAGCGGCAGCTCTCCAAGGAGTTCGTGCGCGAATGGCTGATGGCGCACGGTTTCATGGGCCAGCCGGGCCAGCAGTTGCCCGATTTACCGGACGATGTGCGCGTGGAGATTGCCCGCCGCTACATCAAGGTCTACGAGCAACTGACCGGCGAGCCGTTTCAGCCCGACACGCACCCCGATCCGGAGCAGCGCATCCGGGAAAATCTGGTCGCCCTTCCCCTGCTCCAGGCTCAACTCAGTCGGTAGCAGTCCGGCCGTCGGTCCTCGAACAGGTCGTTGTAAGGTGTGATGCGCCGGTTGCGGGCCTCCTGCGGTTCGATTTCGGTAAGGCCCACCTGGTCGCCCTCGGGCGGGGCCTCGTGAAGCACCCGGCCGGAGGGATCGCAGATCAGGCTGCGTCCGATGAAGCGCAGCGTTTCGTGCCCGTTGGACTCGGCGCCGTACCGGTTGGCCGTGATTGTAAACACATGATTTTCCAGGGCCCGGATGGGCATGGCGCGGGGGCAGTCCGGACGCACCAGGTTGGACGGATGCGCGATCACGTCGGCGCCCTGAAGCGCCAGCGTGCGGGCTGCCTCCGGAAAATACCAGTCGAAGCAGATCATGACGCCCAGCCGGTAGGGTTGGCCCTTCCGATCGGTCACCTCGAAGACCTGGAATCCCAGGTCGCCCGGGCTGAAATGCAGCTTTTCCTCATAGAAGAGATGCACCTTGCGATAGCGGCCGATCAGGCCCTCGGGGCCCACCACGACCGCGCTGTTGTAAAACCGGTCGCCGTCGCGTTCGGGCAGGCCGCCGACCAGAACGGCGCCCGTCTGTCGACACCGGTCGATCATCCACTGCGTGGTGGGGCCGTCCGGGATCGGCTCGGCAACGGCCTCCAGATCGGCGCGCGATCTAAAAAAATACCCGCTGGCAAAAAGCTCGGGCAGCACGATCAGGTCGGCTTCGATGCCTTCAAGCAGTGCTTCAACCTGCTTCAGGTTCTGCTCGACGTCGAGGTAGGCCGGGTTGTACTGTACGTAGGCGACCTGCATGGCTTTCAGCGTGGCTTCGATTCCGGAATGCCTTCCTCGACCCATACGCGCTGCCCGTCCGAGAGCGTTTCGCGCTTCCAGATGGGCACCTGACGTTTGAGCGTATCGATCAGAAAGCGGCAGGCTTCGAACGCCTCGGCCCGATGTGGCGTGGCCACGCCCACCAGCACGCTGATTTCGCCGGCCGGTACGTCGCCCAGTCGATGCCACAGGCAGAGCCGACGGACGGGCCAGCGGCGGAGCGCTTCGTCCGAGAGCCGTCCCATTTCGGCCAGCGCCATGGGTTCGTAGGCTTCATAGAAGAGCGACAGCGTCTCCCGGTCGTCGGTCCAGCGGCGCGTAGTGCCCAGAAACAGCGCCAGACCGCCCGCTTCGGGCGTCTGAAGAAACGACACGGCTTCGGCGACCGGCAGCGCCTCGTGCATCAGCCGGAGCCAGACCGTAGGTGAGCGAAATTCCATGGTCGTCCCGTTTTCTGAAGGTTGTTGTAGTGCATCGAAATTATCCTCCGCTGACCGGGGTGATCAGGGCGATCTCGTCGTTTTCGTGGAGTTCGACAGACTCCGGGACGTACTCCTGATTGACAGCCAGGCGGATCACCGGCCGATAATCGGCAATGGCCGGGTGCTGCGCGGCCAGCTGGTCCAGCAGCCGACGGCCGGTAGCCGGGGCCGGAACGGACACTTCCAGCTCACGGCGTCCCAGACGCTCCCGCAGTGTGCTGAAAAGCAGAACTCGAAGACGAACCTGTGGCGTGTTGCTCATGGCCTGCTTAGTGAAAACGAATCACCTGAATCGGATGCATCCGGGCGGCAATGCGGGCCGGTATCAGCGAGGCCAGCCCGCAGAGCCCCACCGTCACGACGGCAACCAGGATAAAATCTACGGCCTGCAGCGCAATCGGTGCCGTTCGCATGTAATAGGCCTCGGCGGGCAGCGGAATGAGCCCGAACCGCTGTTGCAGGAGGGCCAGGCTGAGCGCCAGGAGTTCGCCCAGGGCGGTTCCCACCAGTCCGGTCAGCAGTCCGAGCATCAGATACAGTCGTTGAAGTCTTCGCCGAGACGCTCCCATGCTGGCCAGAATGCCGATCTCGCGGGCTTTCTCCAGAATGACCATGAGCAGTGTGGCCAGCATGTTGAAAGCGGCGACGATTACGATGATACTGATCACCAGTGGAATGATACTTTCCTGCAGGCGAACCCAGGCAAAGAGATTGCGAAAAACCTCATAGATGGTGCGGGCGATGACCGGCAGACCGAAGTGATCCTCGATTTGTCGGGCAAGGTGTGGGGCGTCCTGCACGTTCTGCAGCGTGAGGTCGAAGCGTGTGACCTCATCCGGTCCGTATTCCAGCAGGGTCCGGGCGGCGTCCAGAGAAGTAAAGACGTAGAGCCGGTCGAAGTCGGCCAGGAGCGTCTCGTACAGGCCTGCCACGTAGAACTGACGGACGCGTACGCGAGGCCGGGCGGAAGATGGCAGGTGGCGCATGGAAAAAAGGGTGACCGGATCGCCCACGCGCAACCCGAGTTGCTCGGCCAGCTGGCGGCCGACGATAAGACCGGGGCGGCCGAGACTGTCCGGGGTAAACTGCGCCGTACCCGCCACCAGGTGCTGCTGCAGGTATTCCGGAAGCCTCGGGCTTCCCCACAGAGCGACGCCGTCCACTTCGCGACGGCTCCGTCGGATCAAGACGAACTCCTGGATGACCGGGCGAACGGAGACCACACCCGGCATGTGTTGCAGGGCGGCTTCCATCCAGGACGCGTCCGACAGCGGCGCATCACGCAGGTTTTCTACCTGAATGTGAGCGCCGAAGCCGGTGATTTTGGCTTCGATTTCCCGGCTGAAACCGTGTACGATGGAAAGCGCCAGCAGCAGGGCCGCCACGCCGACGGTCACGCCCCCGATCGCAATGTAGGTGACGAAGCGAATGAATCGGCGGCCTTCCTCACGTCCCTGCGCTCCGCGAAGGTAGCGCAGCGCGACAAAAAGCTCGAAATACAGGCGTCGGAGCACGGCTTTTTCCGTTGGCGACCAGAGATCCGGCGAAACTTATGCAATCGCTCCGGATATGTCCTGTGCTTCATAAATGATCCACGATCCTGCCGTGACGGACGTACGCGAGCAACTCCGGAAGCTGGTGCGAGAGGTACGCCATCGAGCCTATGTGCCGTATTCGAAGCATCCGGAAGCCGTGGTGCTGTTGCTTTCGGACGGCTCCTGGATTCCGGGGGTGCGCGTCGAAAGCGCGTCGTTTTCGCTGACGATTCTACCGCTGCAGAATGCCTGGACGACCGCTGTGGCGCTGAATCGCCGTGATGTGGTGGCTGTAGCCTTTTCTCAGCCACCGGACGCGGGAGTGCGGGCTTTTCTGGAGGAGCTGAAATTATCGCTGCTGGACGTATCGTCAGATTTGTTTGCGTCTCAGGCTTCGGAGTTACCGGCGCTCCGTGAACCGCTTGTGCCTTTTCTTGACCAGATGCCTGGTAGCTCGCTTGAGGGCATTCAACTGGCCCGCGAAGTGGCGGCTCGTGCGCTGGCGCCGTACTCACGGTTTCCGGTGGGCTGTCTGCTCCAACTTGAGAATGGGCGTTGCATTCCGGGCGTCAACGTCGAACATCCGGACTGGACGCGAACGCTCTGTGCCGAGCGCAATGCGCTGGGAACGGCCATCAGCTACGGAATAGCACCGTCAACCTGGCGGACGCTGTTTCTGTCGTGTGTGAACGACGTCCGGGGCACGCCCTGTGGCGCCTGTCGGCAGCTGCTGGCCGAACACCGTTCGGATCTGTCGGTATGGATGGATCGAGGATTGGAGAATCCTCCTGAGCTTATGAGGGTTGATCTTTTGCTTCCTGGTTTTTTTGTGTTGCAATAACAGCAATTACACATGCTGCAGCTCGCCTGGCCGCCACTCCTGTACGTTCTTCTGCTGAGCCTGACGGTCGCGTTCGCCGTCTGGACCTATCGCCGTACGCATGCCCTGACCCGACGCCAGCGCCTGCTGCTGACCCTGCTCCGGAGCACCACCCTGGGCCTCGTGCTCACCCTGCTGGCCGATCCTCTGCTGGTACGTACTGAGCGGCGGCAGACCCCGCCTGAACTGGCCCTGCTGATCGACGACAGCGCCAGCCTTCCCCTTGCCGCCCGCGACAGCAGCCAGCAACTGGCCCGACGCCTGCAACAAACCCTTCCGTGGGACGCGTTGCAAAAGACCCATCTGCACGCCTATGGCTTTGGCGCAGCGCTCCATCCACTTCCCGACAACCCCCGCCTGCTGGCGGATTCGCTTCGGTTTCGACGTACCCGTACCGATCTAAATCAGGCCGTTCTCGAAGTTCAGCAGCGCCATCCCCGTCTGCGAGCCATCGTGTTGATCTCGGACGGCCAGTTCAACACCGGTCCGTCGCCCCTGTACAACGCCGAACGCCTGGGTATCCCGACTTTCACCGTTGCCGTGGGCGATACCGCCCGTCCCCGTGACATCTGGATCGACCGCCTCGAAACAAACACGCTGGCCTACGCCCGGACGCGGCTTCCGATCGTGGCCCACCTGCAGGCTCGGGGATTTGCCGGCGCGGAAGTAACGATCAGGCTGGAAGTGGACGGACGCGAAATCGAACGCCGGCGGCACACCTTCAGCGCTCAGGAAGAGCAGGCGACCGTCACCTTCACCTATGAACCGCAGCAGCCGGGCCTGCATCGGCTGCGTGTGTATGTGGATCCGGTTTCTGAGGAGTTTTTGGATAGCAATAACGGAGAAAGCACCGTCGTTCGCGTGCTCGAACGCCGCCGCCGCATCCTGCTGCTCGGCGCCGCCCCCGAACCCGATCTGGCCAACCTCCAGCGGCTTCTCGCTCAGAACGCCGACCTGGAAGTAACCACGCGCGTGCAGCGCGACGACCGGCGCTTCTACGGCGGCCCGCTTCCGGACACGCTCGAAGCCTTCGACCTGATCATCCTGGCCGGCTATCCCGGCCGTGCGGCCAGCACGGCCGACCTGGAGCGTATCGCAGCCGCCGCCGAGCGCGTCCCGCTCCTGTTTCTGCTCAGTCCCCAGACGGATCTCCGTCGCCTGAGCACACTGGCCGGTGTACTTCCGGTCCGCCCCGATCAGATCCTTCCCGGCCACGTCAACATGGCCTTCCAGCTCCGACCGGAAGCCCGCATGCATGCTGTCTTCGACCTTCCCGGCGGCATCCCGGACGCGCTGGAGCAACTTCCCCCGCTCCGCGCCACAGTTTCCACCTGGACGGTGGCCCCGGACGCGCGCCTTCTGGCCGTCGCCCGTTCGACCGAGGGCGCCTCCCCCACCCCGTTGCTCGTTGTCCAGGAACGCGGCGGGCATCGCCGTGCCGCGCTCCTGGGCAGCGGTACCTGGCGCTGGAGCAACCTGCCCGAGACGTTCGACGCGCTGCGAACCTTCTGGGAGACGCTGCTGAACAATCTGATGCAATGGCTGACCGCGCCGAGTGAGAACCAGCAGGTGCGTATCCGCCCGGAACGCGACACGTTCGGCGAAGACGAGCCGGTTCGGCTCCTGGGCGAAGTGTACGACGAACGCCTGGCCCCCGTCAACGACGCGACGGTTACCGTCGACGTATGGGACGCCGACAGCACCCGCTATCCGTTCCGCATGGAACCGACCGGCAACGGCCGTTACCGCCTGGCAATCGACAACCTGCCCCAGGGCCTCTACCGCTACCGGGGCGAAGCACGGCGCGGAACGGAACTGCTCGGCCACGACAGCGGCTACTTCGCCGTCGGTGCCACCACGCTTGAGTACAAAACCCCCTGGGCCGACTGGAACCTGCTCCAACAGCTTGCCAGCCGCACCGGCGGTCGCTTTCTGACCCTTTCAGAAGCGCCGACGCTGGCAACGATGCTCCAGCAGGCCGACTTGCTTACGCCATCGGAGACACTGGTGCAGGCAGAATGGCGCCCGCGGATGACGTGGCCGCTGCTTGCGCTGATTATTTTGCTCCTTACGATCGAATGGGTTCTTCGCAAACGCTTCGGGGTTGTTTAGCGTTACAATAACGGATTTCAGCGGCCATGCACCGCTTCCTCTGGCTCCTGCTGCTTCCCCTTCCCCTGCAGGCCCAGCTTCTGGAAACCTTCAGCGACGGCAACTTCACCGAAAACCCCGCCTGGCAGGGCACCACCGACTACTGGACCATCGACACCCTGGATGGCAACCCCCGCCTGCGCACCAACGGCCCGCCCCAATCCGACACGCTCTTTCTCGCTACCCCCTCCGCCGTCTCCTGGGGCCTGTGGCAGTTCACCGTAAGCTACGAACAGGTCAACCTGAGCAACTTCAACGGCCTTCGCCTCTACCTGATGGCCGATACCGCCGACCTGAAAGGCCCCGTCCGTGGCTACTTCCTGCAGCTGGGTACGAACAACAGCGACGAAGTGCGCCTCTACCGACAGGACGGCGATCCGGCCACCCGACGCGTCCTGCTCGGCCGCAGCGATCCGGTGCTGACCGAACCCACGCAGACGCTCACGCTGAAGGTGCTGCGCACCGAAACCGGCCACTGGAGCGTCTTTCTGGAAGGTCGCCTGCTGCTGGAAGCCACCGACGCCACCTACTGGCAGAGCCGATATTTCGGCCTCTGGGTCAAGCATACGGCCACCACCGCCCGCAGTTATGCCTTCGATGACCTGCTCGTAGCCGGCGAGGCCGAACGCCCTGACCGCACACCGCCTGCAGTGGTTACGGCCGCCTACCACCAGCGCCTGCGTGCCTTCCTGGTAGACTTTTCCGAGCCCATTGACACCATCCACACGCCACCCGACGCTTTCTACGTGGAAGCTCCGACGTTTTCCGGAGTCCCTGACAACGTGCGCTGGGATGCTTCCGGCCAGTTCGCCCGCCTGCACTACGCCCGCATTCCTCCCTCCGGATCCTATCGGCTGTACGTCCGAGGCCTGCGCGATCCGGCCGGCAACCTGATGCGCGATACGGTGCTGACGCTTACCGTCGTGACTGATACGCTCCCCCCACGCCTGGCCGACCTTTATCCCATCGACAGCTGGCGGCTCGGCGTGCGCTTCGACGAACCGGCGACGGGTTGCGATCCATCCGCCTATCGTCTGCAGGAAGGGCCGGCCGTCTGGCAGGTGCAGGACTGTCCGGCCCCGCCTCGGACCGACTTCACGCTGCTGCTGGCCGCGCCCATGACACCCCTGGCCACTTACACCCTTCGCATCGAAGCCGTGACCGACACGGTGGGCAATGCGATGCCGGCCGTAGCGCGCACGTTTACGTTTCCGGGGGATCCCGAACCAGCCGATCCAGGCGATCTGATCATCAACGAAGTGCTCTACGCGCCCTCGCGCCCCGGGCTCGAATTTGTCGAACTCTACAACCGATCGGCCCATGCGCTGGATCTCCGGGAGATCCAGTGGCACGATGCCCGGTCGGAGCCACAACCGCTGGCCGAGCGTGTCTTTCTGATCGGTCCCGGCGCTTACGTCGTGCTGAGCGAAGACACGGCCGCGTTGCGCAGCGCCTTCGGCGAGGTGCCCGTACTCCTGCAGCCGGACACATGGCCTCCGCTCAACAACGACGGCGACGCCGTCGTGTTGAAGCGTAGCGACGGCGTGCTCCTCGACTCGCTCCGGTACGATGCATCCATGGGCCAGAGTGGCCGCTCGCTGGAGCGCCGGGACCCCGACCTCCCCACGTGGCTCCGCACCAACTGGGCCGTCAGCGTCGACTCGCTGGGCGCCACACCCGGACGCCGCAACAGCCGCTACGAGCCTGATCTGGCGCCGCCCGCCGTTCGCTTCGTGGCCGTGCGCGACAGCCTGAGCGTGGCCGTCTTTTTCGACGAAGCACTCGACCCGTCGTCTGTTCGGCCCGACGCGTTCGAGCTGGACGATGGCACACAACCCGCGGCGGCCACCTGGTTGCCCGAAACACAGCAGGTCCTGCTGCACTTCGAACGACCGCTGACCCAGCACCGGCTTGTCATTCACGACCTTCGTGACCTTAAGGGCAACCGGCTGGCTTCGGCAGTGCGCCCGCTGGCCTATCCGCCTGGGCCGGAAGCCTTGCGTATCAATGAGATCCTCTATGCGCCGCTTGCCGATTCGTACGACGGCCGTCCGGACCAGCCCGAATACTTCGAACTGATCAACATTTCCGATCGCCACGTCAACCTGGAGGGACTTTTCTGGACCGACGTGCCCGACGAGCAGGGCCGGGCCGACACGGTGTGGCTTCCTGCTCGCTTTCAGGCGCTGGCGCCGGAGAGTCTGGCCGTTGTCTTTAACGTGCCGGCCGGGAAGAATCCGCTGGCCTTCCTCGAAGCGGCCTTTCCGGGCGCCACCCGTCAGCCGGGCACCGTCTGGCTTCCCATATCCGGATCTTCCCTGGGCCTGCGCAACGAGGGCGACCTGATTCACCTGCAGTATGGACCGCACACCATCGACTCGGTGTTCTACGCCCCTTCCTGGCACCAGACAGGCGTTCGCGACGCAACGGGGCTGGCCCTGGAGCGTCTGCTCCCCGAAGGACCGTCGAACGATCCGGCCAACTGGACCAGCAGCCCGGACCCTTCCGGCGGCACGCCGGGACGTCCGAACGCCGCCCGCCTGCAGGAAAATCCGCCCCTTTCGGAGCAGCCCGGCCTTGAGATAGCCCCGTCGCCCTTTTCACCGGACGGTGACGGCATCGACGACGTGGCCGTCCTTCGCTTTACGTTGCCCACCGCCGGCGCGCTGGTGCGCGCCCGGATCTTCGACAGTCAGGGGCGGTTGGTGCGCACGCTGGGGCCGATCAACAGCGGGGCGCAGGGGATGCTGCTCTGGGACGGCCGCGACGATACGGGCGGCGCGCTCCCCATCGGAATCTACATCGTATTGCTGGAAGCCATGGACGCCCGCGGCGGTCGTCTGCTGAGTCGCAGGACGTCGGTGGTGCTGGCACGCCCGCTTCGCTGAATGCGGAACAGCCACGTCCGCGTTACGTTCTCTGAATCGTTCCGGAAATCATCCGAAAGCCATCGACAATCCATGAGTGCCACCACGCTGCAGGCTCCGATCCAGCTGACGCCCCGGGCTGCCCAGGAAATCCGGAAGATCATGCAGACCAAGCAGATTCCGGAAGGCTATGCGCTGCGTGTGGGCGTCCGGGGCGGCGGATGCTCGGGCATGAGCTATCTGCTGGGCTTCGACCGCAAGCGCGAGTACGACCTGGAGTTCGAGGTCGAAGGCATTACCATTTACATGGACCGCCGGCACGGCCTATATTTAATGGGCACCACAATCGACTACCACGACGGACTCAATGCCCGGGGGTTCGTTTTCAACAACCCCAACGCTACCCAGACCTGCGGCTGCGGCTCGAGTTTTGCGGTCTGAGTCAGAGCATGAGCTGGCTGCAGACGCGGGGTAAGCGTTGCCGCCCCGCGTTTTTTGTTCAGGAACTGCATTCCGAAGGTTCGGTTAACAGCACAGGGTCAGCGTCGGCCGCACGGCGCGGCACGCTGATCGCATCAGGGCAGCCTTGAACAGGCCACCGGCTTTCAGGGCTGTTTAAAGCAAAACCGGTAGTTATGGAAGGAAACTTCTCCAACAGAGTTCGGGACGTTATTGCCTACAGCCGGGAAGAAGCGATCCGGCTGGGACACGACTACATCGGAACGGAACACCTGTTGCTTGGCATCATCCGGGAGGGCGAAGGCATTGCCGTACAGATCCTTCGCAACCTCGGATGCGACCTGCTGAAACTGAAAAAGGCGATCGAAGACGCCGTCCGTAGCACCAGCGGCCCGACGACCGTCGTGGGGAACCTCCCCCTGACGAAGCAGGCCGAAAAGGTGCTGAAAATAACCTACCTGGAAGCCAAACTGTACAAAAGCGATGTCATCGGCACCGAACACCTGCTGCTGAGTCTGCTCCGCGACGAGGAAAACATTGCCGCCCAGATTCTGCAGCAGGGTTTCTCGATCACGTACGACGCCGTCCGGGCCGAGCTCGACGCCATCCTGAGCGGCAAGGCTTCGGCCCGCGGCAGTAGCAGCAGCGGAAGCGGCAGTCGATTTTCATCCAGATACGGCAGAGAGTACACGAAAATGGAAAAGAGCAAAACACCCGTGTTGGACAACTTCGGCCGCGACCTGACCAAGCTGGCCGAAGAGGGGAAGCTGGATCCCGTCATCGGACGGGAGCGGGAGATCGAGCGGGTTGCCCAGGTGCTCAGCCGCCGCAAGAAAAACAACCCGGTGCTCATCGGAGACCCGGGTGTCGGGAAGACCGCCATCGTCGAGGGCCTGGCCATGCGCATCGTGCAGCGCAAGGTCAGCCGCGTCCTCTACGACAAGCGGATCGTCTCGCTCGACCTGGCCGCGCTGGTGGCCGGCACGAAGTACCGCGGCCAGTTCGAGGAGCGCATGAAGGCGGTCATGAACGAGCTCGAGAAGAACCCGGACGTCATCCTCTTCATCGACGAGCTGCATACGATCGTCGGGGCGGGGGGCGCCTCGGGCTCGCTCGACGCCTCCAACATGTTCAAGCCGGCGCTGGCGCGTGGTGAAATCCAGTGCATCGGCGCCACGACGCTGGACGAATACCGCCAGTACATCGAAAAAGACGGCGCGCTCGATCGCCGCTTCCAGAAAATCATCGTGGATCCCTCCACGCCGGAGGAGACCATCGAGATTCTGAAGAAGATCAAGGATCGTTACGAAGAGCACCACAACGTCCGCTACACGGACGAGGCGATCGAGCTGTGCGTCAAGCTCTCGGAGCGCTACATCACCGATCGCTTCCTCCCCGACAAGGCCATCGACGTCATGGACGAGGCCGGGGCCCGGGTGCACCTGAAGAACATCCGGGTTCCGAAGGAGATCGTCGAGCTGGAGGAAGAGATCGAACGCGTCCGGGAGGAAAAGAACCGGGTGGTCAAGAGCCAGCGCTTCGAGGAGGCGGCCCGGCTCCGCGACCGGGAGAAGAAGCTGCTCGAAGAGCTGGAAGAGGCCAAGCGTGCCTGGGAAGAGCGCGTGCAGCATGAGGTGCACGAAGTCACCGCTCAGGACATCGCCGAAGTCGTAGCCATGATGACCGGCATCCCGGTCGACAAGATCACCGAGCCCGAGCAGAAGAAGCTCCTCCGCATGGAGGAGGCGCTCAAGAGCCGGGTGATCGGTCAGGACGAGGCGATCTCCAAGCTGGCCCGAGCCATCCGGCGCACACGGGCCGGCCTCAAAGACCCGAAGCGGCCGATCGGCTCCTTCATCTTCCTCGGACCGACCGGCGTCGGAAAGACCGAGCTGGCCAAGGCGCTGACGGAGTACCTGTTCGACTCCGAGGATGCGCTCATTCGCATCGACATGAGCGAGTACATGGAGAAATTCTCCGTCAGCCGCCTGATCGGTGCCCCGCCGGGCTACGTGGGCTACGAGGAGGGTGGCCAGCTCACCGAAAAGGTGCGGCGTAAGCCCTACTCCGTCGTGCTGCTCGACGAGATCGAAAAGGCGCACCCGGATGTGTTCAACATCCTGTTGCAGGTGCTCGACGACGGCATACTGACCGACGGACTGGGCCGCCGCGTCGACTTCCGCAACACGATCATCATCATGACCTCGAACATCGGGGCTCGGGAGATCAAGAACCTGGGCAAGGGCATCGGCTTTGCACAGACCGAGCAGCCCTTCAACTACCAGGCGATGAAATCCACCGTTGAAGATGCGCTCAAGCGCGTCTTCAACCCCGAGTTCCTGAACCGAATCGACGACGTGATCGTCTTCCAGCCGCTGGAGAAGCAGCATATTTACCAGATCATCGACCTGATGATCTCCGACCTGCTCAAGCGGGCGGGCGACCTGGGCATTCAGGTCGAGTTCACGCAGGCGGCGAAAGACTTCCTCGTCGAAAAGGGCTACGACCCGCAGTACGGCGCCCGGCCACTCCGGCGGGCCATCCAGAAGTACGTGGAGGACCCGCTGGCCGAGGCGATTCTGAGTAACGAGGTCAAGGAAGGCGATCTCGTCGTGATCAACTACGACGAATCGGTCAAACCGGGCGAGCTGATCTTCGAGGCGCGCCCGGCCGCCGAGGCTGCTTCGTCCGAGAAGCCCGAAACGGCCGAGGAAGGCACCTCGGAATGATCCAACCCATGACGCAATAAAAAAGCGCCGGTCCCACTCCGGGACCGGCGCTTTTGTTTTTCAGCGCAGGAGGCTCGGCGCCTGCAGCAGCTGCATACCCTGCGCTGCGTCCATCACGGCATAGGTGAAACCGGGCAGCAGGCTGTAGGCCCCGACAACGCCGTCGCGCCGAAGCGCCAGAAAGCCCACCTGCAACGTGTCGTCGCCCGTTCGGGCGCGATAGCGCGCGACGGCCTTCCGGCAGGCGACCTCCGGATCGTCGCCCTGTCGCATCAGCTCTACGACCAGATGCGAGCCGGCAATGCGAATGACGCCCTCACCCCAGCCGGTCGCACAGGCTGCCCCCACCTCGTCGTCCACGAACAGCCCGGCGCCGATGATCGGCGAGTCGCCCACGCGTCCCCGCATTTTGAAAGCGGCCCCGCTGGTGGAACAGGCCCCGGTCAGCCGACCCGTCGCATCGGCCACCAGCAGCCCGACCGTGTCGTGGTTGTCGGCATCAATGCGATTGGTGTTTTCGAGGTTGGACGGCGGCGGAGCCGGTGTACCCTGCTGCTCCTTCCAGCGAAGCCAGTCCTGCTCGGACTCCGGCGTCAGCAGATTCGCCTCCTCGAATCCTTCGGCCAGCGCAAAGGCCCGGGCGCCTTCGCCAACCAGAAAGACGTGCGGTGTCTTTTCCATTACGCGCCGGGCCACCGAAATCGGATGCACGAAGCCCTCCAGAAACGCCACGGCGCCACAGCGTCCGGTGCCCTCCATGATCGACGCGTCCAGCGTGACCCGACCGGTGGCGTCCGGATAACCGCCCACTCCGACCGTCCGCACCATCGGATCGGCCTCGACGACCCGCACGCCTTCCTCCACGGCATCCAGCAAACGACCGCCCTGTTGCAGCACCCGCCAGGCTGTTTCAACGGCCATCTGTCCGTGATCCCAGGTCGCCACAGCTACCGGCAACCGGTGCTTTGGCGCCGATGAACACCGAAGCCCCAGCAACCCCAGAAAACTGGACACTATGCCCAGTTGAATCAGCTCTCTTCTCTGCATTGCAATAACGGATTTATCGAGGCTGCGATACACCGCAACATACCACCCACGTCCCCGCTGTATTCCCAGAACATCAGACCCCCCAGCCGATGCGCCCGCACGTAGGCCACCTTCTCGGCCAGTGACTGCGTATCCTCGAAGGAAATAAAAATTCGTTCCGTGGCATGCCACAGGTATGGCGCCCGCGCTTCCGCGTCCCAGTGGCGCACAAAACCGGCCCGTCCGATGTAGTCACGCTGCAAGGTGGCAAACGACAGTTCCTCCGTAAGCGACGCCTCGTAAGGCTGATACCGCCCGTTATGCTCCGGCCGCACGCCACGCCAGCCTCGCCCGTAAAACGGCACGCCGACCACCAGCTTCTCCCCCGGCACCCCGGCCGCCAGATAACGCCGCACGGCCCCCTCTACCGAAATCCCTTCCGGGTCCAGCAGCGACGGATACAGGTTCGCGTGGTGCCCTGTGTGTGGCGTCCAGCTTCCATGGAAATCATGACGGTAGTGTTTTGAATTCAGAGCGGCGGAAACCCACGGCTTCAGCCGTGGGAGGAGCCGCCTTCGGAATCAAATCATTGCGATGATTCAGGCAGGGAAACCTACAACATGGGAGGAATTGTCTCATACCCATGACATACCGTTGACACCAGCGCATAATACCTTCCCACAAACGTTTGCCGTCATGCAGACGCTCACGGTCAAATGCAAGCTGGTCCTCTCTAAGGAGCATCGCGATGCCCTTGATGCCACGATGCGGGCGTTTGCCGCCGCGTGCAACGATGCAATCGCCGTCGGTCGAAGACTGAATACCGCGTCGAACATTCGCATCCACCGCGTCTGCTACAGCGACCTCAGAGCAAGGCATGGTCTTACAGCCAACCTTGCCGTCCGTGCCATTGCCCGAGCAGCAGGCATTCTCAAAGTCAAGAAGCGCCAGTGCAGTACAGTACGCC